>Ga0247610_10006408_pt1 | contig 12234 bp, 7 predicted proteins | sample 174DNAGHGhighgp2_FD_193483 | JGI IMG/M metagenome (GOLD analysis project Ga0247610, IMG submission 193483) | Sheep rumen microbial communities from Palmerston North, Manawatu-Wanganui, New Zealand - 1742 DNA GHGhigh gp2 | ecosystem: Host-associated > Mammals > Digestive system > Stomach > Rumen ...
TGCTTAATGTGCTGAAAACGTCCGGGGCAGACGCCTGGGAAGTGACGGACAAAACCGAAAAAGGCTGGGAATTCTACTTCATCCGCCACGCGCTGGACCAGCACCGGGCCAAGGATATCCGTTCCTTCGGCGTCAAGGTGTATAAAAAGTTTGACGACTGCCTCGGCTCCGCCCGGGCGGAAGTCCCCGCGGATGCGTCCGAAAAAGAGATGCGCGGTATCGTGGAAGGCCTCTGCAAGGACGCTTCCTACGTGCGCAATCCCGCCTATACCCTGAACAAACCTGCCGCCGGCCTGGCGCCGGCCGCCGAAGCGGAAACGATCGACCTGGAAGCGATCAGCGGAGATTTCATCCGCACCCTCGCCTCCGTTCCGGAAACCGCGACGGAAGACCTGAACAGCTATGAGATCTTCGTCAGCGCCGTCAGCCGCCGCTTCCTGAACAGCGAAGGCATCGACGTTTCCGACGTCTATCCCTCCTCCATGGTGGAAGCGGTCGTCAACGCCCGCAAAGACGGCCATGAAATCGAGCTGTACCGGCTTTTCCATTCCGGTACCTGCAGCCGGGAACAGCTGACGCAAGACCTGACTGAAGCGCTGACCTACGGCCGGGACAAACTGGTCACCTCTTCCACGCCGAACCTGGGCAGGGCGGATGTCGTTTTCTCCACAGATCCCGCACGGGAGCTGTACTTCTATTTCATAGACCGGCTGGCAGCCGGCATGGTGTTCCGCGGCATGTCCGACTGGAAAATCGGCGATGTCGTCGCGCCGGAAAACATGATGGTTGAGGCTGTAAAAACCCTGCCCAACTCCTCGAAAAACACCGCCTGGGATGCCGAAGGCGCCCCCATCCGGGATCTGACGCTGATCGATCACGGCAAGGCCGCTGCCTACTGGGGCAGCCGTCAGTTCAGCCAGTATCTGGGACTGGAATCCTCCTTTGAGGCTTCCAACTTCTCCGTTTCCGGCGGCACGGAATCCGCCGCGGACCTGCGCACCGGGGACTATCTGGAAGTGGTGGAGTTCTCCGATTTCCAGACCGATGCCATCACCGGCGATATCGCCGGCGAAATCCGCCTGGGCTATCTGCATCAGGACGGCAAGGTGACTCCCGTCAGCGGCGGCTCCGTTTCCGGCAACGTCCGGGAACTGCTGAACGGTTTCCGCTTCTCTAAGGAAACCCGCCAGTATGACAGCCTGCTGATTCCCGCCGTAACCCGTATCCAGGGCGTGACGGTTACCGGCGCATGACGCAGAATCATTCATAGCCAACCAATCAAAAGAGCTGCTTCGCGAATCACGAAGCAGCTCCTTTTTTGCCGTCCGGGTCTCAGAAGCACTTCCCGCTCTTTTTCCCGCCGCACTCCTGCAGCTTGCCGCATTTGTAGCACAGCTCGTTCACGCTGGTGCCCTCCGCGAGAAAAGTGCGGATGTTGTCCAGGGTCGTATCCGCGATGTTCGCCAGCGCTTCCCGGGTCAGGAAGGCCTGATGGGAGGAAACGATCACATTCGGCATGGAGATCAGCCGTGCCAGCGTATCGTCCTCCACGATGTGGCCGGAGAAGTCGTGAAAGAAGATGCTGGATTCCTCCTCGTACACATCCAGGCAGGCCGCTCCGACCTGCCGGCTCTTGATCCCTTCCAGCAGGTCTTCCGAGTCGATCAGCCCGCCGCGGGAGGTGTTCAGGATCACCACACCCTTCTTCATCTTCGCAATGCTGTCCTTATTGATCATGTGCGCAGTTTCATCTGTCAGGGGGCAGTGCAGGGAGAGGATGTCGGATTCCTTCCAGATTTCCTCCAGGCCGGTGTAGCGGACGCCCTTCTCTTTCAGTTTTTCGCTCGGGAACTTGTCAAAGGCCAGCACCTTCATCCCGAACCCCAGGCAGATGTCGATAAAGCAGGCGCCGATCTTGCCCGTACCGATCACGCCTACGGTCTTGCCGTGCAGGTCGAAACCCGTCAGCCCGTTCAGGCTGAAGTTGAAATCACGGGTCCGGATATACGCCTTGTGGATCCGGCGGATGGACGTCAGCAACAGCGCTGCGGCGTGTTCCGCCACCGCGTAGGGCGAATAGGCAGGCACCCGGACCACATGGATCTTTTCGAAGCAGGCCTGCACGTCCACGTTGTTGTATCCGGCGCAGCGCAGGGCGATCAGTTTTACGCCCATGCCGGCCAGCGTTTCCGCCATAGCCCCGTCTACTATATCGTTCACAAAGATACAGACTACGTCTGCGCCCTTCGCCAGGTTCACCGTATCCGGGCTCAGCCGTGTGTCAAAGAATTTCATTTCGCATTCCGGCATCTCCGGATGCGCCTCCCTGTATGCCGGCAGCGCAGTCTCAAAGGACTGGGTGTCGTAATCCTTCGCGTCAAAGAATACAATCCGAATCGGTTTCATCTGCGTCTCTTCCCTCTCTATGCTCATTTCAGCACCGCACTGGTCTGCGGTCCCATCGTCAGCACTGTTCCATCCAGGGTGACTTCACCTTCAAATGGATCCACCGCAATCATGGCGGCGACTTCGGTAAAGACCTGTTCCGTCACATCTGCCAGGTCCACTGTCAGGGTCTTCTCCGTTGTGTTGTGGAAAACGCCGACTATGCTGCCGTTCCAGGTACAGAGGAATCCGCCCATCTTGGTGTCTTTGAATTGCAGCGCCGTATAGTCGCCCCGGGCGATTTCCGGAAATGCATTCCGGATGGCAATGAGCTTGCGGTAATGCCAGAGGATGGAGCCCTTGCTCTTTTCCCGGTCCGCCACGGAGGAAAACTTGGATTTGTCGTAATTGCTGCCCGCCGGGTCCTGCACGGTGTCCCCGTCGCCCCAGAACATGGCCAGACGCCGGTTGGCGTCCGTGTTGGCGCCGCCGCGGGACCCCCGCAGCCCGATCTCCTCCCCGTAATAGATGAAGGGAGACCCGGGAGAAAGGATATACAGGTTCGCAGCCATCTGCATATTGCCGCTGGCCACGGTCAGGTAACCCGCAGCCCGGTCTGTATCGTGGTTAGCGATGAAAGGAACATGCATGCTGCCGGGATTAATGGCGTGGATGGAATCCAGATAGCTCTGCACCGCCCTGGTAAACCGGTTTACATCTCCGTGCCGGGCTGTTTCCGCGATGATTCCTTCCGCCATTGCGAAATCAAAGTGGAAACAGTTGAAAGCCTCCAGATAGTGTTCAATCACGCCGTCTCCGTCCCAGGCTTCCGCCACTGCGTAGACATCCGGGTTGATCTTTTTCAGTTCCGCCATGTACCAGGTCCAGAATTCCGCGTTCCGGTCGTGCTCCCCGTAATAGGGATACTTGGCCGCGTCAAAGCGGAATCCGTCAATCCCCCGTTCCATCCAGTAAGCCGCCACATCCAGCACCGCCTGCCGGACCCCGTCGTTATCAAAATTCAGTTCCGGCATCTGGTCGGAGAAATTTGCTTCCACCTGCAGCGATGGATTGCTCAGTTTTCTGAACCGCCTTCCGGCGGGCGCCGGCTCCTCCGCCGGAACCCAGGTATAGAAGTCATAGTACGGATCTGAAGCGTCCCCCGCCTGCTGCGCCTTCCTGAAGTTCTGAAACCATTTGTTGTTCTCCCCTGTATGGTTCAGCGGCAGGTCCAGAATCAGCTTCACGTCCCGTTCATGGCACAGGGCAGTCAGTTCCTTCAGGTCTTCCTCCGTTCCGAAGGCGGGATCAATCTGATAGTAGTCCGTCACATCATATTTATGATAGGAAGGAGACAGAAAAACCGGTGTCAGCCAGATGCCTCCGATCCCCAGGCTCTTCCCGGAAAGCGGATCCCCATCGTTCAGGTAATCCATCCGGTTGATGATTCCCCGTAAATCGCCTGTTCCGTCTCCGTCCGAATCGGAAAAGGAACCTACAAAAATCTCATAGAACACCCGGCTGTTGTTTTCCATGTTCAGCCCCTTTCCTTCCGCGGACGCGGTCGCGCACAGCAGAAACAGTGCCAGCAGTAACAACGCAAATCGCTTCATACCGTATTTCCTTCTTTCTGCAGCTTTCAACTGTATCATGTACCATCAGGCGCAGGTTGTCAAGGGAAGGAAAAAATGCTATATTGCGGTCAGACGATAAAAGGGAAAAGGACTGACCGCGCAGATGGAATGGTTTTGTACGGATGAGGAACGGTCGGCGCTGAAAGCCCGGGAGCGGCGGCTGACTGCCGCGTTCCGGATCCTGGCCGGTGTCACGGCGGCTGCTTTCATCGTGATCTGCCTGCTGATCCGCACGGAAAATGCCCAGGCAATGCATCTCATTCTGATGATCTCAACCGCTTTCCTCGGATGGGCCTGCATTCTCCTTTGGATACTGGGCGTGAAGGATTCCAGGACGCAGCTGGGCCATCTGGATATGCTGCGGGAGGGAGAAAAGGATTTCCGGGAAGGAACCCTCACCCTGACCCGGGATTCCGTTCAGATCCCGAAAAGCATCCGGATCAGGAAAGTTCTGCTGGATACCGGGGAAGCGTCTCCGCAGCGGCTGAATCTGGATGAAAAGTGGATTCCGCGGCTTCCGCCTGACGGAAGCAAAGTCCGTCTGGCGCTGATCCACAGTTATATCGCGGGCGCAGAACTTCTGGAAAAACCGGAGGACACTGCCGCGGTCTCCGGCGTCTCCCGCAAACCGGCACGGATCCGAAAGGCGGCAAAGCTGATTCCCCTGCTGGGAATCTGGACGATCGCCGCGGTGATCTTCGGCAGCTTCGTGTTCTATCAGATTACGGACACGGATCCCGCTCATAAGATCACAATATATGTGGACGGGGAACTGCGGAATGAGGCGCAGCTGGCAGCCCGGCTGGAAAAGGAACTGCCGGAGCAGATCCGGATGGTTCAGATTCATCCTTTCCGCTACGCCATGTTCGGCTCCGCAGCCCTGAAAGGCGCAGACCTGTTCATCGTTCCGGACAGTGAGAAAGATCAGTTCGCGGACTGGTTCGTGCCGGGGGATGAAGGCCGGCCCGTATATGATCCGGAGACCGGCCTCTCCGTAGCCGGCAACTGGATTCTGTATTCTTCAGAGGAAACGTACCGGCTGTATTCCGGCGCGGAATCCCCGCATCTGGAAGACGGCGCAGCCCGCCGGGCTGCGGAACTGCTTTTGTCAATGAAAACAGAGAAGGAGGAAGCACAATGAACGGACGGCTTCTGCTGATCGCAGCCCTGGTTCTTGCCCTGCTGCTGCCCGGAATAAGCGCCGGCGCGGAAACAGCATCCGGTTCCATCTATGTGAAAAAGGTTGAAAACCTGCCGGAGGACTTCATCTTTGGCATGGACATCTCCAGCGTCCTGGCGGAGGAAGCCAGCGGCGTCAAATACTATGACTTTGACGGCAATGAAACCGACCTGTTCCGGTTTCTGGCGGAAAACGGCATCAACTATATCCGGGTCCGGGTCTGGAACGATCCCTTTGATCAGGAAGGCCGCGGTTTCGGCGGCGGCAACTGCGACATCGCCGCAGCTGTGGCAATCGGAAAACGCGCAACTGCCTGCGGCATGAAGCTACTGGTGGACTTCCATTATTCCGACTTCTGGGCGGATCCTTCCAAGCAAATGTCTCCCCGGGCCTGGGCGGGCATGGACATCGAAGACAAAGAGGTCGAAGCTTACAACTATATTCTGGACTGCATGCAGCAGCTGAAGACCGCCGGCGTGGACGTCGGCATGGTGCAGCTGGGTAATGAAACCAACGGCGCCATGGCCGGGGAAAAGACCTGGCGGAATATCGCCCACCTGATGGACGCCGGCGCCCGCGCGGTCCGGGAAGTTTATCCCGGCGCACTGATTGCCCTGCATTTCGCCAACCCGGAGAACACGGAAAGCTACCGGACCTACGCAAGCAAAATTGCCTATTATGAGCAGTACGGATTGATCCAGTACGACGTTTTTGCTACGTCCTATTACCCCTACTGGCACGGCACTCTGGACAACCTCTCCGCAATCCTGACCGAGATTGCCGACACCTACGGCAAGAAGGTGATGGTTATGGAAACCTCCTATGCTTTCACGGAGGAGGATACCGACTTTTCTGCCAACACCATCGGCGGAGGCGGCGGCATCGTGAAGGACTACCCCTTCACCCCGCAGGGCCAGGCCAACTGCATCCGGAACATCACAGATACAGTCGTCAACCGTACTCCCTCCGGCATCGGTGTCTGCTACTGGGAGGGCGCCTGGATCACCGTAGGCACCGGCAGCTGGGAAGAAAACCACGACAAATGGGAGCAGTTCGGTTCCGGCTGGGCCAGCAGCTACGCAAAGGTCTATGACCCCAAGGACGCGGGAAAATACTACGGCGGCAGCGCGGTGGACAACCAGGCTTTCTTTGACGCTGCCGGCCGCCCGCTGGAATCCCTGAAGGTCTTCCGACTGATGCGGACCGGCAATGAGATCGGCTCCGTTCCGGACGCGCTGGAAGAGCCGGAGATCCTCTGCGACCTGAACATGCCCCTTGTACTGCCGGAAACCGTGAACGCCGTCATGACAGACGACAGCCGGCAGGCTGTACCGGTCACCTGGAACCTGACGGAGGAACAGGACCGGAAGATGCATGAAAGCGGCCCCGCACAGTATGAAATCACCGGGGAAGCCGGAGGTATGGAAGCGAAATGCTGGGTATCCATGATCGAATACAATTTCCTGCGGGATTACAGTTTTGAAGAGGATGACGGTTCCTGGATCTTCACGGATCTGAAGAAAGCGGACGAGCTGTATATTGAGGACAAGAAGACCGACTCCCTGACCGGATCAAAACACGCTCATTTCTGGAGTGCCGCGCAGGACAGTGTGGAATTCACCCTGGAACAGACCGTCCAGGACCTGCCGGAAGGGAAATTCAAATTCACCGTTTCCGTCATGGGCGGCGACTGCGGGGATACGGATATCTACGCCTATGTGAAAGTCGACGGAACGGAAGTAGCCCGGTCCGGACAGATCCCGATTACCGGGTGGAACAGTTGGAACTCGGGCGAAATCCCTTCGTTTGATCACCCGGCCGGCACTGAAGTGACCGTCGGAATCTATATCAGATGTCAGGGAACGGGCAACGGCGCCTGGGGAAAAATCGATGACGCAATGCTCAATTCTGTACAGTAAATGGCCTGGAAACCACAAAATATTGAAAACGATACCAATTACGTAAAATCAATGGTTTCCGCAAAAAAAGTTGTTGACAAACCACCCCGTCTGGTTTTACAATGAACCCGAATTTGAACGGAATAAATCAGACATGCGTACAACCGCTTTGTTTGTTTTTGATTCCGGCAAAAAATATATTTAAAAGGAGAAATGAATCATGAAGAAGTTCCTTGCCATCGTACTGGCCGCTATCATGGTACTGTCCATGATGTCCTTCGCTTCCGCTGAAGGCCTGGCTGGTGAGTATGAGATCAAAGTCTGGGTTGCGGATGCAATCGCTGACCTGACCCAGTCGCAGATCGACCGTTTCAACGAGACCAATGAAGACGGCATCAAAATCAAAGCCACCATCGAAAAGGTCGGCGAAGGCGATGCTGCCAGCAACATGGTTCAGGACGTGGAAGCCGGCGCTGACATCTACTGCTTCGCGCAGGACCAGCTGTCCCGCCTGCTGACTGCCAGTGCTCTGGCCAAGCTGGGCACCAAGGCTGCCGAGTTCGTAACCGCAAATTATGACGCTGACTCCGTTGCCTCCGTGACGGTGGACGGCACCATGTACGCCTATCCGCTGACCGCGGACAACGGCTACTTCATGTACTACGACAAGAGCGTCATCCCGGAAGAGGATGTCACTTCCCTTGAGAAGCTGATCGAAGACTGCGAGAAGGCCGGTAAGTTCTTCTCCTTCGACCTGAAGAACGTCTGGTACTCCGCCGGCTTCTTCTTCGGAACCGGCTGCGTGTCCAGCTGGGTTATGGACAGCGAAGGCAACGCCAAGGGCGTTGTGGACGACTTCAACAGCGACAAGGGCCTGATCGCCCTGAAGGGCATGAAGAAACTGCTGGATTCCGACGCCTGGAACAGCAGCTCTGAAGTATCCGCCTTCGAAAGTAATTCCGCCATCGTGGTCTCCGGTACCTGGGGATCCGCCACTGCGAAGCAGATCCTGGGCGACAACCTGGGTGTCGCGGAACTGCCCTCCTACGAAGTGGACGGCGAGACCTATCATGTCGGCAGCTTCTTCGGCTTCAAGCTCATGGGCATCAAGCCGCAGGAAGACCCGGTGAAGAACGCCGTGCTGAACAAGCTGGTCCAGTATCTGACCGGCAAGGAATGCTCCCTGGAGCGTTTCGCCTCCAACGGCTGGGGTCCCGCCAACCTGGAAGCCCAGGATGATGAAGCTGTAAAGAGCGACGCGATTCTGGCTGCCGTGTATGCGCAGAAGAATTACGGCCAGGTCCAGAGCGCTATTTCCGGCGCCTGGTGGAACATCGGCAACGTTATCGCCGAGGAAGCAAAGGATGCCACTGATGAAGAAGGCCTCAAGCAGGTTCTGATCAACTATGAAGACAAGATCAACGAGTCCCTGAAGCTGGATGCCAATGCCCTGCTGTTCGTAGGCGCATGGAACGGCTGGAACAATGCTGACGAAAACGACACCTACTACCTGAAGGATGGCAGTGTGACCCTGGATGTACCGCAGAGCGACTACATGGGCGGCCGTATCGTTAAGCCCGCTGACTGGGGCAATGACAAGGGCTTCCTGCAGGTCACCGAAGGCAAGGAACTGATCCAGGATCTGGGTGACGATGTCGGCGACAACAACATCGTCTTCCTCGAGCCCGGCAACTACACCGTGACCTGGGACGGCGAAGCGATCACAATCGTAAAGAACTGATCACCGTTTTCTCCGGCCGGAGCTGAATCGCATTTCGGCTCCGGCCGTTTTCGATTGTTGTTCACATGAGAGGAGTGGAGCGCGGATATGGCACAGCTCAGTGATCTGGAATACCTGAAGCTGTCCAAAGGGCGGAAGTTCGGGTACAAGCTCGGCCGCTTCTTCGCCGGGATCCCCAAGGCCTTTGCCAATCTGGGCACAAAGATCTGGGGAGGCCTGAAGAAGGGTGCCGGCGCCATCGGCCGTGAGGCAAAGGATATTGTCATGACCTTTGTCAACGGTGACTGGAAAACCAAACTCAGTTACCTGGTCATGGGCTTCGGCTGCCTGGCCAGGGGACAGATCCTGCGGGGGCTGTTGTTCCTGCTGTTCGAAATCGTCTTTATCGGATACATGATCCTGTCCGGCGGCTACTGGCTGTCCATGATGCCGTCCCTGGGCAAGGTCGGACCCACCGAAGAATATAATGAGATCTACGACACCTATGTTACAAAATATAACGACAATTCCTTCCAGATCCTGCTCTACAGCGTCCTGACGATCTTCTTCATCGTCGCCTTCATCTACACCTGGCGGGTCAATATCCGGCAGAACAAAATGGCGGAGAAGATCCTGGCTTCCGGCAAGAAACTGAAGAGCACGAAGGAAGATCTTCATTCCATGGTGGATGAATCCTTCCACAAAACCCTGCTGGCGCTGCCCCTGACCGGCATCATCATCTTTACGGTTTTGCCGATCATTTTCATGATCCTGGTGGCCTTCACCAATTATGACGGCGCCCATGACGGCTATATCAGCAATCTGTTCCACTGGGTCGGACTGGACAACTTCAACACGATGCTGTCCTGGTCCAATACCAGCGGAACCCAGAGCTACGCGGCCACCTTCGGCGAGATCCTGTCCTGGACCCTGATTTGGGCCTTCTTCGCCACCTTCACCAACTACTTTCTGGGCATGTTTGTGGCCATGGCCATCAACAAGAAGGGCATCAAGGCCAAGAAACTGTGGCGGACGATCCTGGTCATGACCATCGCGATCCCGCAGTTCATTTCCCTGCTGTATGTATCCAAGATGTTCTCCAGGGACGGTATCCTGAACGGTGCACTGATGAATCTGGGCTGGATAGATAAACCGCTTCCTTTCTGGGAAGACGCAACCTGGGCGCGGATTACGGTCATTGTGATCAACATCTGGATCGGTATCCCCTATCTGATGCTGATCGCTACCGGTATCCTCATGAATATCCCGGCGGACCTTTATGAATCCGCCCGGATCGACGGTGCCAATCCGTGGCAGCAGTATACGCGGATCACGCTGCCCTATATGTTATTCATCACCGGACCGTACCTGCTGACAAGCTTTACCGGGAACATGAACAACTTCAACGTCATCTTCCTGCTGACAGGCGGTGCGCCGACAAATCCGGCGGCATCCTCGGCAGCCGGATCGGTTGGTTATACAGACCTGCTGATCACCTGGCTGTTCAAGATCACGACCGGTGCGGATTCCAAGTATTACCTGGCCTCCGTGGTCGGTATCCTGGTGTTCGTGGTGGTCGCGCTGATCTCGCTGGTCGTTTACAATGTATTGCCGAGTATTAAGAACGAGGAGGACTTCCAGTGATGAGTGAAACAAGTATGAAGCGTCACATGGGACTGAAAGCCTCCCGGACGCTCGCCAACACACTGATCTATGCTTTGCTGATCGCGATCAGCATTATCTGGCTGATCCCGTTCTTCTGCATCCTGCTGCAGTCCTTCCGGGTGGAAAGCACCTGGCAGGTCGGTTATGTGCTTCCGAAAACCTGGGGCTTTGATAACTACGTGAACCTCTTTTCCACGGATTTCCCCCGCTGGTACATCAACACCTTCGTAACAGCGGTATGCACCGCTCTGCTTCAGACAGTCATCGTGCTGTGCATGAGCTATACGCTGAGCCGCTTCCGGTTCAAGATGCGGGGACCGCTTATGCGGTTCATGCTGATCCTGGGCATGTTCCCGGGCATGCTGTCCATGATCATCCTCTACCGCGTTCTGAAGGATCTGGGACTGACCCAGGCCAATGCCACCCCGGGCCTGATCCTTGTGTATGTGGCGTCGTCCGGCATGGGTTACTATGTATCGAAAGGTTTCTTCGATACGATTCCCAAATCATTGGATGAAGCGGCCCGGGTGGACGGGGCGACCCGTTTCCAGGTACTGAAAAAGATCATCCTGCCGCTGTCCAAGCCGATTGTCATCTATACAGTCCTGACAGCGTTCATGGGACCCTGGGGTGACTTCGTCTTTGCCCGCTACATTTCCTTCGGCGCGTCCGCCGGCATGAACGTGGCGGTCGGTCTGTACAACTGGCTGACGCCGGACCAGATCAACAATAACTACACCATGTTCTGCGCAGGCGGTGTTCTGGTGGCAATCCCTGTAACGCTTCTCTTCCTGTTCCTGCAGAAGTATTACGTGGAAGGCGTCACCGGCGGCGCGGTGAAAGGATAAGGAGGAAGAATAAAATGGCAAGTGTAAAACTGACAGATGTCAAAAAGATTTATGACAATAAAGTCACCGCGGTCCATGATTTCAATCTGGAGATTCAGGACAAGGAGTTCGTGGTATTCGTCGGGCCTTCCGGCTGCGGTAAATCCACTACGCTGCGCATGATCGCCGGCCTGGAGGATATTTCCGAGGGTACGCTGGAGATCGACGGTGAGGTCGTAAACGACCTGCAGCCCAAGGACCGGGATATCGCCATGGTTTTCCAGAACTACGCGCTGTATCCCCATATGACGGTCTACGACAACATCGCTTTCAGCCTCCGCCTGAAAAAGATGCCCGAAGACGAGATTTATGAACGGGTTACCAACGCCGCGCAGGTGCTTGGCATCACCGAATACCTGACCCGGAAACCCCGGGCCCTGTCCGGCGGCCAGCGCCAGCGCGTGGCCATCGGCCGCGCCATGGTACGGAACGCCAAGGTCTTCCTGATGGACGAGCCGCTGTCCAACCTGGATGCCAAACTACGCAACCAGATGCGTGCGGAGATCATCCTCCTGCGCCAGAAGCTGGACACCACCTTCATCTACGTGACCCACGACCAGACGGAAGCCATGACACTGGGCGACCGGATCGTGATCATGAAGGACGGCTATATCGAGCAGGTCGGTACGCCCCAGGAAGTGTTCGACACGCCCGTAAACCTCTTCGTCGCCGGTTTCATCGGCAGCCCCCAGATGAACTTCCTGAAGGCGAATCTGGTCAAAGGCGCCAACGGATACGAAGTGGAAATCCTTGGCGTAAAGCTGCCACTGAACGCGGATCAGAACGCGGTACTGGAGCAGAAGGGCGTCGGTTCCCAGGAAATCATCCTTGGCGTCCGTCCCGAACACACTACGGTTCTTTTCGC
>Ga0247610_10006410_pt1 | contig 12230 bp, 9 predicted proteins | sample 174DNAGHGhighgp2_FD_193483 | JGI IMG/M metagenome (GOLD analysis project Ga0247610, IMG submission 193483) | Sheep rumen microbial communities from Palmerston North, Manawatu-Wanganui, New Zealand - 1742 DNA GHGhigh gp2 | ecosystem: Host-associated > Mammals > Digestive system > Stomach > Rumen ...
CGAACAGGCTGAAGAGACGGCCTCAGAAGAGACCAAGCCGACAAAGCGCGGCGCGCTTACCGGTGAGAACGTTGCCGATGTAAAAGATCTTAAGTCCTTATCTGATGAGGACCTCCTCAAGGCTGTTAAGCAGGGCAAGGTAAAGGTTATTGCCAAGAAGGACATCAAGCAGGACCAGTCACAGAACGTTAAGACTACCCACAAGGGTACGATCGCAGATGCTCCTAAGGCTACCAATACACCGAAGCCGAAGCCTACCACAGCAACGGCTACAAATAAGCCCACACCCACCATGGCTCCTATTACAGTCGTTAATTATGAGCTTGGAATAGATATTTCGGAGTTCCAGGGCGATATAAACTGGACTAAGGTCAAGAATGACGGAATCAAGTTTGCATTTATCAGATGCGGCGGCCGTGGTTATACCAAGGGCACCTGCTATGAAGATAAGAAGTTCGCTAAGAACGTTACGAATGCCAAGAAGGCCGGAATCAAGGTAGGAGTATATTTCTTCTCACAGGCAATTACTGTTGAGGAAGCTATCGAAGAAGCATCCCTGACGATTGCTATGTGCAAGGGATACAATATCGATCTTCCTGTTGTAATGGACTGGGAGACCGGCAGCGGTTACCGTACACAGCCGTTAAAGGGCGAAGCTTTTGCCAATGTACTGGATGCTTTCTGCACCTTGATCGGCAAGAACGGTTATACACCGGCTGTATATCTCTGCTCTGACGATATCAATAACAGGCTCGGGAAATATCAGAGCCGTATCCTTGGCAATTACAAACTCTGGTATGCATATCCTTACAGCTGCTACTGGCCGGCAAGCAAGAGCTTCAAGTCTAATTACTATCAGACAGGCGATACTGTTCCGCCGAGAAGCTTTGCTTTTGAATACTGGCAGTATTCCTGGCACGGCAAGGTTGCAGGAATCGGCACTGAAGTAGACCTCAACATCAGGATCCTCGGCAAGACAACACTCAAGGCACCTGAGATCAGCCTGACCAACAAGTCGATAACGTCGCAGGCAGGGCAGAACATAAATCCTATGGACGGCGTAAAGGCCAAGACCTCACAGGGCGACTGGACGACAAGTAACCTGTCGTACTCTATAAAGACCGAGGCAGGGCAGGATATCACGCTCGATCAGGCTAAGAATACTGTAGGCAAATATACGATCATATATACATTTAAGGACCCGTTCCGTGGATCTATTCAGGTTACGGCACCGTGGGAGGTAAAGGCTGCGGCAGGCTCAGATGCGCCGTCTCCGACACCTCAGGGCAGCACTGACATTCCGTCACCGACACCTGAAGGCGGAACTGATACACCATCACCTACACCTCAGGGCGGCAGTACGGATACACCGTCTCCGACGCCTCAGGGCAGCACGGATTCACCGGCACCTACGCCGACAACGGCCGAGCCTTCTCCGGAACCCTCGCCTGTTCCCACCACTCCGCCTGAGACTACAAAGCCGGAACCGACAAAGTCACAAGAACCTTCAGATACAAGCAGCGATTCAAATAACTAAGGCAACATAAGCACATCTTACAGAGGTAACGCCTATGGACAGAAAGCCGGTCAACGATCCCGCACTAAGGAATCTCGAAAGAACGATCAGGTTGGAATTTGAGAGGATCATTCTCTCAATGGCTATCGTCTGTGTAACGCTTGAGGTAGCGATATTTATCTATTACTATCTCACCGATAATGTCGGACAGCCTGTAAATACTTATGTCGAGTTCAGGATCCTTGTGCCCTTTGCAATCAACACTGTACTGTATATCATCACCAGGTTTTCGAACCGTTCGGCTACCAGCACGGACATTACCAAGAACAGGGTCATCTCATTTGCGGGACTCCTTATGTGCGGAGTAATATCCCTTGCCCACAGCTACTTCATTCCTCTGTGGGTATTCCCGCTTTTCGCAATCGTCTTCTGCTCGGTATTCCATGACGGATTCATCCAGATCGTTCAGGCGGGCTTAAGCTTCGTGTTTATCCTCTACGCCGGAATCCTCCATATCTACGATTATCCTGATGAGAGAGCATATTCGATCCTCTGCATCATAATCGCCGAGATACTGGCGATCGGCATAAGCATACTCGCGTTCAGGCTTGAGATCTTCAATACGAGACTGCTTATGATAAGAGAGCGTAATTTTGCAGGTGCAAACAAGTTCGAGCATGGCTTTGAGACGGACAGGGTAACGGGCGTTTACAGCAAGAAATATCTTATCGAATCGGCTAATGCGATCTTAAAGAGCACCAATGAACTGGACCCTTGCGGAATCGCAGTAATCGATGTCGATGACTTCAAGAAGATCAACGATGAGCTGGGCAATGACAAGGGCGATGATGTTCTCCGCGCTTTGGGCCAGGTCCTTCAGGGTGTTATCGATGAGGATACGATCGTCGGAAGATACGGCGGAGACACGTTTGTTATCGTTTTCGAAAACGGACTGAAGGAAGAAAACTTCGAAGTCTTGAACCAGATCAGAAAAGAATTCTCAAAGAAGAAATTCTCATTTATGAAGGATACCGCCACTATAAGCGGAGGATATGCCTGGTTTGACGTTACAATGGATCTCGACAGCGCTCTGAAAGAGGCTGAAGCGGCATTGTCAAATGCAAAGAAATCAGGTAAGAATATTATTATGACAAACGGCGAAAGCGAGGAATGATATATGGCAAAGAATAAGACCGGGAAAAAGAACAGGATAAGCGATTACAATTTAGCTTCGATACTTCTGGACATCGTGATGCTCTTTCTGGGTCTTATATTCTTTATCGGAACACTCGCGGGAAAAGGCGACGAGATCGCTTCAGGTTTCGTAAGAGTCGTTGGCGGCGTGCTTATCCTTGTCGGTATTTTCGAACTCATCAACTTCCTGAGGATAAAGGATAAGACGGTATTTGACTGGATCGTCTTCATCATCGGCAGCGCCATTGCCATCACGGGAATCGTGTTTATCATCAACCCGCTTCCGATCATCACCATCTTCAACTTCGTATTCGGAATTATCATCGGCATCTATGCGGTCATCATCATCGTTGTTTCTGTAGGCACATTAAGACCTGCAGGCGCGAAATACTGGTGGTTCTCACTTCTGTTCGGCATTGCCGCACTCGGCATGGGCATCTTCGTCACATGCTTTAACGGCGCGACAAAGACTCTTACCATCATCATCGGAATCACGCTCGTTGTAGGTGCGATAGGCGGTATCGCAAATGCTATCCTGGCATCCCAGGCAAAGAAGGAATTCAAAGCCAATTCGAAGATCCTTGAAGATGCCACATATACTGTTGAGTCTGAGACAACTACCGAGGATAAAAAGGAACAGGCAGATGGCGACGATACTGTAAAGTATTAAGCCGCATATTTTAGGAGAATACCCTATGGAAGTAACATTCGTCGGACACGCATGCTTTCTGATAAGGTTTGATACAGGGCTTACGGTATGCTTTGATCCTTATTCCCACGGGTCAGTTCCAGGCCTTTCTGATGCTAATGTATCAGCCGACGAGGTGTTCTGCTCACATTCGCATAAGGACCACAGTGACTTTGAGTCGGTAGGAAAGCCTTTTGAGCCTTATACAGGTCCTGAGCCGGAAGTAACGGTCATCAAGACTTTCCATGATGATGTCGAGGGCGCAAAGCGCGGCAGGAATAATATCACAAAGGTCAGATCCGGAGATGAGACTGTAGTTCACATGGGCGATATCGGATGTGATCTTACCGGAGACCAGATCGCTGTCATCAAAGGCTGTGATCTTCTCATGATCCCTGTAGGCGGGTACTATACGATCGGCTGTCAAAAGGCTTTTGAGATGGTGGGGCAGATCGATCCGAAGGTCGTTATCCCGATGCACTACAAGAGCAAAAAGTTCGGATATGATGTTTTGTCCGGAAGGGAAGAATTCGTAGAGCTCATAGGCAATGATGGTGAGCGCGAGATAGTCAGCAGGAGATTCACCGCCGAAGAACTTCCCAAGGTAAAATCACTTCTACTGATGGAGCCTTTAAGAATTCTAAAATAATGAATTTTGTAACATAAGATTTGTCTTCTTTGTAATATAATTTTTCGCAAGGGGGGTCTAAGTCCTATGTTTAAGATCGGTTTTTCCAATGACAAGTATGTAGAGCTGCAGAGCCAGCATATCAGGGAGCGTGTCGACAAGTTCGGCGGCAAGCTCTATCTCGAATTCGGCGGCAAGCTTTTCGACGATTACCACGCATCAAGAGTATTGCCCGGCTTCGAACCTGACAGCAAGATCAGAATGCTCAAGGCCCTTTCCGAAGACGCCGAGATCGTTATCGCTATCAATGCTGATGCCATTGAGAAGAACAAGAGAAGAGGAGACTTGGGCATCACTTATGACCAGGAGGTTCTCCGCCTGATCGATGCTTTCACAGAGTTCGGACTCATGGTCGGAAGCGTTGTAATCACACAGTTTGCTGGCCAGCCTCTTGCTGAGAAGTTCGAATCAAGATTAAGAGGACTTGGCGTTAAGTCTTACAGACACTATCCTATCGCAGGATATCCTTCAGATATTCCGCTTATCGTAAGCGAAGACGGTTACGGTAAGAACGACTACATCGAGACTACAAGAAAGCTCGTTGTCGTTACAGCTCCGGGCCCGGGTTCCGGCAAGATGGCCACATGCCTCTCCCAGCTTTATCACGAGAATAAGCGCGGCATCAAGGCAGGCTATGCTAAGTTTGAGACATTCCCTATCTGGTCGATTCCTTTGCAGCACCCTGTAAACGTTGCTTATGAGGCAGCCACAGCAGACCTGGCTGACGTCAACATGATCGATCCTTTCCACCTTGAAGCTTACGGAAAGACAACAGTCAACTACAACAGAGACGTTGAGATCTTCCCTGTAGTTAATGCTATTTTCGAGAAGATCTACGGCGAGAGCCCTTACAAGTCACCCACGGACATGGGCGTTAACATGGCAGGCTTTGCCATTGTTGACGATGAGGCCTGCCAGGATGCTTCCAGACAGGAGATCATCAGAAGATACTATGAGGCCAAGATGGCAACACGTGCCGGCAATTCCGACGGTTCCGATGTTACCAAGATCGAGTTCCTCATGAAGAAGTCCGGCATCGATATCTCAGACCGCCGTGTTATCGGAGCTGCACTGGTACGCGCCGAATCCACAGGTGCTCCCGCGGTTGCATTGGAGCTCCCTGACGGACAGATAGTTACGGGAAAGACAACTCCTCTTTTGGGACCTGCTTCAGCTGCACTTCTTAATGCGCTTAAGGTCCTTGCAGGAATCTCCCACGACATCCCTTTGATCTCACCCAATGTTATCGAGCCTATCTCCGATCTTAAGATCAACCACTTAGGCAACCATAACCCCAGACTTCATACGGACGAAGTTCTTATCGCGCTTGCTATCAGTGCTGCCACCAACCCGGTTGCAGAACTCGCTATGCAGCAGATCGGCAATCTCGTTAACAGCGATGCTCACTCCACGACCATGATGAGTTCCGTTGACATCAATATGTTCCACAAGCTTGGCATCAACCTCACATGTGAGCCTGTTTACGAGACAAAGAAGCTGTATCACAGATAATTTGAGTTATTTGGTTTTTGACTTTAAAAGCTGCCTTTCATGGGCAGCTTTTTAGTTTGGAGAAGAGGCTCCCGTGGGAAGGAATTATTTTTTGACTTTTCCTGATTTTCCCTGTTGACAAACGGCCGGATCAGTAAGATAATCTCATTAGTCAAAGAAAGTCAAAGTCAAAGTCAGAAAAGAGCAAAGTCGAAAATATAATCACGATAAAGCGGAAGGAGGATGATCTTGTGGCAAGACTTGTTGATGTAATTGAACAGATGATCAAGGAGATGGTCGACGAGAATGACGGTACAGCTACTATCTGCAGAAGCCAGCTGGCAGAGCAGGCGAACTGTGTGCCCTCTCAGATCACATATGTGCTGTCTACAAGGTTTTCGGGCGGAAGCGGATATATAGTCGAGAGCAGAAGGGGCGGCGGCGGACAGATCACCATTACGAGGGTAAATCATGTCGGACCGGCTGAGTACCTTAAGTCTGTGATCGACAGCGTGGGCGACGACCTGTCACAGCAGCAGGCAAAGAACCTTCTGACCAACGCGGTTACCGTCGGAGCCATGACCTCCAAGGAAGGCACGGCGATAATGGCGGCTGTATCAGACAGGGCTCTTGCGAGAGTTGACTCGGATATCAGATCAGTCCTGAGAGCAGATATATTCAAGCATGCATTGCTCGGACTGATGGTAACTTGAAATAAGGGATACAAAAGGAGAAAAATCTATGAGATGTGAAAGATGCGGTAAGGAACTTACAAACAGGATAATAAAGATAAACGGTGTCACGTACTGCGAGAACTGCGCGAGGCTCATGGGCTATGACAGGTTCTTAAAAGATCCGGCAGACTTTCTGGGCAATCCGTTCTCGCAGTTAGATGAGATCGCTTCATCTCTCATGCAGATGAATGAACTCGACTTCGGCAACAGCACCCTCACATGCCCCAAGTGCGGCATGACTTTAAGGGAGTTTGAGACCGAGGGCCGCGTAGGCTGCATCGAGTGCTACAACACCTTTAATAACAACATCGTACGAGAGATGTTCAAGCAGCAGGGCAACAGCGAATACGCAGGCCGTCTCCCCGCACAGTCCGCAGATACTGATGCAGAGACCAGCGATGTTCCGCAGACAAAGAAGGCCGCAGCTCCCAAGACGATCGAGATGGAGATCCCGGAGAAAACTGAAGAGCCCGTAAAGGAAACGAAGGCACCTGATGCTAAATCCGGCAAGGGCGGCCTCACATTAGACCAGCTCATGAAGGCAGATCTGGGCATGTTGTCCGACGAAGATCTCGAGAAGGGTATCAAAGTCGCAGCTGAAGCCGAGGAATACAAGCTCGCTTCAAGACTCAGAGATGAACTCAAGGGCAGAAAGGAAGGTGGAGACAATGTCTGAATGGTATATGAATGAGGGTAAAGATAACGACGTTGTTCTTTCCACAAAGGCGTGCATAGTACGTAATATCAAGGGCTACAACTTCATGCCCAGACTGGACGACAAGGAGTGCAAGAGCCTTTTAGAGACGATAGACAAAGTAATCGATAAGAACAAATACACCGGCGGATGCGCAGCTGATTTTGATAAGCAGACGATCTTAAGACTTACAAGGCTTCAGATATTGGGACGCGAATCAAACCAGATGGCAACTCCTGAGAGAAAGGCATTCTACTATAACGATGATGTCAGCCTTTCCATCGCCGTCGGAAGCGGTGAGCACCTGACAGTCAAGGCAATGGCTGCAGGCCACGACATAAGTGTTTATAAGCAGGCTGAAAAGGAAGCGTTGGAGCTCGAGAGCAAGCTCGACATTGCGTTCTCTGAAAACTACGGATTCCTAACTTCACACGTAAGGCTTGCAGGTACAGGACTTAAGATCCTTTACACAGTATCGCTTCCGGCGATCTCAAAGACCGAAGGCGGCATTGCAGCTCTTACGCAGCGTGTAAGCCAGTACGAATGGGCGATCTACCCGTTCGCGGAAAGAGGCGAGATCGCTGATTCTGACGTATATATCATTTCGAGCGTCAACACATTGGGCGTTACGGAAGATGAAGTATTAAAGAGAGGCGAGATGCTTATAGCCGATGTCATCAAGGCGGAAAGAGCATTAAGGGAAGAGATAGCCACGAGCAAGAAGGACCAGTCAGAAGATATCTACGGCAGATCTTACGGCACATTGAAGTATGCCGGCATGATCTCCAGGTCAGAAGCTCTTCAGGCTCTGGGGTGGCTCAGACTCTATCACGAATACGATGATTCAGGCGACATAAAGGTCTCCTGCAACACGATCAATAAACTTACGATGGATATCCTCTGGGAACCGGACGCTCCGTCAAAGAAATCAAGCCAGAGCGCCGCTTCACAGAAGTACAGGGCACAAGGAATCAAGAAGATCCTGAAAGGGGATGATTAATATGAGAATTACTGAAGATACAGCAAAAGTGCTCGCGGTATCGAGCCTTATAGCGGAAGAAAGACATACATCACTTATAAGGGACACGATCCTTTTCGCAGCACTCTGCGTAACAGATACACCTGCAAAAGAGATCCTGTCCGAGAACGTTCCCGACATGTCGCTCATATTAGAGCGCCTCGGTGTCGAGGGCGAATACGATCTTGACGATAATGCGGTCAAGATGCTTGCAGACAGGGCATTCCAGACACTCCGTATCGATGTCAGAAGGATCTTCTCCAGCGCTTCGGATCTGTCCAGGAGAACGGGCTTTAACGGTGCCGTAAATCCTGAGCATCTCCTGTTCGTAATCATGTCCCGTAAAGTATCCAACCACCCTGAGATCTTCAACTGCCTTGAGGCAGCAGGCTGCGATCTTGAGGGCATGAGATCTGCGATCATAAACGTATTTAATGAACAGGCAGAAGCTGCAAGAGCTGAGAAGAACGGCTTCGGTGATATCGGTCCTGACAGCTCCGACAGTGCAGACAGCGAGCCCTCCCAGGGTGTAAGAAAGACAGCCGGCAAATCCGGCAAGTCCGGCCATAAGACACTTGATAAGTACGGCAAGAACTTAACAGAGCTTGCCAAGCAGGGCAAGATCGATCCTGTAATTGGACGTGAGGAAGAGATCTCCCGTGTTATGCAGATCCTTATCCGCCGCACAAAGAACAATCCCTGCCTCGTAGGCGACCCTGGTGTAGGTAAGACTGCGATCGCAGAAGGCCTCGCATTGAAGATCGCCGAGAATAACGTTCCTGACGTTATCAAGGGCAAGATCGTATACAGCATGGAGATGGGTTCTATGGTAGCCGGCTCCAAGTACAGAGGTGAGTTCGAGGAGCGTATCAAGAATATGCTCGACGAAGCGGTTGCAGATCCTAACGTCATCCTCTTCATCGATGAGATCCACACTCTTGTAGGTGCAGGCGATACTTCCGGCGGTTCCATGGATGCAGCTAACATCATGAAGCCTCTTCTTACAAAGAATGAGCTCCAGATCATTGGCGCCACAACGCTTGATGAATATTCCAAGTTCATAGAGAAGGACCATGCTCTTGAGAGAAGATTCCAGAAGGTCCTTGTCGAAGAGCCATCCATCGAGGATGCGATCGCGATCATGAAAGGCCTTCGCCCGAAGTACGAAGAGCACCACAAGATCCACATTCCTGATGATGTTTTAGAGCAGTCCGTAAGACTTTCTGCAAGATATGTATCTGACAGATTCCTTCCGGATAAGGCTATCGACTTAGTCGATGAGGCTGCAGCTGCAAAGCGCATCAACTACGCTGATTCCAAGGTCAGGAATGAACTCGAAAAGAAGATCGAAGAGATCAAGGACAAGAAGAAGGCTGCTGTCGACGCACAGGATTTCGAAGCTGCACAGACTCTTAAAGAAGAAGAGGAGAAGCTGGGCGAGAGACTCTCACTCCTCCAGGACAAGGTCAAGCCCGATAAGGACGGCTTTACAGGAACTCTTACTGTCGATGATGTGGCTGTTGTCCTTGCAAAGTGGACAGGCATTCCCACAACAAAGATCACCGAATCTGACGCCGACAAGCTCAAGAACCTTGAGTCTGAACTCGAGAAGAGAGTAGTAGGCCAGGACGAGGCTGTTCACGCTATCGCGAAGGCTATCCGCAGAGGCAGACTGGGCCTTAAGGATGAGAAGAGACCTTCCGGTTCATTCATCTTCCTCGGTACAACAGGTGTAGGTAAGACTGAGCTTGCAAAGGCACTTGCCGAAGTCATGTTCGGCAACGAGAGCGCTCTTGTAAGAGTCGATATGTCCGAATATATGGAGAAGCACGACGTCTCAAGACTCATCGGTGCGCCTCCGGGATATGTCGGATACGATGAGGGCGGCCAGCTCACTGAAGCTGTCAGAAGACATCCTTATTCAGTCGTTCTTTTCGATGAGATCGAAAAGGCACACCCTGAGATCTTCAACACGATGCTCCAGGTATTGGACGACGGACGTCTTACAGACGGCCACGGCAGAACGGTCGACTTCAGAAATACGATCATCATAATGACTTCCAACATCGGCGCGAGAATGCTTGTCGGAAGCGAAGGCAGAAAGATCGGATTCTCCGTTGAAGATGACAGCGATAAGGATGAACTCTCCAGAGAAGGCCTTTACGGCGGCAAGTCTTACGACGAGGCTAAGAAGGTCGTAATCGACGAACTCAAGAAGACATTCACTCCTGAATTCGTTAACCGTGTGGACGACATCATCTTCTTCCGTATGCTCGGCAAGGATTCGCTCATCAAGATCGTTGATATCCTTATGAAGCAGGTTGGCAAGAGGATCAGGGATCTCGGCATGGAGATCGAGCTTACAGACAGCGCGAAAGAACTCCTCGCAAAGAAGGGTTACGATCCGCAGTATGGTGCAAGACCTCTCAGAAGAGTCATTACTTCCATGGTCGAGGACCGTTTCTCCGAAGCAATGCTCGACGGTATCGTAAAGCCCGGACACCTTGCGATCATCGATGCTGTAGAGACCACGGATCCTGAGGCGCTTCTTGCCCAGGGCAGTGCTGCAGAGGACGGAAAAGTCATCGTTATCAGGGATGGCGGAGAGCTTGAAATATCAAGCAATTCTGTTATTCAGGAAACAGCAGGCACAGCGCTCTGAAATGTTGTATAATACTCACGCTATTTCTTTAAAAAAATGGATACACGGAGTAGATAAATGCAGGAAAACGTGAGCAATGCGGCTTCCCGCTCTAAAGCGCCGCGCGATTATGATATAGGATGCGAACCCAGTAAATTTTATTTTGGATTTTTAGGTTCGAGGATCATCGTGCCTCTGGTATGCGCTTATGCGCATATCAAGGTCAAGCCTGACATGGAATTCGTTAACCACGAAGGCCCTATTATCGTCATCTCCAATCACGAATCCTATCTTGATCCGATGATCATAAACCGCCTTACAAAGGCTAGACCTGCAAACTTCGTTACCGGCGAGTTCGTATTCAGGGCACCTGCATGGGGTCACTGGTTCAAGCTCGGCGGAGCTATCCCTAAGAAGCAGTTCGTCGTTGATACGGCAGCAGTTAAGGCAATGATGCGCGTTATGAAGCGTAACGGCGTCATCATCGTCTATCCTGAGGCTACAAGACATGTTGACGGCAAGTCCGTGGGATTCGACGACGGCGTTGCAAGACTTGCAAAGAAGGCCGGCGCTTCAGTCTATATCGCACACATCCATGGCGCATATCTTGCATGGCCCAGATGGTCAAGATCCGGAATGCGCAAGGGCAGGATCAGTGCCGAGTTCGTAAAGAAGATCTATTCTGACGAGGTCAAGGAATTATCGATCGAGGAGCTCCAGCAGAAGATCCTCGATGCCGTTGATTACAACGAGAACGACTGGATCCGTGAGAATCCCAGAAAGTATAAGAGCAGAAAGCTCGCAGCAGGCCTCCAGAACATCGCTTATGCGTGCCCGAGATGCGGCTCCGAGTATACGATGCAGTACATGAATTCCGGCAAGCACGACATGATCCAGTGCTCCAACTGCGGAAACGCTGCAAGATATCTTCCCACAGGCCTTATCGAGAAGGTCGATCCCCAGTGTGTCGTTTTCGACGACCTCCACAAGTGGACAGAGTGGGAGAGGGGCCTTATCGAAGAGCAGCTTAAGGCAGGTGGCTTCAAGATGGAGATGAATGCTGATCTGTTCAAGGTTTTTGACAGGTTCACGTTCGCGAAAACAGGCAAGGGCAGGATCACCATAACCGACAAGGAGATCACTTACGTCGGAACAGACTGTCCTGCTGAGGAAGGCATCCCGTACAAGAAGGGCAAGCCGATGAGAAAGTATAAGGACAGGACGCTCGATGCATCGGCTCCTTTCCAGACCAAGGTCTTTGAGATCGATACGATGAGAGGTCTTGTTGCTTCCTACGGCAAGCATTTCGAGATCTACGACAAGGACGGAGAGCTCTACAGATTCTATGTGGACGGACAGAAAGTTTTCAAGATCCACGAGATCGTAACGCTCCTCGGAAAAAAGAAATAATTTTCACTAGAACGTTTTCAGGTAAAAAACAAGCGGGTTTGGCACATTATTCGCCAAACTCGCCTTTTTTATTGCTTTAATATATCGCGCGAAGATAGTATAATTTTCGCGTTAGTAAATTAAGAGGCGTCTTCACGGACGTTTCCCAAAAACACA
>Ga0247610_10006412_pt1 | contig 12229 bp, 10 predicted proteins | sample 174DNAGHGhighgp2_FD_193483 | JGI IMG/M metagenome (GOLD analysis project Ga0247610, IMG submission 193483) | Sheep rumen microbial communities from Palmerston North, Manawatu-Wanganui, New Zealand - 1742 DNA GHGhigh gp2 | ecosystem: Host-associated > Mammals > Digestive system > Stomach > Rumen...
CCCCCCGAATACACGCTTCAGGGAAAAACGAGAACTCCTGTTCGTTATCAACCGTCAATGTATAACGGGAACGAACCATCTTTATCGCAGGGACTTGTATAGCCATACACCAAATATATGCTTTTTCTTCCGAAATAAATCACTGTACAACAAATAAACCCATTTCATATGCGAGAGAGTCGCTTTCCAAGGCTCTAACAGTTTGAAGAAAAGGTCGGCACTCCAGAATTGTCATAGTCTCTCTTATGAGAACAAGATAGTCTTACTGCGACGCAAAGCGAGAACAGCGGGACCGCTCGTGGGCCCATTGCCGAGCCGAGGAGCAGGCAGCGCAGCTGCATTCTCTCTTGCGAGAGCGGTACTTTTCAGGGTGTCAACATGATCAAGAAGTGCAAGACCGACACGTACAAGTCTTAATCTCTCTTGCGAGAGTAACGCTTTTCAGGGATTCAAAGAATTCGCCAGAATCCTTATGGATCCGTAGTCTTAATCTCTCTTGCGAGAGTAACGCTTTTCAGGGAGCCTCCCTCTGGAACCCTTGTAAATAAAGGCATCCAGCAGGACAATTTCAACAGGCTCCCATCCGAGCACTAACATTTTTCGAGTCTTTTTCATAACCAGCCCTAAAAAGCGGCCAAAAACGGCGAATTTAGCCCAATTTCAGCAATTCAACAGGAATGTTATCTGTAACGATGTCAATATGCAATCCAAGCTCTCGGCTTGGACATTTCAAATATACTCTTTTCCGACCCGAAAAGAAGGCTACAATTTCACCTTATGGTTTGGGATACTCTCTGAACCTTTCGTGTGAAAAAACATGCGTCATTTGCACACCCAATTCAGTATGGACTTCGGTTGCCTTACGCTTTGTGGTCGCATAAACACACCGTACGCCACGAGCGCGACACCAATCTAAAACAGTCACAGTCACGCCCCATTCACCCTGCACCCACACAGAGTCATTCTGGCTGCATTTTTTTTCGAGCCATTCCAAAAATGGCTCAGCATACTCACTTACCGAATCAGCTTCCGGCGGGACTGCCCCCCATTTCGCCTTCAATTCCTGCGGCAATTCTACCAATGAATCTACACCCAAGCTAGCCTTAGCATCTGCTTGTTGCTCATTTGTCACAGAATGATTTGTTAAAACAAATAAAGTACTCATCGTCTTCTATCCGAAACAATGTATAGTTTTATATTTTGTAAATTATCACGAATGTCTGATTACGGCAAATATCCAGCTGCAACAGAAGACATGACTTTGACTCGAATTTCCGAATCAATCCCCTTGTCTGCAGGGATGACATCACTATTGACAACGGTAAGCAACTTATCCTCACCCTTTATATTTACACAAACTTTCCACTTATCTTTCTTTTTAGTTTGCCCTTTAATGGGAGCGATAACTTCCATAGGGAATGTAGAAACCCTAGGTTTGGATTCTTCTCGTTGAAAGTTGGCCCGCGGCGCAACTACATTAGGTCTTTCCACAGCTACCGTGGCTGTATTCTGTTTCACTTTTGGCTTTCGTATCGATTCTTCCAATTTATTCCGTTCCTCGTCAGACGTGACCACCTTAAAGCGGCCATAACCTACAGCGGTCTTTGCCCCTGCGCCAATCTCATAGAAAGCTTGTTTCAGCACATCTTTCAAATATTGCAGCAAATTGTCAGGCCCCTGCATCGATACAAAGAAACTTAATCCACCGCTCAAAGCTAATGTCTGAACAGGAATTGGACTTTCCATTCCATCAGGGAATCGTTCACCACTATAATATTTTTGATAATGCGGATTGATGATATCCCTTTCAAACCAACTATCGCTATCAGGATAGAGCCACGCATCGTTAAAGACAACTGATCCGGAATACTTTTTCCCATCATAGTTGCCGCCAAAAATATTCACATAGTCTAAGCCATCAACAGGCATGGTTTCTGTTTTATGTAGGAAACTAGCCAAGATTCCCTTGATAGAAGAACCGCTTATATAAGGAACGCCCCACGGTTTGTTCAAGTGAACACCAACTTCGAGGGCTGACGCATTACCTGAACCGAAAATAACCTTAGACAAACTCACAATATCAAACGACAATGTTTGTTTCTGCGCCTTTATAGCATTTTTCCACTGATTAAAGGCGTACGTATAGGACTTTTTCAATTCAGTATGGTTGCCAACTTTGTAACCGGAAAAGATATCAAGAACCCTGTCCTTGATTTCGTGTTCCTTATTTCCAGGATTATCAACTTTAGACACAAGACGGTCAAAAGCTAGACCCAAGTTATCCCCACCTAAGGTTAACTCTCCTGCAACCGCATTGTGAACCTTTCTAATGGATTCTATCGGCATCAGTCATCCCCACCCGATTCGCAGTTACCTTCAATCAAAATATCCGAGACACGCTTGTGCCACTGCAACAGCAACAGCATTCGACGTGTGCATTGCATGTAATCACTGAGGGACATCCCGCGAACTTTAGCCATAAAGGCATCGATATTGTCGTTATTTTCGCTTTCGCGAGTCAAGTCTTTCAAAAGCATCTCATAGTGTTTGTACTTGTTGCTTTTAGACTTCAAAAAAGCGAGGTACTGGATAAGCCCGACTGTACGAAGAATACCGCCAGAACGTTTGCAAAGCCCCTTGTACTGTCTGAGAACTTTGTTATCCGCAGTTGCATTTACATTTGCCTGGATTCGGGAAAAAACGATATTAGAATACTTTTGACTTGTAGTTCCAGCCATGTTTACCTCCCTACGCTTCAACATGCATCACGACAAAGCCCTTGCCAGTTGTTGCTTTGCCGCCAATTTGGCAATACAGGGATTTCTGTTCCGAAATCAATTGGGCGAGGTCATCCGCAAGTGCAGCCTGCCTTGCATCAAAAGAACGATCGACAGAAATAACGCCAGCAAGCAATGTTTCCGGAGCCATCGTTTCTTCGTACCAAAGCATGCCATCCTTTACGCAACCCGTTTTGTCGTCAATTGCAATATGTGGGTCCACTGGTAATGCCGTTTCAGTCAAGAAATTCAGAGCGTTGTCGTCCACAATCGCAAAACGCTTCTTGAACAACATCTGACCTTCTTCATCGGTAAAGAAATGCTTCGAAAGCAAATCCGCCCAAGCATCGCAAGCTGCCTTAAAAGAAGCATCTTCATTCAAGTCCAATTCTTCGAGATACACGTTTTTTGTTCCCGGAGCACAAAGGACACTATCTGTCGTTAAAGCTACTTTGTAATGACCGTTCTGAGGATCTACTTGTCCAAAAGTCGGAATAGCAGGGCAATCCTTTTTCCCTACGCGCTTACACAAATCTTTAAACATTTGAAGCGTATAGGTAGAAGCCAAATAAGCAAACGTTCCGAAGTTAGAACGAGTCGGCAAAGCGACCAGGTTTGCATCCCCCACAGAAATGGCAGAAGCATAGGATTCGCGATCCGTCGGATCACCGCCAAAAAGAGCACGTACCTTACCCAAATACTGCTCTTTGTAATACTTTCCGTTCAAAAATTCATCTTTCAGAACACCTTTCAAAGAAGAACCCGGAATCAGAGGATGTCCCGAAACAGCATGGCGAGCCGTCGGCAAGTCGATATCGCTAGACCCCTGACCAACACCGCAGTGAACAGATGAAAGGGCTCGAATGGAGAAAATCATATTCTTCATAATTATTTTCCTTTTTTAATTTTAAACTTTTATCTGATTTGCGGCAAGGCCCAAAACAACAAGCCCAAAGCCATCTTTTTTCGCCTGCCCGTCGCAAAGAGAGCTACCCCAAAGGTATTTTGCCACATCGGCAGACTGCGAGGGATTTTCCAATTCCAACAGATACACAGTTCCTGGGCGTACAAGTTTGGATAGAGCCTTGGGCTTACCATTGCCACCGTCCTTCTTGCTTGCGTAATCCCAACCGCTAACGCCATCCCAGCCATTCACGCAGGCAGAACGCAAACGTACGCGAAACGCTGTTTCGGGAATATTGACGAATTCAATAGAATCAGCAGTCAAGTCCGGCATCAGCCACTTCGGGCACCAACCGCCAAAATTTCCATGCGTCATGAGAACAACCTTCAAGAAACGCTGGTTATCAAACACCTTCGGCAATACCGGAAATTCAAGGGAAGTTTCCTCAACCTCTACAGTCTTGCGCTCACCACCCAAAAAGGCATCGCCAACAGGCATGGTTTCGGACGTTTCAAAGTACATTTCTACAGGAACTGCTGAACCGTCAGACTGTTTTTTCGCAGCCATATACAACTGCTTATTAGCAAACAATCGTCCATCTTGTGTAGAACGCGTCCCATAATCTAATCCGTTATGGATATGAACGTCCGAAATCATGGAAGTTATCCCAATATCATCCAGCAAAAAGACAGAAGCATTTGGCAAACGTTCGTTTAAATACTGGTTAAACGAATCCCAATACCAGCGCTGAGGAACATCCTTCGCAGGTTTTTCGGAACAATCTAGGGAAGGAATAAGCCAATCCTTATTGCGGATATCCGTTCCACAATCTGCAGGCATTTTTGAAAAGGCAAGCTGATTCAGTTTTAGTTTTTCAGCATTCTTTGTAAAAATGACATCCGCAGGCGGAGGCGTCAGGAATTCATTTTTATCATTCAATTTGGCATAGTACATCACCTTACTTATAACAACATTCAAAATCGCCTGAATATTTTCGTTCGTAATAAAGTAATTCGGGCTCTTTGAAAATCCAATAGCCGTTCGGATCATGCCTGCAAGCGTTTGCGGCATAATTGAGCTATAAGAGGATCCACCAAAGTTCTTCTCATCGCCAAACGGTTTTCCATCGCGAAGAATTAACTGATTACGTGTCTTTATAGAATATCGCATTTTACACCCCTAGACATCGGTACCGACACCAGCAATCTGGCGAGCAACAACAAGTTCATCCGAAAGTTTTCTAATAGACGTACGTCCCACAAGCAATTGGTTCATCTCTTCAGACGCATTTTTCTTCTGTGAGAAAATTCTCTGAACCAGAGCCGACTGGGCATTCATCGGAACAAGCTTGTTACCATTGACCTTATATTCCAACTTATCGCCCGCTTCGACATAAGCTTCTCGCAGTTGATAGCCCAAGCGAGATGGCAACGTAGAGTCTTCGGAATCTGATGTATATTGAGCAATCATTTTCTGCATGCGTTCAACAATTCCTGGCAAATCACCTAGTTTTTCCCATTTGCCAGATACGACAATCGGAGCACCAGAACGTTTATTTTGGCTAATCGCCAACGCATTCTTGCCATCAAAATTCTTTGCGATTTTTTCGGCACGACGGGCGTAATCAAGCGCATTGCTCAATGGTTCAGAATGATGCACGATTGCCATGCCGACACTCAACGTCGGGAGTGTCGTTATTCCCTGCGATTTGCAAATTGGAGCCATAGTCTCTGCAAAAGCAATCCGCAATTCATCGGCACACTTCAAAGCCGTACCCATCGGGACAAATGCCATCACATCATCACCACCCGCATAAATCAGGCAACCTTCATTTTCATCAACAATATTCTTGACCTTATCCGCAAACAAGGAAAGTTCCATCGTGAAATTCTGGAAACCATCCTTAGTCCTTATCTTGTCGATAGCGGCTCCCATATTGTCACCGTCACCCAACAATACGCAAGAATACTTTTGAGGAGCACCCGCCATTCCTTTACGGCAAAGCTTACGAAGGATGTCATAAGCCTTCAATGAATCATGACAGCCATATTCCAGCCATGCGTTCTGATTTGTCGATACTTCGTAAATAGCATCCGTCGGAAAATTTTCTCCAGCTTCAAACAAGGCTTCAAACTGCTTACGCAGTGTTTTCGTCTCCGGATTTGACTCAATCCGATTAAACCAGGAGACACTAGCAATATCCGCAAGGTCATCAAATTTCTTTATGAACCGTTTGTTCTTTAACGGCCAAAATCTCTTGACAAGACCAATGGCATCGAGTTTTTCATTGCGCTTCAACAATCCAGAAATGCAAGCGCTCTTGTTCCCTATAACAGTTTCACGCATGCCATCAAAACTATTTTTCGGAATGCCGAAACCATTCCATGTCGGTGCATAAAACTCGCGAAGGTTCTTTCTACCCGCAAGTAATTTTTCAACATCATGGCGAGAGGCACCGTAATCATCTACATTCACGGGCACCCACGCTGCAAAAAATTCGCCGAAATCCGCAATCTGCGCCCTGAAAAGTTCAACATTCACATCCATCGTCCTAAAACTTGAATTAGAATCTATTGCCTGTAAAGTCTCTTCAGATATCTGAATCAACAAATCCTTCCACGACCTCTTGGCATCATTGACAACATTCCGGGGATTATCGCCCTCGTATTCCGCAAGAATCTTGTTTGCAACAACCAACTCAGATTGGAACTCCAAATCAGAAGCATTTGCTGGAGCCGGGAAAATCAAGGAACACCCTTGCGATTGTATGGACTTTGCGACACACTTGGAAAGTTCAGAAAGCAATGTGGAACCGAACCACAAATCGCGCAACTTACGAGCAGAAGCAATAAATTCCTGAACAGGACCTACCGCAATTTCTATCAAGTATTTCATATTTACGCCTCCTCCATTCCAAGAGCATCGGCAAGAGCTTTCGTAATAGTCCTGCCATTCAACCTATATTCAGGCTTGTTTGGATTGGTATTCATCTTTTTTCCCTGAGTATTCGAGGGCATGGCGCTAGAAGGAACTACGCGACCATCCAAAAGAAGACCCGTCGGGAATTTCTGATTCAAGACAAACATCACATTGAATAGTTCATTTTGCAATTTGAGTTGCTTAATAAAGTAAGGCGACGGCCAACGTTCTGCATGCCTCCCTCCAATCTTATCAGCAGGTTCCAACTTTATATTGTCACGAGGATCGTCTTTACCATTGTTTGATGTGTTAAAATGTGTAATAACAGGCAAGCCAAAAGCTGCTCGCGGGAACCAGATTCCGTCTTTATGTTCCGGACGATGCAAATAATCAGGATTTTCCAAAAGAGATTGTGGTAAAACAAGTCTGCGAATAGCATCGGGTTCCGGCCAATAAGAACGACCAGGATGTTTTTCTCCAATTTCAGGAGGCTTTCTATCCTGACGGTAATCTCCGAACTCTTTGAGCAGCTCTTTAACAGATCCATTCGCTGTCGAATAGAACAATTTTGCGCCTTTTATCCTTGCATAAGGTAATTCTGCTACATTTCCACCACCAACAGAATCTATGAACTTTTTCACGTCCGCTATTGAATTAATTTTGCAATCTTTAAGCAATTCTTCAGAATACACAGACCCACAGCCGCGGCGAGTACGAGCCCCGACTCCGCCAAATAAGGCCCATAACAGGAGCGAATTTATCGCATCTTTTTCACGCTCCCTAGGGTATGTGAGCGAAACATTAAAGGTGGCTTTCGACAGAAGAGAAGGATTTTGTACATACTTATTGTTAAAAATAGGGAACAGAACATAAGACGAGAGAATATTCGGTTCAGTCCAAGGCCTCTCTTTTTTTATAGGACTAACTTCCAAATTTCTGAAATCAGTGACAGCAACTTTCACCTTTGATTGCCACTTATTACCGGCAAGACTTCCACCCCAAATTTCAGTTTCAGCTTTCAAGAGATCATCTTTACTAGTGAAGCCCTGCATGGTTCGCCACCAAAAACGCAATTGCCCCTTAATAGACTGCGAACGAATCGGAGTCCGCTCGTTTGTTTCAAAGCTTTTCACGTCACCGCCAAACATGGGCGTGATTAAAGTGAATTCATAAGATTTTGAAACAACTTTACTTTGCTTCAAAGCCGGTGTTACAGCACCTTCAATTTGAATTCTACGCATTAACAAACCTCTTATTCATTTACATCGGACTCTATCTTTTTGATAAAAGTCATAGGATTATTTTTGTCTAATTTCTCAAAAAAATTACTTAGCGAATTAATTACACCACTAGCCTTGCGGGACTCCTTACCCGAAACGCCTTCTACATACTTCAGAAAACCAGCATGATTCATGTCATTTCTCAGCTCCGTTATTTTCTGATACAAGTGTTGTACAGATTCTGGAATTTCGTTAATTTTTGATTTAATGTCTTCACCTTTTTGCCCATCATAGTCATATTTCGCCAACACAATTTCAGGGACCGGCCGTCCACTTTCAATACTTTTGGCAAAACTTTCTTTGCGTCTCTGATTCATACTTTCAAATCTGTCAATCCACATCGGACTAACTTCAGAATCCAAAGACTTATCATCTTTTCTCTCAATGAGACTTTTTAACTTAAACTCAACAACAGCACGTTCTTCTTCTATTTCAGGGTGCAGGCCAACCTTTTCCGTATAGTACGTCACCAAGGATTCCTGCAAAAAGGTAATACTTTGTTGGTACATCTGGTTGTCAAAGCACCATCTTGCGGCAATCAATCCATTTTCAAACGAATTTTCTGTACGGAAGGCCTCATATTTTTCTTGAATATTTTTCAGCAATGGCTGCAGAGCCTTGAATTCTCCTTCCTGGAAAGAATTCAATTCGTAATCGTTAAACCAACCTGCCAACTGCCTAAAAATACCGCCATCCACTTGGTTGCCTTCGTAACAAATATCCCCGCCACGGCAAGTCTGCAAGTTATCGGTCAGCATCTTCAGGGTATTGCCAAGCGTTTGAATTTTTTTGGTAAACTCGCTTTTGATTTTCTTTTTCCTATTCTCATTAGCCCAGTTGGTAATATGCTCATACAACAACCGCCCATTTCCGAACTTAACAAATACGTTAGCCGCATTGCTAAAATCCATAATGTCACTAAAACTCTTGAGCCTAAGAACAGGGGCGTTACGTTCATTGACAGGCATTTTCTTCACTACCTGTGACGTCCCCATTTTTTCAAAGGCGCCATAGTAAATTTCACCAATCGTGATATTCTTCGAATTTTTCAGGTATGTGAGCAATACAATGCCTAACATCGGCAGGCTTCGAAAACCAGAAGTGAAATCAAAGAAAATTTCGTCATTTTCTTGTACATTATCGTTTATACAGCTAAAAATCTTCCAAATTTCGGCTTCGGAAAATCCCTCGCAATCCAGAGAGACCGGCGTAATGATTGATTCAGGAAAAACCTTCTTATCTATCGCAGTAGACTCATCCTCATCGTTCCCAATACCCCTTGCGGCCTTTATCAACTGGTGGCGCAGCCCCCACTTTTCCTTGCCGGCAATAATCGGGGGAATCGTTTTAGAATCTTCTTCGTGTTCACCAAACTTGCCGTCTTCCCAATTATTAGCCTTGGCCGCTGCTGTCAAAAAAATTAGGATACGATCATTTTCAGTCCACCCCTTGCATTCATGACGCACAATGGCTTCTTGCACATGGCGAACATGCATTTCACGATCTTCCACACTATCAAAATAGTAGTTGCAAACCGTATAACCTGTAGTTCCCAAAAAACTGATAAACACCTTGCGACTAGGTTTGCGCAAATTGCCTGCTTTTATTGCCATATTATTTTTATTCTCCTTTTATCACTCTCAAAAATAAACAAAAACAAGCAAAAAGGAAAATTTTTTTCAAAAAAAGAGCTTCGGGCCCGTAAAAGCCCGAAGGTCCACTATCTAGAACCTAAAATGCATCTGTAAACAGTTCTTCAACATCTGTTACCATAAAGACCTCGTTTAAAAAAGGCACCCTAGCCAAAGGTCTTTAAACATGTGGGTGCCATTACATGCAAAGCCTCAAATAAAAAATCCATTGTTTTCGTTTTATCAAGAACAGCCTCCTTACAAATACTACCTAAAACATTCAATCAAAGCATCCGCCATACTTTCAATCTTTTCAAAAAGATCCATATAGCTCCTATTATATCATTAACATGAATATCATGAGGAAACTTAAGCCGCCTTCCTCAATAGCGTGAATCGCACTAAAGCTTCTTGATAAAATCAGCCACTCCAGCAGCAAACACAGCCGCAGAAATCACTGGAATAAAGGGAATCATTCATTCTCCTTGGTTAAAGATTATAGTTGTTACGGGATTCCCGCAATTTAGCGGCCCAAAAGCCCAGACACAATAATAGTAGCAAGCAGAAGCATTTACTTCCTCCTTGAAAATGGTTAATGGATATAAAAAAGACGGGCGTTGTTTCGCGTCCGTCACTCAGCAGGCTTCAAGTTTAAGCACAACAAAGAAATCAGTCGCGAAGACCTTCCCATTTCAAAGTATTTGCGCGTTTCATAAACATCTAGAATCCTTTCATTGCCATCTATTAGGCAATGGGGATAAATATACAATCTTTATTTTCGATTGTCAAGGTTTTTCTAAAATTTTTTATTCCAAGTTGGAATACACATCTTTGCAGATATTTCCATCATTACAGACAACATAGCTCACTCAAGGACAACGCTTTTCAAAAGTATTGGCGAGCGTCAGAAATACTTAAAGCTTGAAGCGTCTTAATCTCTCTTAAAAAGAGCAAAGTCTTACTATGATAGAAGTGAGCGTCGCGAACACGCTTGCGTGGGCATGATAGAGCCGACAAGCAGTCAGGTCGCCATCTCTTTTGCAAAATCTTCGCTTTTCAGGGCTGGAACCAATTGCACTTGGTATTCAGTACGTGAGCAGGTCTTAATCTCTCTTGCAAGAGTAATGTTTTTCAAGATTGACTTCTACGAAAAAAGTCAAATTAAGCTTAATGGGTCATAAACTCCCTTAAAAGAGCAAATCGTCTTACTGCGACAGAAGCGAGCAAAGCGGGAATGCTTGCATTCCCATTTCCGAGCCGACAAGCAGGCAGCCGCGAGGTTGCCATCTCTCTTGCGAGAGTATCGCTTTTCAGGGTAAGGAAGTTAAGCCGTTTATGAAGTCAATAGATAAGTCTTAATCTCTCTTGCGAGAGTATCGCTTTTCAGGGCAAATCACAGACGGTACTAGGATAACACATATCTTTGCGTCTTAATCTCTCTTGCAAGAGTATCGCTTTTCAGGGCCGGAATGGCAGCTTAGAAACATCCTCTCCAAAGAGTCTTAATCTCTCTTGCGAGAGTATCGCTTTTCAGGGAAGTTAATCGGAATTCAAGATGGGAAACTACATTTCAGTCTTAATCTCTCTTGCGAGAGTATCGCTTTTCAGGGAGCACCCCTCTGGAACCCTTGTAAATAAAGGTCTCCAGCGGGCCAATTTCAACAGGCTCCCATCCGAGCACTAACAATTTTTGAGTCTTTTTCGTAAACAACCCTAAAAGGCGACCAAAATTAGCGAATTCAGCCTAATTTTGGCAATTCAACAGGAATGTTGTCTGTAACGATGTCAATATGCAGCCCGAACTCACGGTCCGAACACCTTAAATATACACTTTTTTCGCGAAAAAAGGCTCTTTGCATATAAAAGACACTACTTGCTACCCAAGACACCATTTCCACGAAAAGCAGTAATCCACATACATTTTCTCTATAAACACGAACGGCCCCGTTTTTCAACGGAGCCACTCAACATAGATTATATCGTCTAATGTAACAAAAGTGTCAACCAAGATTTTGAAAAAAAACATTGAGAGAATCCTTGCGGCCCTTCGACAGGCTCAGGGACCTTGCACTTGTCTTACTGCGACAGAGGCGAGCGAAGCGGGAATGCTTGCATTCCCATTTCCGAGCCGACAAGCAGGCAACCGCTAGGTTGCCATCTCTCTTGCGAGAGCTTCGCTTTTCAGGGCTTGTAAACATGGAGCATCTCGTTGCAGGTATAGGGTCTTAATCTCTCTTGCGAGAGCTTCGCTTTTCAGGGTATCTCGCAGTTTTACTTTAGAAGGTATGGAAAGGAAGTCTTAATCTCTCTTGCGAGAGCTTCGCTTTTCAGGGTCGTAAGTCGTTCTCTGTCGGTGTGGATCTTGTTCCTGAGTCTTAATCTCTCTTGCGAGAGCTTCGCTTTTCAGGGAAGGAATGGAAGGAATCAGTTGGGAGGATCTCATTCGAGTCTTAATCTCTCTTGCGAGAGCTTCGCTTTTCAGGGAGCACCCCTCTGGAACCCTTGTAAATAAAGGCTTCCAGCGGGTCAATCTCAACAGGCTCCCATCCGAGCACTAATAATTTTCGAGTCTTTTTTATGAACAGCCCTAAAAAGCGGCCAAAAATGGCGATTTTAGCCTAATTTCGGCAATTCAACAGAAATGTTGTCTGTAACGATATCAATATGCAGCCCGAACTCACGGCCCGAACACCTTAAATATACACTATTTGGCCGAAA
>Ga0247610_10006414_pt1 | contig 12223 bp, 9 predicted proteins | sample 174DNAGHGhighgp2_FD_193483 | JGI IMG/M metagenome (GOLD analysis project Ga0247610, IMG submission 193483) | Sheep rumen microbial communities from Palmerston North, Manawatu-Wanganui, New Zealand - 1742 DNA GHGhigh gp2 | ecosystem: Host-associated > Mammals > Digestive system > Stomach > Rumen ...
CAAAACGCTGCCCCATGCCCTTTGGCATGGACTGTATTTCGAGCGAGAGGATACGAAGGCGGTCCATGACGGGTCGCACACACGCTGGCACCATTCCCAAGTCTTCGGCGCAGACCAGCATCTGCGTGGCACGCATGAGGGCTGGTAGCTTTTTCATGGCTTCGGCGTACCAAAGCTCATCGTTTCGGCGATAGAAATAATCGTCCGAAAGGTGGCAGAAAGCCGCCTGCTCGTCCTTGCTAAGACGACGGAAGCCCGGCGTGCCCTGTATGCCAAGACGTGGATGCAGCAGCGTGGGCTGGTGCTGGTCGGGCACGAAAAGTTCGAACACAGCCGGGCGGCGGCGACCAGTGGCGGTGCGGCACGTAAGTCCGTAGGCCGCAATCTCCTCCTCGGAAAGAGCACGCGACGGGTCGAACTGCCCGAGGAGGGCATTCTCGCAATTGCGCGGAATAGACCAGATGCGGAAGAAGCCAAGCACGTGGTCGATACGATAAGCATCGAAATACCGCGCCATGCGCTGCAAACGACGCCGCCACCAACGGTAGCCGTCGGCCTCCATACGCTCCCAATCGTAGGTCGGAAATCCCCAATTCTGACCATCGGCACTGAAAGCATCGGGCGGTGCACCGGCCTGACGGTCGAGGTGGAAGAGTTGTGGCTGCTGCCACGTCTCCACGCTATGCGGACTTACGCCGATAGGAATGTCGCCCTTCAGCACAACAGCGTGCTGACGTGCAAAATCAGCGGCTGCGGCCAACTGGCGGTGAAGCAGATATTGCACGAAAGAATAGTAGGTAACCTCGTCGGGATGCACTGCTGCATAGGCACGCACCTGTGCTTCGTCGTATGTGGCGAGGCACGGCCACTGACAGCTATCGGCGGTTCCCGACTGGTCGCGCAGTGCACAGAAAACGGCATAAGGCAGCAACCATTCCTCCTGCTGGCGACAGAAGGCGGCAAAACTGGCATCATCTGCAAGCGTGGCCTGCTCCTGAGAGAAAAGTGCACGCAGCCACTTCTCCTTCAGCGCGCTAACGGCTTCGTAATCGAGGGTTGGCTTGAGGTTCTCAGCACTCAGTTTGCGCAGGAGCAACGCGCGCTTCCGACTGTTGCGAAGCGTGGTCTGACGGAGGTCGCAGTAGATGGGATGAAGGGCAAAGGCGCTAATGGCATTGTATGGGTAGCTGTCGGTCCACGTACCCGTCTGCGTGGTGTCGTTCACGGGCAGCAGCTGTACCATTCTCATGCCAGCATCGGCCGCCCACGAGACAAAGCTACGCAGGTCGCCGAAGTCGCCCACGCCCTGACTGCCCTCGCTGCGCAAAGAGAATACGGGCACTACCACGCCGGCCACGCGCCAGTCGGGCATGGCCAGACGCGCCACACCATCGGAGAGTGCCAGCACCTCGCCGTCGCGCACCGAGACGGACGGGCTACGACGATTGTCGCCGTTCTCCCACGAGACCAAGCGGCCCGACTCGTCGAGCACTACGTATTTGTATTCGAAAGGCAAATAAAGCCCATCGGCACTGAGCGAAATAAACCACTCGTGCAAGCCGCCGCGCGACATACGCAGGGCGCGCTCGGGCCGCCAGGTGCCAAGCGGCGGCTGATTGCCCACCACGGCCAGCATCTGGCCGGCAGACAGCTGCGGTGCCAACACGCGCAGCACCAGCGTGCGCCCGTAATAGACGAGACCGACAGATTGCCACGAGAGGTGAGTGCAGAACTGATAAGCGGAACTGAAGAAAGGATTGGCCTCGGGGACATCGCGCCACCAATCGTGCAGCACGTAGTTCCTCTCGCCCACAGCGGGGAACGAGCGAGGCACTGCCTCCCACTCGCGGCGGACCACCGTGTCACTGCAGACAATCTCGTAGGCATACGAGAAGGCCACCACGTCACGCTCCGCCACACTGACAGTGCCCGCCCAGCAGGCGCCATCAGCCGTTTCCAACATAACTGCGCGCCGTAAAGGCGTTCCAGCACGCCGCACTATCTGCAAATCTACGCGCACGCACTCGCCCGCGCGCGTACCATATTCTATTTTAAAAGAGATGCTCGTCATATCCTGAAGATTACTACTCGCAAAAGTACAGGAAAAAGCAGAATTCCGCAAGCGCGAGACATAAAATTTCGGATTTGCTTGCGCATTTCGCGGAAAGTCTGTATCTTTGTCTTGCAAGATAGAGAATTCCACACCGCACTGGTTCGAATGGGAGACTCATCAAATAATTAATGAAACTGAGACCAGTTTTGCCAGCCAATGGCGTGCCATCCTCTGATGGTGACATTCGAGTAGGTGGATTACAAAGGCGGCAAACCCTCAAAACCTGTCTAACGGAGTTTCATCACATCTTCACCAGTGCGGTTTTCCATACGAGGCGGCTTCAGAACTTGAAGCCGCCCTGCTTTTTCTGCCTGTCGCACGAGCGAAAATGCAGCATACAGAACAGGTGTCGCACGTAGCAAGCACGACACCACACAAGAAAAAGAGTGTGCCACCCGTCGGGGCGGCACACTTCTTTTTTCGTAAACCAGAAAGAGGGTGTTTACTTCACCTTGGCTACGATTGCCTTGAATGCTTCGGGGTGATTCACGGCCAGGTCAGCGAGCACCTTGCGGTTAATCTCGATGCCGGCTTTGTGAAGCAGACCCATCAGCTGCGAATAGCTGAAGCCTTCCTGACGAGCAGCGGCGTTGATACGCTGAATCCACAAGGCGCGGAAGTTGCGTTTCTTGGCACGACGGTCGCGGAATGCGTAGGTGAGACCTTTCTCCCACGTGTTCTTGGCAACGGTCCAAACGTTCTTACGGGCACCGATGTACCCTCTGGTCAGACCCAGAATCTTCTTTCTCTTAGCTCTTGAAGCTACATGATTTACTGATCTTGGCATAATTTTTTCTGTTTTGAATGTTAGCGCCAGTCTTCTGCCTGCGGCTGCATCGCTGCGACGGCGGGCAAGATTCGCGGCTGGTCTTCTGTGCTAAACACTCGGTGAATAACTAAAAAGTATTAACTCTTTTTCTGACGTTTTTGGTTCAACGCATGCAGAGGAGTTCGCGAACCTGCTTTACGTTGGCGCGGTCCACCAAGTCGCTGTGGTCGAGGTTTCTCTTCTGCTTCTTTGTCTTCTTCGTCAGAATGTGGCTGTGATAAGCGTGGTGACGCTTGATCTTGCCAGTTCCGGTAAGCACGAATCTCTTCTTTGCGCCGGAGTTAGTCTTTACTTTTGGCATAATTGTTTTTTTAAATTATTAATTATTGTTATTAACGATGTGGCAACGCATATACCCGGCGTTACGCACTATCTCTTTTTCTCTATACTTTCTCGGTCTTAGTCGTCGAAATCCTCGCCTTCCACCTTCGGCCCGGTATATTCCTTGCGGGCTTTCTGCTGCGGAGCTTTCTTTTCGCGCGGTGCATCGGTGGCTTCGAGGGCGGTGCTCTCGAGAATCTTCTTCGGAGTGGCAGTCTGCTTCTTGGGCGCAATGAACATTATCATGCGCTTGCCCTCGAGCTGCGGCATCTGCTCCACTTTTCCGTACTCCTCGAGGTCCTGCGCGAAACGCAACAGCAACACTTCGCCCTGCTCCTTGAAGAGGATGCTACGCCCCTTGAAGAAAACGTAAGCCTTCACCTTGTCGCCGTCGGAGAGGAAGCCCTGAGCGTGTTTCAGCTTGAAGTTATAGTCGTGGTCATCGGTCTGCGGTCCGAAACGTATCTCCTTAACATCTACTTTCACCTGCTTGGCCTTCATTTCCTTTTGGTGCTTTTTCTGCTGATAAAGGAACTTGCTGTAGTCAATGAGGCGGCAAACAGGCGGTTCGGCGTTTGGCGAGATTTCCACCAGGTCAACCCCTTTCTGTTCGGCCAGTTGGATGGCCTTGAAAGTGGGCACCACGGCCGATTCGATGCCGTCGCCTACGATACGGACTTCGCGAACTCTGATTTGTTCGTTTACGCGATACTTCTGTTTTAGACTGTCTTTCTTCATTTAATGTGGTTAGTGATTTTGGTGCGTTTAGTAGTTCTCGGTCTGCTGGCGCACCTCTTCGTTGATTTTCGCTGCAAAGTCCTCGAATTTCATCACTCCTTGCTCTCCACCTCCTTGCTGACGGAAGCTGACTGTGCCGTCGGCCTGCTCCTTCTCACCCACGATGAGCATGTAGGGAATGCGCTTCATTTCGTTATCGCGAATCTTGCGACCGATTTTCTCGTTGCGGTCGTCGAGCACGGCACGCACGCCCTGCTCGTCGTAGTACTTCAGCAGTTTCTGCGCATACTCGTTGTACTTCTCGCTGACAGGCAGAATGGCCACCTGATCGGGACAGAGCCACAAGGGGAAGTGTCCAGCCGTGTGTTCGATAAGCACAGCCACGAAACGCTCCATTGAGCCGAATGGCGCGCGATGAATCATTACGGGACGATGCTTCTGATTATCCTCGCCCACATACTCCAGTTGGAAGCGTTCGGGCAGGTTGTAGTCCACCTGAATGGTACCGAGCTGCCAGCGACGGCCCAAGGCATCCTTCACCATGAAGTCGAGTTTAGGTCCGTAGAAGGCTGCTTCGCCCAATTCGGTGGTGGTCTTCAGTCCTTTCTCCTCACATGCCTCGACGATGGCGCGTTCAGCCTCAGCCCACACCTCGTCGGAGCCAATGTACTTCTGCTTGTCGTTGGGGTCGCGCAGGCTAATCTGAGCCTCGAAGTTGTCGAACTTCAGGGCGCCAAAGATAATCTGAATGATTTCCATGACGCGGATGAACTCGTCCTTCACTTGGTCGGGGCGACAGAAGATGTGCGCATCGTCCTGCGTGAAGCTGCGGACACGGGTAAGTCCGTGCAGTTCTCCGCTCTGCTCATAACGATATACGGTACCGAACTCGGCGCAACGGAAAGGAAGGTCTTTATAGCTGCGGGGCTTCCATGCATAAATTTGGCAGTGGTGAGGACAATTCATGGGCTTCAGCAGATATTCTTCGTCTTCCTCGGGTGTATGAATGGGCTGGAAGCTGTCTTTTCCGTAGTGGTCCCAGTGGCCGCTGGTCACGTAGGTTCTTTCCGCCGATGTGCGGCGTCATTACCTGCTGGTAGCCGTAGCGCTTCTGAATCTTCTTGAGGAAATCCTCCAGACGCAGGCGCAATGCCGTGCCCTTCGGGAGCCACATGGGAAGGCCCTTGCCAACCATGTCGCTGAACATGAAGAGTTCCATTTCCTTGCCGATGCGACGGTGGTCGCGCTTCTTGGCCTCCTCGAGCAAGACGAGATATTCGTCGAGCAGCTTCTTTTTGGGGAAAGAAATGGCGTAGAGGCGCGTCATCTGCGGGCGTTTCTCGTCGCCACGCCAATAGGCCGAACTTACGGCCAGTATCTTCACAGCCTTGATGGGAGCCGTGCTCAAGAGGTGCGGACCACGACAGAGGTCGGTAAATGCGCCCTGCGTGTATGTGGTAATGTGTCCGTCCTCGAGGTCGGCAATGAGTTCGTTCTTGTACGTCTGGCCGCGGTCGCCAAAGAACTTCAGAGCATCGGTTTTGCTGATGTCGCGGCGCTCGAGCGACTCTTTGCGCTGCACAAGTTCCGTCATCTTCTTTTCGATTTCGGCGAAGTCGCCTTCGCGAATCACGGTACCCTCGGCCGGCATCACGTCGTAGTAAAAGCCGTTTTCTATGGCAGGACCGATACCAAACTGAATACCGGGATAGAGTTCCTGCAGCGCCTCGGCCATCAAGTGGGCGCTGGTGTGCCAGAAAGCGTGTTTGCCTTCGGCGTCGTCCCACTTATACAACTTCACGGATGCGTCCTCCGTGATGGGGCGGTTCAACTCCACGGTTTCTCCGTTCACACCGCAGGCCAATACGTCCTGCGCTAAACGAGGAGATATGCTCTCTGCAATTTGCAAGCCGGTGACACCAGCCTCGTACTCGCGAACAGAGCCATCAGGAAATGTAATTTTTATCATCTTTCTACTGTTTTTGGGGCAGACACCCCGATTCAAGGGTGCAAATTTACGAAGAAAGTTTAAGATACGTGCCTCTTTGCCCGAGTTTTTTTCCTTTTCGCCTCATTTTTCACGATTTGAGAGCGGGAATGCCGCATGCGGAACTTTATTTCGCGCACTCAAAATGCATTCTCAAACACGTCGGACCTCGAAACGCACCATGCATCCCACAAGAAAAGACAGATAAAGCAGAGCGAAGAAAAGATGACATTCCTCGGCTCTGCTCATCATCTATTAGACACCACCTGCCTCCTACTCCACCACGGCGGTGATATTATACGGAACGCCATTAAGGACGTCGAGGCGCCCAGTGTATTGTGTGCCCCACGCGGTCTCCACGGTGTCTACCGTAGTATTGCAGAAGACGGAGACGTAGAGTGTTCCCTGGCGCGGCTTTTCGATTGTAAGTTTCTGCTCGGCGCCGGGCTCCGCGCTCTTGTACTGTGCGTTGTCCTGATAGGAAAAACACTCGTTGTTGGCCATCAGATAGAGGTCATAGTCGCCCCAGCCCTCCTTAGGATTCAGCGTGATGGTTACACGGTTGGCGTCCTTGGGGACCTGAAGCGCGAAATGGTGGTATTGTCGGTCGCCGATACGAGTGAAAGCAGGTGTGCGATCAGCCGTGGTGCAGTACATCTGACGTGTCTGTCCGCTCAGCAGTTCGCCCTTCAGCCGAGGTGTTCCGTTTCCTTCCATCGCATACTGAAAAAGCGACTGCTCCAAGTCGCGCCGCTCACCGTCCTTCACGAACTCAGGATGTGAGCCGCAGAGAATGACACGGCCTGTATGCTCGTTTTCCTTCCATCCCCAGATGGCTGGCTGCATCTGGATGTCGCGGGCCGGAGTGAGGTCGGTGCGGCCTGCAATGTCGTAGCGCGCCAGTATCTCTGTACCTTCAGGCCAGTCTACGCCCGTAACGGCAAAACCGCCGCCGTTGTGATAGACACTATCCACGCGATGGTCGCCACCAAAGTCGGCATACCGGAGGATGCCGGCCTTCTTTTCGATTACCAAGTCCATGCGATTTTTCTTCACGCCAGTGCTGATGGTATAGCCCGGCCATACGCCCAGATAGTTGGCTGTGTACTTGACAAGACTATCGCCCTTCACGCCTTTGCTACCAATAAACATGCCGGCACACGAGCCCACATAACTACCTCCCGCACGCACAAAGTCGCGAATGGCATTGCGCGCCTCGGCTCCGAGCGAGCGACCATGTGCACCAGCCGAACCTCCGTTCATAAAGATGCAGCGAAAACGCGGGGCACCATCGGGATAAAGCAGGATGCCATTCTCGTCGAAGACATATCCACCTATCAGCGTGCGCTGAAAGAGCGTGTCGGCAGCGTTGTAAGCCGTTGTGTCCTGGCTCTTGTGTGGCGAACAGAGGAACGACTCGGTCTGCAATTTCAGTTTCTGCGCTGCGGGTAGTTTGTCATCGGAGGTCAGATTGATACCTCCGTCCACGAATAAATCCTTATAATATCCCTGGGTATTGTCTTGCGCAACCAGCGTTCCGCTTGTCACGGCAGCAAAAGCCAGCGCCGCAAACGACAGAATACTTTTCTTCATCGCTTTTTGTATTGATGTATTAATGTTTCTGGGGTTTCTCCTTATATATTATGCATATCGCAAAAGATGAAGGAGAGGACACGCCGAAAAGACTTCGCAACACGTCCACTCCTTCATACACTTCATGCCGAACGGCGAAGGCCGCCCTCGGTCAGTCTTTTGGATAGTGACTCGTTACGTACTCGTCCACCCACTGGTAATACTCGCGCAAGGCTTTTGCGCCGTCCTTGCCGCTACGCACTTTCTGCAGCGCGGGCTTGGCGTGCTTGAAGACTTCGCGCTCCAGAGGTATGATGCGCTGCACGATACCTGTTCCGCGCTCGTTCACCAGTTTAGAGAGGTCGATGTAGTCGCGCACGTTGCCGCGCTTCTGGTTGAAGACTTTCAGTTTCTCTTCTATCGACTTGGAGCAGAGCCACGACTTGTCGCCCTCGCCACGCTGCACGATGGCGGGCAGTTCCACGCCGTCAACTATCATCAGCGGCACAGCCACCGATGCGCAAGGCCAGCCAATATTGGTCCAACTTACTGTGTGCGACGGAGCCTCGCCTGCAGCCACGCCCTGGATAAGTATGGCCGACGAACTGAGGTAACGCGGAATGTAGTCGGCAAAGTGTATCAGCCGCACGTCGTTCTCGTCGGCCGGCATATCTTCGTAGAGGTTTCGCTTGGTGAGCCCGTGTATGAGATAGCGCGGCGCACTGGCCATCAGGTATTCGCAGTCCAATTTTCCTTCGCTGTGGGCGGCAGCCATAAAGTCGGAGATGGCCGAGAAGCGCTCCACGCCGCTGTCTATGTCGCGACAGCCAGTCATGCCATGATTAGTGCGCACGAGATATCCGTCGGGAGCCTCCTGCGGATCGTTGGCATCGAACTTCACGAATCCCTTGTTGCCCGTCTCGTAATAGGCACAGCCGCCTTCGGCATCGAGCACGCCAAAGTTGGAGTTCACGCGCAGGGGCTTGGGAAGTGTGTCGAGCAGATGCTCAAAATCGGCCAGCGTGCGGCAGACCTCCAGAGCACGCATCATCATCCATCCGTCGTGGTCAGAGTCATCGCCGCTGCAGCCGTTCAGGTTGTAGGCCGCCGTGTTGATGATGGCAAAGCCGACTTCGTTGTGGCCGCCCCAAATGTTGCGGGGACGCTTGTCTGTGTAATATGTGATTCCCACGTATTTGTAACGCTCGCCCTGCACCATCACCATCACATTGCTCGTGGCCTTGGTGTCGCGGTTCTTGAAAATAAGCGGCCGGCCGTCCTTGGTGGCTCGCCCGGAAACGATAAACGACGTACATGCCATGCTGCGCTGCGGCAGGCTGATGCAGCTCAATACAAGTGCTGCGCCAAAAAACACCTTGTGAAGGATTTGCTGAAGATTTTTCATCATTTATTCTGGTTAGTTTAATTGCTTTTTGTCGTGCAAATTTATTTCTTTTCAGAGAAAAGCGCAAACATTTGAACCCAAATATAAGCAGGACAGATCGTTTTTGTCACGTCGAAAGAAAAAACATGCAGCCACCGCCAAAATTACGACGTGTACTTTCGCGTCCGACGACGTGTGGTTTTCAGTTTCCCGACGTGTCGCAATTTCAGCCGCACAAGCACTATTTCTGCGGCTGAGAATACTTCTTGATTAGATTGTAGGCCGAATAAAGTCCGTATTCGCCGGCCTGACTGAGGTCACTGAGCCCCTCGGCCTTTTCGCCAGCCAACAAATGAGCCACGCCACGGCTATAGTAGGCATCTGGGAAGTGGGAATCCAGACGCAGTGCCTCGGTGTACTCCTGCACAGCGCTACTGTAATCGCCCAGACGCACATGAAGGTTGCCTTTGTTGTAGAATAGACTGGCCACGTCGGGTTGCAACTCGGCTGCGTGGCTGTAGTCCTGCAGCACCATGAGGTAACCCAGTCGCAAGTCGGCGGCTGAGGCTGTGGTGCGCGACACCTCGAGTTGTGCATATCGACACTGAGCGCGCAGCATCAGCGCCAGCACATTCTCGCCGTCGGCCTGCAGAAGCGCATTTAAGTCGGCAATGCCATTCTCAAAATCGCGGACATGGTAGTAATCCAACGCGCGGCGCAAGAGCAGGTCGGCGTTGCCCGGCTGCGACTCCAGTTGCTGGCCCTCCTGGGCAATCCAGTCGAAATGCTGCTGGATGTTGGCCTCAGTCATGCCACCCTCGGAAGCTGTAAGATAAAGTGTGGCGGGCAGGATGTGACGGGTATTGAGCGCCTCTAGTTGTTTGCTATAAGCCACATAATTCTTCAGGGGCGAATTCTCGCGGTAATAAGTCAGCACGTAGAGCGGCTCCACACGCAGTTCTGTCTGATGATTTTGCACGCGCCCACGATACTCGCTGGCATACTCGTTCTCCGTCTCCTGTTCGTCCTCTTCCACCAGTTTGGCGTAGTCGTCGATATTGTGTTCGCTCTTCTTGCGCGTCTTTCCGCTGGACTTATAGGTGCCAGCCGAAGCGTCCAAGCGCGCTTTCAGCACCTTGAATTCGTCGCGTTCGGCACCGAACGTGTCACCCAACTTACGGCGAATTTCGGCACGCTTGCTGTAGCCTTCCCAGAACTCCGGGTAGTCTTTGATGACGGCACTGATGTCGCGGATGGCGCCATTGTAGTCGCCAACATTGTCGAGCAGCAGCGCGCGGTTGTAAAGCACAATTGTGTTATCCGGTTCCAACTTCAGCACGAAATTGAAGTCTTCGATTGCCTGATTGTCCTCTCCAACCTGAGCACGCAAAAGGCCACGGTTGTAATGTCCAAGGTAATTATTGGGGTCCAAGTCGAGCGCCGCATCATAGTCAGCCATGGCACCTCGCAGGTTCTCCTGATTATAGCGGGCAAGTGCACGATTCACGTAGAGACCTGCCACTCGCGGCATCTGTATGATGGCTTTGTCGAGCGACCTTTCGGCCATCTCGTATTGACCGCGACTGCCCTGAATCATGGCTTTTATGCTCCACGCCGCCCCCTCGTAAGAATTAATTTCCAGAGCTCGCCCAATCCAATCGTCGGCCTTCAGTGTGTCCTTCTCTGCAAGAGCCACCTGCGCCTTTAGTGTGTAGTGCTGTGCCTCCTTTGGCCAATAGCGAATCATGCGGTCGAGCGACGAGTCGGCACGCTCGTACTCCTTCAATTCCATCTGACAAAGCACGAGGTTGTGCCAACTATTCTTGTCGAGCGGATTGATGTCGAGCGATTTCAAATAATCTTCCTCGGCCAACTCGTAGCGCCGCTGGTTGATGCGACAGAGCGCACGCAACATATAATGGTCCGACACGTATGGGTTGCGTTCAATGGCGTTGCCGCAGTCGATTTCTGCGCCTTGATAATCTTCGAGATAAAACTTGGCCAAACCGCGGTAGAAGTAAGCTTCTCCCATCCATGGTTTTGCGTTGATGACCATGTTGAATCGTTGTATGGCCAGCACGTAATCTTCGTAGAAAAGTGCGTTGCGACCCATCATCATCACACGTTCCGAATTGATTTGCGCACGCAGCGATACGGCTCCCACGAAAAGCAAGAGCGCCAGCAAAGCAGATATGCGCTTCGGAATGTGTCTGATAGCAGGCATTACAGTTCCGTCTTTATTTGGAAAAGTAGGTACAAATGCAGTTCAGCGGCGCGCCTTCACTTTGTAGCTGCAAGAGAAACGTCCGTTGGCAATGGATTGCAACTTAGAGCGTGTCAGCTGCTTGCGCAGACCCGTCAGATGGTCGGTGAAGACCACGCCATCGAGATGATCGAACTCATGCTGCATCACGCGTGCCAGATAACCGCTCACCCACTCGTCGTGCGGCTGGAATTTGTCGTCGAGATAGCTGACGCGGATGCGCGTGGGTCGCTTTACCTTCTCGTGGATTCCAGGCAACGAAAGGCAGCCTTCTTCCTGCACGTCGGTCTCGCTGTCATCCACCTCTTCGATATATGGATTGATGAACGTGCGCACGTAGCCCTTATATTCGGGCAGGTCGTCGCTGATGACGTCGAGATTGATAACGACGAGCCGAATGTCGAGCCCCACCTGCGGCGCTGCCAGTCCGATGCCCTCGCTGCGTTCGAGTGTGTCGTACATATTCTGTATCAGCTGCTCCAGCTCGGGATAATCCTTGTCAATGTCTTCGGCCACCTTTCTGAGCACGGGCTGGCCATATGTATAAATCGGAAGAACCACTTTGTTAATTGGAAATTTTGGTTTTCATAATAAAAATAGGTATAGGCGCTTTGCAAAGTCCGATGCGGACAATACCGACCGCGACGTGCTGGAAATCAGATTCTCCGCGCCTCCATCCACCCCTGCAGAATGATAGTGGCGCTGATTTCGTCCACGAGTGCTTTGTTGCGTCGCGCCATCCGGCCAATGCCGCTCTCCAGCATGGTGCGGTGAGCCATCACGCTGGTGTAGCGTTCGTCCCACATTTCTACTGGCACATCGGGGAACATTTTTTTCAGCTGTCCCACGAAACTTCTGACACGCGGCAGATTATCGCTGTCGCGTCCATTGGTCTGTTTGGGCAGCCCTACCACAAAACGCTCCACAGGCTCGCGCCGGACATAGTCTTGCAGAAAAGCCATGAGGCGCGGTGTCTCCACCGTTGTCAGCCCGCCAGCAATAAGCTGAAGAGGGTC
>Ga0247610_10006416_pt1 | contig 12221 bp, 15 predicted proteins | sample 174DNAGHGhighgp2_FD_193483 | JGI IMG/M metagenome (GOLD analysis project Ga0247610, IMG submission 193483) | Sheep rumen microbial communities from Palmerston North, Manawatu-Wanganui, New Zealand - 1742 DNA GHGhigh gp2 | ecosystem: Host-associated > Mammals > Digestive system > Stomach > Rumen...
GACAGGAAAAATAATCTGCAATTTTCTTGGAAATATAAGAGATTTATTGTACTTTTGCAGGGAAAATGCGATATTACTTATAAATATTGATATTTGTATGATAACAAAGTTAAGACTACATAACTGGAAAAGTTTTGAGGATGCTATGAGCAAGTACGAAATTCCTTTCTTGACAGCATGCATACAGGTCTTCGCTCGACGTTTTGCTATATCTCGGCAAGCGGCTTTTCAATATTTGCATAAATTCAAAGGATTAACCTTCTTGATAGAATTTTATGATGTAGAACATCTGCAGTCGATAGATGAGACAGTTGACGATGTGCTTATTATATGCCAAAAGAATGGAGGAACATTAGCATGAAACTATACCACGGCTCCAACGAAGATATTGAGGCAATAGATCTTGAGAGAGGCTTGAAATATAAAGATTTCGGCAAAGGATTCTATTTGACACCTGATTGTATATGAACCAACCCTCCCATCAACAAATAGCAACATACCTGACCAACTACGCTTTAAGCGAATTGGTGAAATACGTTATGGAAGATTCCAACTGCTCCATTGAGGAGGCAATGAATCGCGTATATAACTCACCGTTGATGTCTGCCTTGCAAGATGAAGAGGGTGAACTGTATGTGCAAAGTCCTGCATACCTTTACGAACTGATGAACAGATTATGAACTACTTTCCACAGAAGCACCGAGTCATTAAGACGGCCCCCACTGCAACTTCTTGCCTTTGTGGTGAATTGAAGAAACCTCTTTTGCCCCAAAGAGAGAGGAGTTTTTTGCAAATTTTAATCCAGATTACGATGTGGTCTAATTTGTTATGAGAATCCTGTATATCACAGATGCACTGGTAGCATGGGGCGGCATTGAGCGCGTCCTGAGGGACAAGGTGGACAATAAGGAAGACTGAATATTGTTGGCTTTCTTCTCTTGAGAAGAAATCATAATTTTGTATATGTTATGAAAAAGAAAATCGTATATGTCGTAGGAGGTCTACTCACGCCGAATGGCATGAGTACCATACTGAGTAATAAGATTAATTATCTGGCAGAGCACACAGACTATGAACTGTATATGATTTTAACGGAGAAAGCCGGTTCTCCTTGGTATTACAAGATAAATCCAAAGGTGAAATGGGTGAATTTTGATATCAATTTTGATGAACTTGACACGATGCCCTTGTTGAAGAAAATTATCCGATACTCACAGAAGCAGCGGCGCTACAAGAAAATGTTTACCGACTATCTGATGGAAATCCGGCCTGATATCACCGTCTCTATCGTACGTCGTGAGATAGACTTCATCAATGATATTCCAGATGGCAGCAAAAAAATAGGAGAAATCCATTTTGACCGTACTTTCTATCGACAGTTCAATAAACGCTATCTGCCAGGATTTATGAACAGGGCAATAACAAAAGTGTGGACATCGAAGTTGGTCCGGAATCTGAGGCGCCTGGACAAGTTTGTAGTACTGACGCATGAAGATTATGACCATTGGCCAGAATTGAACAATAAAGTGGTAATACCTAACAGTTTATCTTTTTTCCCAGAACAAAGTGCTTCGTTGATAAGTAAAACTGTGATAGCCGTAGGCCGTTATTCATGGCAAAAGGGATTTGATATGTTGATTGATGCCTGGCAGAGGGTGGCAGTGGTGCATCCGGACTGGACACTCAATATTTATGGCGCTGGTGATAATGCAATGTATCAGAAGATGGCCGAAGACAAAGGGGTGGGACAGTATATATGTTGCCATCCTTCAGCGGGCAATATCTATGAGAAGTATCAGGAAAGTTCCATATTCGTGCTAAGTTCCCGCTACGAAGGTTTCGGACTTGTGATTGCAGAAGCGATGTCGGCAGGGTTGCCGCCAGTTTCGTTTGCTTGCCCTTCAGGCCCTTCTGATATTATCACGGATGGAGTAGATGGTATGTTAGTTGAATGTGGTAATGTGAAATCGCTTGCAAAGGCAATAAATTATTTGATAGAAAATCCAGAAATCCGTATGGAATATGGTTCAAGAGCTAAGAGCAGTTCTCAGCGCTACAAGATAGGCAACATAATGCAGAAATGGATTTCACTATTCGGCGATTTGCTGGAAAACTAACTCTTCTTTCTATCTTTCAGGTAAACAACGGGTGCTACACAAATAACTGTGGAGAGAAGAATGAATAGGATCCGTTGTATCGGATAACTGTTTACAAACGAAAGGATATCACCAATGAACAAACTGATTGTTGCATAGTAAAATATCTGGAATAGATAGATCTCATAAGAGTACTTTCCAATCTTTTCTATGTATGAAAGGAATCTTTCGGGCATGTGAAAACTTGTGTATGTATGTTTGATGAACCATAAGAAGAAATAGGCAATATAAATGTAGCATATCCAGTGGCAGAGTGGCCAGTGGTCAAGGCTGGTGCAGAATATCGGCTCCATGTCGATTGTTGTATAGTTGAATAAATATATGAATAAGATGCTGATAACTCCTCCGGCAAGAGTGAGCATGTTAAACTCTAATCCTCTCGTTGCCAAGAGGAACCCAAGGAATATCAAGAATGTATAGCGGAAAAAAGCAATCCTGTAAATGGCGTCTGGACAATGGGTAATGCAAGTTACGAATTCTATGAGTTGGGAGAGTGCAACAAAAATCAGGAAAAGCCATTTTGCAGACAATCGCTTGAATAATGGCGCAAAAAGGGGTATTACGAATGTCATTTCCATGTAGATGAAGATATAGTAAGAGCCAGGTCCGCGTTTGTCCCAGTAAAATGATGGCGAGAAACTGCCGTCTGTATCGTCATAATAGATGAAATACTGAGTCGCAAACATCACTGCCGTCATAATGAGGAATGGCAACAGAATGCGATTCCAAAGTTTGCACATACTTGGCATCCGTATGTTGCTTTCTTTCTTGTAGTAGTGGAATACCTGGATAATCAGGAAGATAGGTACAGCGGTGTCACCCCAGAAAGGGTAATAAATATGGCCTAATTCATCGCGATTAATGCAGTGAGTCCATATCACAAATAAGATACAAAGCCCTTTGATGTAGTCAACCTGTGGGTCATAGCCTTGTTTTTTGAACTCAATTCTTTCCATTGGCTTTCTGCTTTTCCACACACTTGATTGTTTCCACGATGCAACTGTCTAGTTTGGCATATCCCTCAGCGTTTAAGTGTATGCCATCGCCCTTGTACAGTTCTTTCAAGTCTTTCTCGAAATCTGTGTTCCATGCCTTGTATCTGATGACCTGTACGTTGTTCCCATAATTCTTTTCTGCCAGCAGTTCGTTGAAGGCTTTCCTGAATTCGCTTTTGCAATTGATGGGGGTGCCTGTTACTAATCGCGAGATAGGCCTAAGCAACTTCCGGCTTGGTGTCTGCCATCGATATGTCTTCTCAATATCATAGTCGGGTAATTCTATGATAATTGGAATAATATCATTAGTCAGCATGAACTGGATAATATATGCCATGCTTTGTTTGTAGTATTCTGAACTCATCTTCTTGTTGGCATCGTTGATGCCTGCGGAAATGACACAATAGTCGTATCCTTTCGAGATGAAAGAAACTAACTGGGGGTTGTCGAACAGATACCAGTAGATTTCTTTGCTGCTTCGTCCGTTATATCCGGATGTATATACCCTTGCCGGTTGATTAAGCTTGTTGGTAAGACTGTCTGAGAGCCTTTCATCATAAGGCTGATGAAAGAAAGCCCAACTGTCGCCAATGTATGCCACACGGATTGTGTCGCTTTGATGCTTGGCGATGATATATGGCTGTCGTTCCTTGGGTGGCGCGTAATAACAGTACATCCCGTATCCGAAGATTAGGACAAGTATTGCTATTGCTGAAAGTGTTAATATCGCTTTATGTTTCATCGCTTTCCTGATAAAATGCTTTTAACTCTTGGGAGATATCTATCCATAAAGAGGTATATGGCAATGCTTATTGCTGTCGCAAGAATGACACAAACGAAGTAAAGAGGAATATGGACCCAGTCGGATGCGTCGCCTAATTGGGTGGCACAGACTTTTCGCATCACTACTACAATAGGGTAGTGGACGCTAAACACTATGAAGGCTGCATTTGGTAAGAGTTTTGTGGTATACCCTTTACGGCAACAGTGATCGGCTAGCAGAAAAAGGGCGGGAATGTTGAAAATCAATGCCAAGCGATGGATCTGGAGATTGATGGGTGTGATAAATGCCACGTGAACCACAACATCTGCAATTGCGAACAACGCACAGGAAGTGATGAGCCATTTCTTATACCGCAAAAATATCTCCAAAGGATTCTTACAGTGGATGGAATAGTACGCTCCTAGGCAGTAGAAAAGAATGGTCTGTGAGATAAAAGCATTATGTGGAGTGAACAGCCACCATACAGCTGCTGCTAATAAGAAAAGTTCGCGGACATATTTTATCAGATAATAGACGATAGGTGAAAGAATGGACATAATCAACAGATTACGTATATACCAAAAAGGACATAAGATTGGTACGAAATTTCCATCGTCATAAGAGCCTCTGTCCCAGAATGCTCGCAAATAATCCCAAAGGGTGTAGTCAGCGATGTTCTTACCATTAATATCTTGAGGGTAGCCTGCATAATAGGCTGCCAGATACATTGTCAACTGTATGGCATTCCATAAAATGTATGGGACAAGCAGTGAATGGAAACGAGACTTAAACTTTTCTGCAAAGGATTTCTGGCTGTGGAAATACAGGAAACCTGAAATGAAAAAGAAACCAGGTACGCCTGTCTCGCCTATCCACAGCGAGAAGGGATAGAGGACGCAGAAGTATGTACCATGATCTCCGGGCAACCTCACCGTTGAATAGCAGTGCAGAAGTATAATAGAAAAAATCAAAGGGAACCGCAGCCATGTGATGGCTTCGGAAAGACGTTGCATTTGTTCTTTGTTTTTTTGTTCCACTTTATAAGGTTTTTGCAATACTGTTGCAAAGATACGCAATATTAGCGAGAAAATGGCATTCTAGTATTATTAATTTCGTTTATAAGACAGCTATCTACCTCCCAGGAGTATTTTTCTGCTATAATAGTTTTGTTCGATGGTCAGCGTAAAAATATACGAGACCAACGTGATAATGGCACTCTCAGCAGAAATGACGAGGAAACTGGGGGTTGATATGGGTAACAGGATGAAGAATTTAAAAAGATAGGTACTGATGATATATAATCCCATCGTCTTAGTACCGATTTTCCTTAGTAGTGTGATAATGCTTAGTTGTGAACATGTGTTAAAACTTAAATGAACGAAAAAGATAATGATCGAAGACCCTATGCCCCCAATTACCCATCGGTAGATGTCGGTATAGAGTTGTGATAGGCTGAATGTGTGGTCTTTTATTAGAAACGTACCGCTTGTGTAGGCATAATCATTTTTGTTGTATTCTGAGAATAGCAATATAAATCCAATGAGTAGAATAATGGTAAAGATAATAATTTCATTTCGACTTAATGTTTTTTCCATTCCTCCAGTTTTGTTGTAAAGATATCCGAAGAGAAAATATGGAAACATGAATACGAACAGGTTATATCCGTGATAGTTTGGAATGAATAGGGAAATAATTATAATAGAGCTATATACGTATATAGAATCCTTTGCATATCGATTACAGAACAGTACAATGAGACTGTTAATGAAAACAGAGGTGATAAACCAAAGTGTGTTTAAGTATGAATTGAAAACATAGAGTGGATTATGGCCTGTTAAGATGCTGTGGTCGAAGAATATAATCCACAGTGTCTGCCATACAAGAACAGGAATAAGCAGACCTGTAAATCTTGAACGAATAATATGCTTAAAATCGTGTGCTTTAATAGAGAATTGAAACAAATAACCGCTAATTAGCATAAAAAGCGGCATGTGGAAACTGTAGATAAGCTTGAATACAGGGTTGTCAAAAAAGTATTCAGACTCCAGATAATGTTTTCCAGAGCCGAACTGTATGCAATGGGCTGTTATTACTAAGATGATAGCAATGCCCTTCAGTACGTCTAATGTTGAAATCCTGTTTGCCACTTTTGATGCTTTTTGCTGGCAAAGGTACAAAAATGTGATTGATGCTCCAAGAATAATGCTGTTATTTTTAAATATTTATAAAAAAAAGAGGGAAATGACGCTTACATCAAATAAAGTTTGTATTTTTGTAAACAAGATATATATTTAAGATGAAGATCCTTTATTTGACAGATTCTTTGGCTATTTGGGGGGGCATCGAACGTGTGCTTAGCGACAAGATGAACTACCTTGTCAGAGAATATGGGTATGAGATTTATGTAGTAACAGCAGACCAAGGGGCTCATCCCGTGCCATTTCCTCTGGACGCTCGTATTCATGTAAAAGACTTGAATATCATATTTCATCAGCAGTACGCCTATAATGGGCTACGGCGTTTGTTGAAATATCGGGAATTGGAAAAACTGTTTAGAAAGAGGCTTAAATCGTATGTCGATGAGGTTAAACCCGATGTTATTTCTTGCATACGTGACGGGTATGCAAGTGCCGTCCTAAGTTTTAATAGTTCATTTCCTGTTATTTTTGAATCCCATGCGATGTATAAAGATGTTGAATTCGAGAACTCTACATTTTTGCATCGTTTGGTAACCTATTTTATAAGGAGGAAATTTAGAAAGTTAGATTGTTTAGTGACGTTAACTCAAGGAGATGCTGACGATTGGAAGTGTGTGTGCCATAATCTTCGTGTCATTCCCAATGTGGTTCATCTTAATGAAAATGGAAGGTATAGCCAGTGCAACACAAAGGATGTCGTACTTGCTGGGCGCTTTGATGTACAGAAAGATCATGCTACGATGCTTGATGTTTGGGAAAAAGTTCAGTTTCGTCATCCAGATTGGACTTTACATATGTATGGGAATGGCGAACTGAAGTCCTTCTGTGAACAAGAAGTTGCCAGAAGAGGGCTGAATGTCCGGATATATGCTGCTGTATCTGATATCTTTGAGAAATATTTGGATTCGTCGATGCTTGTTATGTCTTCTTTGTATGAGCCCTTTGGACTTGTGTTGGTTGAGGCTATGAGTTGTGGCTTACCTGTTATTGCCTTTGATTGTCCTTATGGACCTGCTGATATTATCTCAGATGGTGTTGATGGTTTTTTAGTAGAGAACCGTGATGTAGATGCCTTTGCTGATAGGGTTTGTCAGTTAATAGAAGATAAAGATCTTCGGCAGAGAATGGGGATTGCAGCAGTATCATCTGCCCAGAGGTATAGATCTGACGTGATCATGCCAATTTGGAAAGAATTGTTTGAAAGCTTGTCGGACAAGAAATCAAAAGGATGAAACAGGAAACTGGAAAAATGCAAGATGAGATTATAGTACGTGATTCAAATATTGAGTTGTTGCGTATTGTTGCCATGTTTCTGGTCCTGATTGACCACAGTGGATATATGTCCATAAATCCTCCTACGGGCGAAGAGGTCTGTTCTGAGCCATTAGTATCGTTTGCCAGATGTTGCAGTCAGTCTTTTTCTTCTATATGTGTGAATGTGTTTGTCCTGATTTCTGGGTGGTTTGGCATTAAGGCAAAGCCTGTAAGGGTGGTAGAACTTCTTTTCCAGTGCTATTTTATATGCGTAGTAGCATATTTTTCTTTGTTGATGTTGAATATGACTGAGCCAATGTCGGCAGGAGACTGGATGAAGTTTTTGTTATTTGATGACTTGTGGTTTGTTAAGGCCTTTTTGCTTCTCTACCTGTTTGCACCAATGATCAATATGTTTATTGACAGTCTCAATCAGAAATTTTTTCGGAATTTTCTGATTGCTTTTCTAACTATTCAGTTTGTTCATGGTTTTATTACCCAGGTTAGTTGGTTTGACAAAGGTATGTCACCATTGACATTGATGAGCCTGTATATGATAGGCAGGTATATGAAGTTATACCCGAATAAGATTTCTATAATGAACAAATGGCTGGACATGTCTGTCTATTTTGTCGCTTCTATGGCGGGGGCAGTCTTAACATTTTTAGTTGTTGGTTATGGCGGAGAAGGATACCGTTTCTTCTCCTATGCCTCGCCAACAATTATAATCGCTTCTGTTTTTTTCTTCTTGTTTTTTACCAAGATTTCTTTTAAGAACAAGGTGGTAAATTGGATTGCTGTATCTGCATTTGCTGTTTATGTTTTGGACTGTGAGGGACATTTCTGGACTTTTTATCTTTCAACAAATCATTCGTGGTGGTTAAGCGGAACTCCCTTGGCTTATATGATTAAAACCCTATTGCTTGACATGGCGGTTTTTGTCGTGGCTATCTTATTGGATAAACTGAGGATAACTATCTGGAAACAGCTAAAGTATCGAGTGCCTTAAAGAAATTCTCTGCATACTGCTCTTTAGAAAAATGCCGTGCACGATTCTTGGATTGTGAAGACAACCTAGCGCGAAGCGCCGGGCTTCTATATAGGTCAATAATATTATCAACAAGTTCATTTAAAATATTAGAACGATTAACGATACAAGCCACTCCATTGCATATTTCTGGGATGCCTCCACTATTGGTTGTTATCAAAGGAACTCCAGCCGCCATCGCTTCAAGAACTGTAAGACCAAAAGCCTCTTCCCACATTGATGGCACAACGGCTAAGTCGGCAATTTTAAGATAGGAAGGCACTTGTTTATATGGTACATAGCCTGTAAAGTGGATTCTGTCTTTTATCTTTTTGCAAAGGTTTCGTAACTCTTGTGTAAAATCGTCTTCACTAAACGCGTCGCCAAAGAAAGAACTGCCGATGATGAGAAGCTTAATACTTGGAAAGTCTGTAAGATGGTTCATGGCTTCGATGAGTTCTTTTATGCCCTTCTCAGGATTAATTCTTCCGCTATAGATGATAATGAAGTCTTCGTTGGTAAATCCTAAATCCTGTCTAGTCAGGCTTGAATGGATTTCGGAGAATGCATTGATGTCAATACCATTATAAATAGTGACGCATTTTGTGTCATCTGAATTGATGGTCTTTACTCTGTCTGTAATGTAGTTGGAAACATTGATGATTAATGATGCTGCATGGTAGATACTCTGATACTGAGGGATTTCTGTAGTCAGTTTCTCGTTGTGTAAATGGTATACTAATTTTGCTTTTGTTACTCTTTTCAGTTTTAGCGCATAGGAAGGACGGTTCTCAAGGATGACACAATCGTAGTCCCGTTTCCGTATGTCCTTGATAGATTGCTCTAAATAATACTCTATGAAATAATGGTGGTACTCCTCACCATGCATAAAAAAATACAATTTCCTTTTAATCTTTGCCCACATACTGTTGGTGTCGATATAATGATAGTGATTGACTTCGGAACTTAATGCAGGATGAACTTTGGTGGCGGGATGACTGACACTGTAGACCGTAATTTCATGTGTCTTATGGATATCATTGTATTCTAAGTAGAAATCTATCAGGTTTTCTACAGCACCGCCGAGGACGGCAGGAACAGGGAGAATGCCAGAAGTGAGAATGGCTATTTTCATGAGCTGCTAAATTTCTGATTTCAAATGAAAAAGCCTATTTGCTGCCTTAATAAAATAGACGAGCCATCTCCTGGATTTCGCATTGTCTATCAAGTTAAAAAGCTTATACAGTGTACTTCGATCCAGTTTCGCAAGCGTTTCATAATCCTGTTGAATACCAGGGGGTAAAAGGTCTCTCAATATTTTTTGACGTTCCTTAACGGTTTTGGCCGCCTGTGTTATGCTGACTCCTTCTTGTTCTCTGTTGCATACGGCAAAGTTAAGTAACTGGACACTTTTACCTTCATATACTATCTTGTCCATGTAGAATTTCCAGTCTGCAACGATGCGTAGCGTCTCGTCGTAAGGCGATTCTTGAAAGAGTGAACGTTTTATAAACGCACTCTGGTGGGGTAGGGTCCACATGTAGAAGGCTGCCATTGAAATGCGTTTAGGTAGAATGGTAGTAAAAACTTCGTTCGTTTTGGGATCTACATTGTAATCTTTGCCGATTACGAATTCGCTGTCGTTCATCAAACCGCTTAACTCTTCTAGAGTATTGTTCTTTAGATATATATCTCCGGAATTCAGAAAATTTATGTAAGTGCCTTTTGCATGTGCCACACCTTTATTCATGGCATTATAGATTCCATTGTCACGTTCGGATACCCAGTATGAAAAGTGTTCACTATGTGCTTTAATTATATCTAGGCTACCATCAGTAGATCCCCCGTCAATAATAATATGTTCATAGTCTTTATAAGTTTGATTGATGACACTGTTTATTGTCTTAGTCAAACCTTCCTTGTTATTGTAATTGACCGTTATAATTGAAAACTTCATGACTTCTTGTTTTTGATTCGTTTGACACAATCTTTTGCACCCTTCGCAAAACAGAGCAATAGCGTTATGTTTATAATGAGGTATGAGGCGATGCTAATAGCCGAATATTCTATCCATGAATATAAACTTGTATATGGGTTTATCGGTATAACCCGATTGATATGATAGCCAGTTATGAATGAAAGTGCAAAAATCAGATAATAACGTATATTGCCATTCCAATATATGGATATGGGAATTTTAAAGCCTGATGAAAATAGATAATAAGGCTTCCAAAAAATAACGATGAAACCTACACTGATGAGTTTCCCAAGGAGAATGCCGATAATGCCATAATGAATACCAGCGATAATAGTGACAGAAACATTTATGATTAGTTCTGTCCAGGCAGACCATACGTCTGCATACAACCCGTATGCATGGTTGAATGCGTCAACTACTCCTCTAGAGTTGGAAAGGTAAATGTAGATACATAACAGGATTAGTATCCGATTGTCTAGAATGTATTCATTTCCAAGCCATAAACTGATGAAAGGTTCAATAAAAAAGAAGATTGAGAAGCAGATTACTCCTGCTACGAAATGACGAATAGTCATTAGTTCCCAAAATACCTTAAGCATGTGGGGCTTGTGTCCTTCAGCAACCAAATTACCAATGCCGGCATTCACGCCGTCTAAGGCAGATTTGAAAAGGAGTGAAACCTTTGAGATTATCATGATGTAATTGCCATAGTAGGCGACCATCTTCAGAGATACAAAGATGAATACAAACAGTTCATCACTTTTGCTTAGGATAAAGTCTTTAATTTGGTGGATGAAAATTTGTCTTGTGTTTGTAAGTATACCAGGATGTTTTTTCAGAAGAGACTTGCCTTTACTTTTGTCCGTCTTCAACCATGGGTATTCCTTGTTGATTTTCCAATTTAAGATGATACTGCCCAAAATGCCAAAAACAAATTCGATGGCCACCCATAAATATAGGTTTTTGTATGTGTAGGCGAGAAATATCTGCAAGGCAATCTTAACGATATTTGCCGATTGGAAATAAATCGCAACTAGATAGTTCTTCTGGTCAGCAGATAAAAGCACTTCGCGATAGTTGATAAAATAGCCAATAAGAGAAGAACCAAGAAATGAGTAAAATGCAAAATAAACGATGCCAAGCCCTAATGCTTCATTGGCAAACATTAAAGGAAAGAACAGGCTTATGATAACGCTACTTGCAAATATGACAAGACCAATCCATCGGTAGAGGTAGCCAATAACAGAGAGTAGTTCTTGGATTTCTTGCCGGTTGTTAGATTGCAGAGGCTTATAAAGGAAAAAACTGATACAACTTCCAATACCAAGTTCTGCCAGATTCAGATAGCCTAGGATATTGCCTAAAGTGCCAGTTAGGCCAATGAACTCATCTCCTAAACAATCCAGAAATATCTTTCTTGAAAAGAAGGCAAGAAATAGCGATAGGAAGTAAAAGATGAGATTTACTTCTGCATTGAGAATGCTTTTATGTACTCTATCAGCCATTTGCTCCCTTATTTGCCTTTATCTGTGTAAAGATTCTGTCATAATTGAAATTGATGGCTACTAAACATTTCCAATCCCAGAGTTCCTGTACTCTTTTGAGTCGCCTTTTTGGCTGTTAAAATAGTTCCCATTTCCCAAGCGTTGATTCAGCAGTGCCTTTAGCAATTCAAAGAATGATATGAAATTGCTCTTTCCGACGCCGTTTGAACCAATCAGGACATTTAGATTCCTTAGACGGATGTCACCATCCTGAATGGACTTATAGTTGTGTATGCTTATCCGTTCTATCATTTCTTTACATATTTGTTGCAAAGATACAACTATTATTTGAATTATGCAAGTTTG
>Ga0247610_10006417_pt1 | contig 12220 bp, 13 predicted proteins | sample 174DNAGHGhighgp2_FD_193483 | JGI IMG/M metagenome (GOLD analysis project Ga0247610, IMG submission 193483) | Sheep rumen microbial communities from Palmerston North, Manawatu-Wanganui, New Zealand - 1742 DNA GHGhigh gp2 | ecosystem: Host-associated > Mammals > Digestive system > Stomach > Rumen...
ATGAAAAAGCCCCGTCCGAGTGGATGGGGCTTTAAAATGATATTCTTAACTGGTTTAGAATGGGATCTTGTAACCAATGGTGAACATGAACCAAGAGTGCTTTGAATCGCCACCCTCGAAAGCTTTTGTCACACCTAAGTTATAGCGGGCATCAATAACAAAATCAGAGATCTGGTAAGACAGACCAAAGGGAATTGACAGATAAAATCTCTTTACGCCATCTACATCCTCGGTTGCATCTTTTGATTCACCGCTAACAGTAGCTATAATTAATTATCACATAGGTATTCTGTAACCAAAGGTCAGCATGATGACGCTGTTGCGAATCTTCTTATCGGCATTAGCGCCATAGAAAACGCTGTATTCGTCGTCGACACCTGCTTTCATGAGATTGGAAAGTCCAATGTTGTAGCGGAGTTCAACTACGGCATCGTCGAACTCGTAGGACAGACCAACAGGGATCGAGAAGTCGGACTTCTTACAGAAATCCTTGAAATCCTGACCACCTTGTTTGGCGTTCAGTAGGAATCCGAACTGGGCGCCTGCCTTGATGCCGAAACCCGGGACGGGGTAGACTGCCAACATGACGGGTACGTTGAGGTAGTTCATGTTGACCATGTACTTCGTATCATCGTTTGAGACCCTTCCACCCTGCATGGAGTAGAGGGCTCCGGCTGTCAGTGCGAACATCTCGTGGAACTGGTATCCCAGTTCAATACCGCCTGTGAAGCCGACCTTCATCTTGAGGTCATTCAAATCGCCTGTCAATGTGGTTAAGGTTGCACCTGCCATGGGCTTGATAAATGCGCCCACTTCCTGTGCGCTGGCACTTAGTGATGCCACCATCAGAGCGGCAATCATCAGTAATTTTTTCATATTCGGTCTTTTAAAAACTATAACTATCTTAAATGATTGTTAATACTATTGTGCAAAGATAAGAAAAATATTGATACGTGGTGCTTATTTTAATGATTTTTATCATTTTAGGGGCTATTTGCGCACAATCACACTGCCGCTGGCCTGATGTGTGGCCAAAATAAGCACTTCTGCTATCTGCACGTGGGCAGGGGCGTTGGCGGCATAAACGGCCACATCGGCAATGTCGTCGCCCGTGAGGGGCTTGATGCCCTGATAGAGTTTGGCAGCGCGGGCCGTATCGCCATGGAAGCGGATGTTGCTGAAGTTGGTCTCGACGAGGCCGGGCTTGAGATTGGTGACGCGGACGGCTGTGTCGGCCACATCGATGCGGAGTCCGTCGGAGAGGGCCTTTACGGCTGCCTTCGTGGCACAGTAGACATTGCCGCCAGCATAGGCTGCATCGCCTGCAACGCTCCCTATATTAATAATGTGTCCGCTGTTGCGCTCAATCATACGGGGCACGATGAGGCGTGTCATCGTCAGCAGACCCTTGACATTGGTGTCGATCATCGTCTCCCAGTCGTCGAGGTCGCCCTCGTATTCAGGCTCGAGTCCCAGGGCGAGGCCGGCATTGTTGACGAGCACGTCGATCTGCTGCCATTCCTCGGGCAGACGTTCGATGGCCTTGCGGGCTGCCTCGCGGTCTCTGACGTCGAAAGCGAGGATGAGCACTTCGGTGCCCTTGGCCTCCAGTTCCTTGCGGATGGATTCTAATTTCATAACGTTACGGCCATTCAGAATGAGCCTGTCGCCATTGGCGGCGAACTTGTGTGCGCAGCCGAGGCCAATGCCACTCGTGGCACCTGTGATTAATACGGTCTTGTTCATATTCCTATGTTGTTTGTAATTGTCTTTTTTGTCTTTGTGGGTGCAAAGTTACGATTTTTTTTGCAGAGATGATGCGTAATTCGCAGAATTTTCGTAATTTTGCAGCCGACTAAAGAAATCTACCAGTTATGACGAAGGCGGAATTTGATGGATATCGTAATAAATATGCCAGGCAATTGGAGCAGATCCGAGAGGCTGCCCATGAGTTGCACCAGAGTGTGAATGAGGTCTATGGCGATGACCTGCCCTATGGTTTTCACCTGGATATGGTGGCGGAGGGTGTCATCAGCTACGGCCATCTGGTATGTGCCCGTGAGGAGGACGTGATACCCTTGTTTTTTGGCTGTTACTACCACGACAGTATCGAGGATGCGCGGATGAGTTACAATGACGTGCTGCGTGCTGCCCGTAAGTGGATGACCGAGGAACAGGCCCTGATGGCAACTGAGATTGTGTATGCGCTGACCAATGATAAAGGTCGTACACGAGAGGAGCGTGCAGGGGAGAAGTATTATCAGGGTATCCGCGTGACGCCTTACGCGCCGTTTGTGAAGCTCTGCGACCGTCTGGCCAATGTGACTTATTCCTGTTCGGTGGACAATGGTAGGAATGGCAGCAGGATGCGTGAGGTGTATAAGGACGAGATGGGCAAGTTCCTGCCTGCCCTCATTTCCGACACCGACGATCAGCGCAGGCAGATTCCCTTTGAGGCTATCACGGCGCTGGCGGAGATCCTGATTGATGAGGTGGACCGTGACGAAATCCGCAGGCAGTGGAATTGCTAAATGAAAAAAAGTAAGCGGAAATGTGATTTTTCCGGCAAAATATTTGCAGGTTTCGCAGAAAAGTGATAATTTTGCAGCCGAAAACGACAAAAAAGAGAATTATGTCAATGTTGAATGCATACTTTTACGGCTATTACTTTTACTTTGCAAGCAATTGTGAAGCGGTAGGCTGTAAGTAAAATTAAAGAATTGAAAAATTGAAAAATTGAAATAAGGCTCCGCTTCACAAACCAGTGAAAGCGGAGCATTTGTTTAAATAGTGAAATAGTAAATAGTCAAATATTAAGATGAAGAGAATTGCCATTCAAGGACTGATCGGGTCGTTCCACGATATCGCGGCGCACCTGTATTTCGAGGGGGAACAGATACAACTGATCTGCTGCTCAACCTTCGAACAGGTGTTTCAGCACATTAAACAGGACCCCACAGCTATCGGCATGCTGGCTATCGAGAACACGATTGCGGGCTCGTTGCTGCACAACTACGAGCTGTTGCGCGATTCTGGCACGACGGTGGTCGGTGAGCACAAGTTGCATATCACGCATTGCATCTGCTGTCTGCCTGACGACGACTGGGACACCATCACCGAGGTGCACTCACATCCTGTGGCCCTGATGCAGTGCCGTCAGTTCCTGGCCCAGCACCCGCAGCTGAAGAATGTGGAGGCTGAGGATACGGCCGGATCGGCAAAGATGATCGCTGAGGGTCAGAAAAAGGGGTGGGCGGCCATCTGTCATGCGGAGGCTGCAAGACTCTACGGCCTGAAGGTGCTCGAGGACCATATTGAAGACAACAAGCACAACTTCACCCGATTCCTCGTGGTATCGAACCCCAACAAGGCCGATTTGCTGAGACCTTTGACGGAGACGAACAAGTCGAGCATCGTGTTCTCGCTGCCTCACGAGGAAGGCAGTCTGAGTCATGTGCTGGCGATTCTCTCGTTCTATAAGATCAACCTGACGAAGATCCAGTCGCTGCCGATTATCGGAAGGGAGTGGGAGTATCTGTTCTATGTCGACGTGATGTACGACGACCTTACCCGATACCGTCAGTCGATCGATGCCATCATCCCCCTGACAAAGGATCTGAAGATCTTAGGCGAATATAAAGACGGAAAGCAGACCAATTAAGAATTGAAATAAATAAAGATATGATACAACCAGCAGAGAGATTAAGTTTAGTACAGGAGTACTATTTCAGTAGGAAGTTGAAGGAAGTGGCCCAGTTGAATGCTGAGGGCAAGGATATCATCAGTCTGGCCATTGGCAGTCCTGATATGCCGCCTTCGGAGCAGACGATAGAAAAGCTTTGTGAGGTGGCCCACCAACCCAATGCCCACGGGTATCAGCCCACGATGGGAACCCCCGAACTGCGTGAGGCAATGGCCGACTTCTACCAGCGTTGGTATGGTGTGAGTCTCGATCCGAAGACGGAGATCCTACCACTGATTGGCTCGAAGGAGGGTATCCTGCATGTGACGCTCGCCTTCGTGAATCCAGACGATGAGGTGCTGGTGCCCAATCCTGGTTATCCTACTTACACGTCGCTGTCGAAGATCCTGGGCGCGAAGATCGTGAACTATGATTTGCGTGAGGACAATGGCTGGCAGCCTGATTTCGACGAGTTGGAGAAGAAGGACCTCTCGAAGGTTAAGCTGATGTGGACCAACTATCCCAATATGCCAACCGGTGGTCGTGCGCAGCGCATGACTTATGAGCGGTTGGTTGCGTTCGCCAAGGCCCACGGCATCGTGGTGGTCAATGATAACCCCTACTCATTTATCCTCAGCGAGGAACATCTCTCTATTCTTCAGGTGCCTGGAGCAAAGGACTGTTGCATTGAGTTCAACTCGATGTCGAAGAGCCATAATATGCCAGGCTGGCGTGTGGGACTCTGTGCTACGAATGCCCAGTTTATACAATGGATCTTGAAGGTGCAGTCGAACATTGAGAGTGGCACTTTCCGTGGTGTCCAACTGGCTGCTGCTGAGGCGTATAAGAACGATGAGGCTTGGCATCGGGAATTTAATATCGAGATTTACCAGCGCCGTCGTCAGTGGGCGGAGAAGATCATGGATGTGCTGGGGTGCACCTACGACAAGAACCAGGTGGGAATGTTCCTGTGGGGAAAGATTCCCGAGAAGTATGTTGATGTAGAGGACTTGACGGAAAAGGTGCTTCATGAGGCGCGTGTGTTCATCACCCCAGGTTTTATCTTTGGATCTAACGGAAAGAGATATGTCCGCATTTCCCTCTGCGCCAAGGAGGAGAAAATCAAGGAAGCATTAGAAAGAATCAAAAAAGCAATATAATTATGGAACTGGAATTAGCACCGTTGAATTTACCGAGTGACAATGAACGTCCCTTCGTGATTGCAGGCCCTTGCTCTGCAGAGACTGAGGAACAAGTGATGACAACTGCCCGCGAGCTGGCCATGAAAGGCTGCCACAACTTCCGTGCAGGCGTGTGGAAACCCCGTACGAAGCCTGGTGGTTTTGAGGGACATGGAGAACCTGCCCTCGTATGGCTCGCACAGGTGAAAAAAGAGACAAAGATGCTCGTTTCTACCGAGGTGGCTACTCCGAATCATGTGGAACTCTGTCTGAAATATGGTATTGATATCCTGTGGATTGGTGCCCGTACTTCGGCCAACCCCTTTGCTATGCAGGCTATCGCTGATGCTCTGAAGGGTGTGGATGTGCCCGTGTTTGTGAAGAACCCTGTGAATCCCGACCTCGAACTCTGGATTGGTGCGCTGGAACGTATCAATCAGGCAGGTATCAAGCGTCTGGGAGCTATCCATCGTGGTTTTTCTTCTTATGAGCAGAAGATATATCGTAATGCCCCGATGTGGCAAATTCCCATCGAACTGCGTCGTAGGATTCCTGAGTTGCCGATTATCAGCGACCCGAGTCATATCGGAGGTCGTCGTGAACTGGTGGCTCCGCTCTGTCAGCAGGCTATGGACTTGGGCTTCGACGGTCTGATAGTGGAGAGTCACTGCGACCCCGATAAGGCCTGGAGCGATGCCAAGCAGCAGGTGACACCCGATGTGCTCGACTATATCCTGAGCCTGTTGGTGATCCGCGATGAGAATACCACGACGGAGGGTATCTCACAGTTGCGTAAGCAGATCGACGAACTCGACAACCAGTTGATGGACCTGTTGTCGAAACGTATGCGTGTCTGTCGTGAGATTGGACAGTATAAGAAGGAACATAATATGACGGTACTACAGGCTAACCGTTACAATGAGATTCTGAACAAGCGTGGTGCCCAGGGTGCCCTCTGTGGCATGGATCCTGAGTTCGTTGCCCACGTCTTTGAGAATATCCATGAGGAGAGTGTCAGACAACAAATTGAGATTATCAACAAATAATATGAAGATTCTTGTGATGGGAGCAGGTAAGATGGGAAGTTTCTTCATCGACCTGCTGAGTTTTGAGCATGAAGTGGCGGTGTTTGAGAGAGATCCCAAACGGATGCGCTTTACCTATAACTGTCAACGGTTTACCAGTTTCGAGGAGATTCAGGCGTTCAAGCCGGAGTTGTTGATCAATGCCGTGACGCTGAAATATACCATTCCTGTGTTCAAGGAGGTGATTCCCTATTTGCCCAAAGAGTGTATCATCAGCGACATCGCTTCGGTAAAGACGGATCTGAAGGAGTTCTATGAACAGACGGGCATGCGCTATGTCTCTACACACCCGATGTTCGGTCCTACGTTTGCCAATCTTCAGCAGCTCTCTGAGGAGAACGCCATCATCATCAGCGAGGGCGACTATATGGGCCGTATCTTCTTCAAGGATCTCTATCAGAAACTGGGACTCAACATCTACGAGTACACTTTCGAGGAGCACGATAAGACGGTGGCCTACTCGTTGTCGATTCCTTTCGTTTCGACATTTGTGTTTGCTGCTGTGATGAAGCATCAGGATGCACCAGGCACCACCTTCAAGCGTCATATGCGGATTGCCAAGGGCGTGCTGAATGAGGATGACTATCTGTTGCAGGAAATTCTCTTCAACCCTTATACCCACGATCAGGTCTCTCAGATTCGTACGGAGCTGAAAGAACTTCTGGAAATCATCGACAACAAGAATGCCGAGGGTATGAAGGGTTATCTGACGAAAATCCGCAATAATGTGAAGCGCGATATAGAGATTAAGAAATAGTCTTAAAGCCTGTTCACATACAAATACGCAAAATAATCGGCTCGTTTTTTGGAAGTTCCGATTATTTTGCGTATTTTTGCACCATTAAACCAATTAAACAGAAATATTATGGGTATTATTATTTCGCTTCTTTTAGGTTGTTTGGCTGGCTTCTGTGCAGGCAAGTTGATGAAAGGTGGTGGCTTCGGTCTCATCATGAATTGTGTGTTAGGTCTCTTTGGTGGAGCTCTCGGTGGCTGGCTGTTTGACATGCTCGGCATTGAGTGGGGCGGCCTCCTTGGTCAGCTTGGTACTGCCATCATCGGTGCCGTTGCTATCCTTTGGATTGCTTCGTTCTTCAAGAAATAAAGCTCTTATGAGAAAGTTTTTATGGCTGATTGCAGCGTTTGTGAGTGTCTGCAATACGGTTTTGGCGCACACTGACTTTGGTGAGCGCCCAAAACTTGTTGTGGGTATTGTGGTAGACCAGATGCGATGGGATTATCTTGGCAGATACTACGACCAGTTTGGTGAGGATGGTTTCAAACGTCTGATCGAGAAAGGTTATAGCTGCGACAATTGCCTGATAAACTATGTCCCAACAGTGACAGCTATTGGCCATACGAGTGTCTACACGGGTTCGACCCCTGCGCTGCACGGTATCTGTGGCAATGACTTCTTTATCGATGACGACCCTGTTTACTGCTGTGGTGACAATACAGTGGATCCTGTGGGGACGGATAACCGCAAGAAAGGTTGCATGTCGCCCCGGAATCTGCTCGCAACGACTATTGGCGACCAGATCAGACTGCATACTGACTTCAAGTCGAAAGTAGTGGGCATCTCCTATAAGGACCGTGCTGCCATCCTGCCTGCAGGAAGAAGTTCTGATCATGCTTATTGGTTGGATACCGACAATGGACAGTTTATCACCAGCACCTATTATCGCACGGAGTTGCCTGAGTGGGCGAAGGCTTATAATAAGGAACTCAAGAAAAATTCAGAGCTAAAGAAAGTGGGTAAGGATGTCGGTCTCTATCCCCTCTGCGGACATATCACCACCGATATGGCCATTGCTGCCCTCAAAGGTGAGCGGTTGGGGAAAGGCAAGGTAACGGACATGCTCTGTGTAAGCTACTCGCAGACAGATGTGATTGGTCATAAATATAGTACCCGTGGGGAGCATACCGATGAAGCCTATCTTGAACTGGATAAGGATATCGCCCGATTGCTGAAAGCCCTCGACAATCAGGTGGGCGAGGATAATTACCTTCTTTTCCTGACTGCCGATCATGGTGGTGCCCATAATTTCCAGTTTATGATTGACCACGGGATGAATGGTGGTGCCTGGAAAACGCGTGAAATAGCATTGAATGATCAATTGAATGCCTGTTTGAAGGAAAAATTCGGTGATGCTGTTGATCACCGTTCGATTATTAACGGTTTCCATGGTTATCGTGTGTTTTTGAATCACGGCAAGATAAAATCTTTGGGTCTGGATCTGGAGAAGGTTAAAGAGGTGCTGGTTGAGTATTTCTCTCAAGTGCCTCATGTGCAGTTTGTGATGGATTTCGGGAAGGTGAACACCTGGAGTGTGCCCGATGTCCTCCGTAGCCGTGCACTCTTAGGCTATCATCCTCATCGTTCAGGCGACTTGCTTTTGGTGCTGGAAGCTGGCTGGTATGATTTCGGAAGAAGTTCGTCACCCATCGGCACCACGCATAGTGCCTGGAATCCCTACGATGCCCATATCCCTTTGTTGTTCTACGGCTGGAAGGTGGAGCATGGCAGCACCAGTCGTGAGGTGCATATAACAGACATCGCACCCACCGTGACCCAGATGTTGCATATCCAGCAGCCGAATGCTTGTATAGGAGAGGCTATCGGTGAAGTGGTAAGATAAAAATTCTTCAAAACAAAAGAAAGATGAATTTCCTCGAAGAAAAGATTCTGTGTGATGGTGAGATCAGGCAAGGTGATATCCTGAAGATCGATAGTTTCCTGAATCATCAGATAGATATCGATATCATACGCCAGATAGCCTATGAGCTCCAGCGTCGTTTCCGTGGCCTGGAGATCAACAAGGTGCTGACCATCGAGGCCAGCGGTATTGCTATTGCCACGATGCTGGGTCATCTGTATGATGTACCTGTGGTGTTTGCCAAGAAAAACCAAGCGGCCAATTTTACCGACGATAAATACATGTCGCAGGCTTACTCGTTTACCCACAAGGCCGTCAACAATGTCTTTGTCTCGAAACCATACTTGCATGCGACGGACAAGGTGTTGATTGTGGATGATTTCCTGGCTGAAGGTGAGGCCATCCATGCTTTGGCTGATCTCGTGCATCAGTCTGGTGGTGAGGTGGTTGGCATCGGCGTTGCTGTGGAAAAGGGTTATCAGAAAGGTGGCAGGATACTGCGCGAGGAAGGGTATCATCTGGAGTCTATCGCGATTATCGAGGAGATGGACTACGAAACGCAGTCTATCCGTTTCCGTGAGCAGCCATCCCAAGACCTTGGTAATACGCAACTCTGTTTAAAGGCTTAAACGACGATGGCGGCAGGAAAGTGGATTGGTGGCTTTATCGGCTGGATGGCAGGAGGCCCTTTGGGCGCCATCGCTGGCTATCTCTTTGGCTCATTGTTTGATACCATGCTCGACGGGGTGAACTCTCCGAGTAACTCCGGCACCTGGGGCGCTGGCTCAGAACGTGATACTGGCTCGTGGCAGCAGAAATCCTATCAGGACTATAACCAGGCCTATCAGCAGGCTTATCGTCAGCGTCAGCAGCAGGGACAACGCAACAGTTTCCTCTTCTCGTTGCTCGTGCTCTCTTCTTATATCATTAAGGCTGATGGCAAGGCGATGCACTCAGAGATGGAACTGGTGCGCCAGATGCTTCGTCAGAACTTTGGCGAGAATGCCGTCTCTCAGGGAAATGAGATCCTGAACAAACTCTTCGACGAACAGAAACGCGAGGGTTGGCAGCAGTTTAAGTCGACCGTTCGTCAGTGTTGTGGACAGATCAATCAGCAGATGGACTATTCGCAGCGCCTGCAGTTGCTGAACTATTTAGTGATGGTGGCCAAGGCCGATGGCTCTGTGCCCCAGAGCGAGATCACGGCCCTGAAGGAATGTGCCCAGTGGATGGGCCTTCGCAACAGTGAGGTGGATTCAATGCTTCATCTTTCGGGCGACACGCTGGAAGATGCCTATAAGGTGTTGGGCGTCAGTCCGAATGCTACGGACGATGAGGTGAAGAAGGCCTATCGTAAACTGGCCCTTGAGCATCATCCTGATAAGGTTGCTGCCTTGGGTGAGGATGTGCGCAAGGCCGCAGAAAAGAAGTTCCAGGAGATCAATGCGGCTAAGGACCGTATTTGGAAAGCCCGTGGCTTGGGATAATGAATAATGAAAAATGAATAATGAAAGGTGAAGAGGGCGGCGATTGTTGTTCCAGAGGGGTGTAAGGAGGTGTTGTTGCATGCCTGTTGCGCACCGTGTTCCTCGGCGATTGTCGAGTGGTTGGTGCAGCATGATATCCGTCCTGTGATTTTCTATTACAATCCGAATATCTTTCCTCTTGAGGAATACGAGATTCGTAAGAATGAGAGCAAGCGCCATGCAGAGAGCTTAGGCCTGACATGGATTGATGGCGACTACGACCACGAGCAGTGGCAACAGGATGTTTGCGGACTTGAAGGTGAACCCGAGAGAGGCAAACGCTGTGAGCTCTGCTTCACCCTTCGTCTGACAGCTGCTGCAAAGAAAGCCCAAGAGCTTGGAATTCAATACTTTACTACCACTTTGGCTTCTTCCCGTTGGAAGAGCCTCGAACAAATCGAGCGTGCTGGCCATTTGGCAGAGCAGGCTGTAAAAGAAACCAACTTTTGGGCCCAGAACTGGCGCAAAGGTGGTCTCTATGAACGTCGGAATCAACTGCTGAAAGAATTTAACTTCTACAACCAGCAATATTGTGGTTGCGAATTCTCCCAGCGCCCGAAATCATGATCTCTTTCTGACTCTGAGGGTCTGTACGATACGGCTCAGCTGGTTGGGGATACGTATCTGCTGCGGACACTTGGGGAGACACTCCTCACAATCCTGGCAGGCACGAGCCCATTTCTCTGCATCAGGCAGCGCCTTGCGATAACCCTCGATAAACTTCTGCTGACGCTCAGCATAGTCAGGAGCGGAAGGCTCTGGCAATGGGAGAATATGACTGTTGACAGCCTCATTGTAATAGGTGAAGTTGCCAGGGATATTCACACCATAAGGACACGGCATGCAGTATTCGCAAGCGGTACAGGGAATGGTGGGAACGCCCGACATCTCATCGGCAATCTTGGCCAATAGTGCATTCTCCGACTCTGTGCAAACCTCTAATGGCGAGAACGTCTTCACATTTTCCTCGAGGTGATCCATGCGGTTCATACCACTGAGCACGGTCAGGATATTGGGGTAGGAGCCCACCCATCGGAAGGCCCAGCGGGCGGTGCTATCGTCTGGGTGTACGGCCTTCATCTGGTCCGTCAGTTCCGACGCCATTCTGCCAAAGGCACCACCACGCAGCGGCTCCATCACGACACACTGGATACCCAGCTTCTCACATTTGCCATACAGGTATTCCGCATCTGCATCCGACCGTCTGCCACCACGCATCGAGGCGTGTGTCCAGTCGAGGAAGTTCATCTGAATCTGTACGAAATCCCAGTGGTATTCGCTGTTGTGATCCAGCAGCCAGTCGAAATCGCGCACGTCGCCATGATAGGAGAATCCTAAATGCTTGATACGTCCGACCTCGCGCTCCTTGAGCAGGAAGTCGAGGACACCATTGTCGAGGAAACGTCCCTTCAGCGTGTTCATACCACCTCCGATGCCATGCAGCAGGTAGTAGTCGATATGGTCCACTTTCAGTCGCTCCATCGACTGTTCATACATGCGCTTCGAAGCATCGAAACTCCAGGTGTTCTGTCCCTGGTTCGACATCTTCGTGGCGACATAGTATTTATCTCGCGGATGGCGTGAGAGGGCATTACCCATCAGCACCTCCGACTGCCCACGCATATACATCGGGGCTGTGTCGAAGTAGTTCACGCCATGCTCAATGGCATAGTCCACAAGTTGATTGACTTCCTCCTGGTTGTTGGGCAGACGCATCATACCAAAGCCCAAGAGTGAGATCTGTTCGCCTGAACCATGCTGTACACGATAGGTCATGCGGTTGTCAACAGCCTTTTTCTCTTTTTTCTGTGCGAAAGCACTCAACGGCTCCATAGCCATCAAAGCCATAGCCGATCCTGTGCCGATGCCGAGTCTCTTCAGAAACTCTCTACGGTCCATGTTTAGTTTATCCTTTTCCATACTTAATGCGTTAGATGGGGTCAAAGTTACGAAGAATAATTTGAAAAAACAACAAAAACAAGGTTAAAGTTTTGCCAGTCTCGTTTTTTTGTTGTAATTTTGCGCGCTAAATAACATTGATATCAATATTTTAAGCATTTTATGGCCAACACTAACACATTTGTAGGTT
>Ga0247610_10006419_pt1 | contig 12220 bp, 10 predicted proteins | sample 174DNAGHGhighgp2_FD_193483 | JGI IMG/M metagenome (GOLD analysis project Ga0247610, IMG submission 193483) | Sheep rumen microbial communities from Palmerston North, Manawatu-Wanganui, New Zealand - 1742 DNA GHGhigh gp2 | ecosystem: Host-associated > Mammals > Digestive system > Stomach > Rumen...
ATGGAAGAAAAGAAAGAAAAGCGCGTTCTTCAGATTGAACTCGACGACGACGTGAAGAAGGTTTCCATCACTGGAAAGAACGGTGAGGAGAAGGTGGTGATGAGCCAAGAACTCGATGAGGATGACCTCGATCAGGTGGCTGGGGGGGGACCGCTTTCGCTTTATTACCTTTGAATCACAAGTTTAATCATCAAACTATTAAGATTATGGAAGAAAAGAAAGAAAAGCGCGTCTTGCAGATTGAACTCGACGACGACGTGAAGAAGGTTTCTATCACTGGAAAGAACGGTGATGAACAGGTAGTAATGAGCCAGGAACTCGATGAGGACGACCTCGATTAGGTGGCTGGAGGGTATAATCCAAGGATATGCATGGTACTAATTCCTGATACAGCTTGTCCTCAATTTTGCGCCAATAATTGAAGACGATACTTGAACCAGCGAAGCCCTTCATGAAGTTGTTGGGCAAACAAAACTATCGGGCTGAGGAGACCTACCGCCTGATGTACTTTGTGGTGCAGGCCGAGGTTGACGACGGTCTGCTGCTGCTCCACAACATGACCAAGGAGATGGTGCTGCTCTCGAAGGAAGAGCAGCGCGTGTTCGAGCATTGTCCCACCGACCTGCCCGAACTCATCGACCGCTGGTTCCTGGTGCCTATAGGGCACGACGACTGCAAGCTGAGCCGTCAAATCCTGGAGGTGGCCCGTATGATAGCGCAGCCACGGCCCCACATCACCGACTATACCATCATGACCACCAGCGACTGCAACGCCCGCTGCTTCTATTGCTACGAGCTGGGGCAGTCGCGAAGGCCCATGACTGAGGAGACGGCCCTGCAGACGGCCGACTACATCATCGGCCATTGTGGCGGCGAAGCCGTGAGTATCGTATGGTTTGGCGGTGAACCGCTCTTCAACAAGCCCGTCATCAGCCTGATATGCCACAGGCTGAAGGAGGCTGGCGTGAAATATTCCTCTACGATGGTCACCAACGGCTACCTGATGGATGCCGACACCGTGAAGGAAGCCCACGACCTGTGGAACCTGGAGCATGTACAGATTACTCTCGACGGTACCGAGCAGACCTACAACCGCGTGAAGGCCTATATATATAAAGGTGTGAATGCCTACGAGCGGGTGATGGAGAACATCGGCCATCTGATAGCGGCGGGCATCGAGGTGGTCATCCGCATGAATTTAGACATGCATAATGCCGACAATCTGGAGCGGCTGGCCGAAGAACTGCACGAGCGCTTCAAGGATGATACGCATCTGTATGCATACCTCCGTCACTTGTTTGAGGACAAGGCAGGGCGCACTGGGATGTGCCACGATGACACACGACGGGAGCTGCTGCAAAGGATGAGGCAGATTAATGACAAGATGGCTGCCTGGAAGCAATGGAAGGGCAATAACTACGTGGCAAGGATTAAATCCAACTTCTGCAACGCCGACAACGACGCCCACGTGGTGATACAGCCTGACGGATATATCACCAAGTGTGAGCACTATACCGACTCGCACCACATAGGCCACATCAGCCGTGAAGGGTTCGACGAGGCGCCGAGGGCCCGTTTCAAGAAGAGAGGCACGAAGCTGATGGAGGCGTGCGAGCACTGCGTGAGATACCCAGACTGCTTCTTCCTGCTGAGCTGCCCGAACTACAGGGAGTGTTATGCCGAGATGCCTGAGATGTATGAGCACATGTTGCAGCAGGACATGAAAGCCATGTATCAGGACTATTTAGAGAAAGGAGTAACGAACAGATGATGGTGATGAGTTTTATTGACAGCGTGGTAGAGAGTTTCATGAACAACCTGATAGCAGAGGACCGTTACAGGATGATACTTGACGGTCTGCAGGTAACGCTGCTCATCACGCTCTTCGCCGTGCTGTTAGGCACGCTGCTGGGAGGACTGGTATGCTGGATGCGCATGAGCCGGCGGGCGTGGCTGCGACGCACGGCCAGCGTGTATATCGACCTGATGCGCGGTACGCCCGTGCTGGTGCTACTCATGCTGATGTACTATGTGATTATGGCACCGATGGAAGCCACGGGCATCGTGGTGGCCATCGTGACCTTCGCCATGAATACGGCAGCCTATATCAGCGAGATGTTGCGCACCACGATACAGGGCATCGACCGCGGACAGACCGAGGCTGGTCTCGCCTTAGGCTATTCGCAGCGGCAGACCTTCTTCAGGATTGTGATGCCACAAGTCATCAGAGCGGTGATGCCCGTCTATCAGGGCGAGGTGGTGAGCCTGCTGAAGGGCACGAGCATCGTGGGCTATGTGGCAGTCATGGACATGACGCGTGCCTCTGATCTGATTCGTGCGCGCACGTTCGACGCTTTCTTCCCGCTCCTCGTCACGGCCATCATCTATTTCCTCGTGGCTTGGCTCATCGGACTGCTGCTGAAGACCTTGGTGCAGCGAAAGCGCATGAAGGCTGGTGTGGTGGCGATGTTGCTGGTATTGCTGGGAATGGCAGGCTATCAGCCGTCGCAGCATGCCGATGCGGCATCGGATATGTCGGAGGCATCTGCAGCCGATACTATTTTGCCGATCAACCAGTTGAACAATCTGCGGATTGCCGTGATTCTCGGTGCTATCCAGGACCTGGCTGTCAGCAAGAATGCTCCCCATGCCGAGATACTACGCCTCAGCACGACGACCGACATCATGGCTGCCCTTGACAAGGGCAAGGTGGATGCTGCTGTCGACGAGAGCCTGACCTTCATGTTTGACAAGAAGCTGTCGTCGAAATACAACTTTGTGAATGCCGGCCTGCCGTCGATACCCCTTGCAGCCTGCTTCCGTCTGGACAATACGGATTTGCAGCAGGACTTCAACAGCTATCTGGCCGAGATCCGTGCAGACGGTACTTATCAGGAGATACTTGACCGCTGGCGCAATGCCGACGATCCATCGGCTGTCCCCGTGCCACAGCAGACGGGCAAGGGACGGTTGTTGCACGTGGCCGTCTTCCCGTCGATTCCACCGTTTAACTTCATCAGCTACGGCAAGCCGTCAGGCTTGGAGATCAACTACCTGACAGAATGGGCCAACCGGCGCGGCTGGCGCATAGAATACCTGACGATGGACTTTGCCTCGCAGATTCCCGCCGTGCAGACGGGCAAGGCCGATATGGCCATGGGAGGCATCAGCGCCACTGAGGAGCGCAAGAAACAGGTACTCTTCTCCAACGGATACGTCGACTCCCACTCAGTGGTCATCACCAGGAAGGGACAGACACTTGCCGACCTCATATCTTCTCCCAAGCCTCAAGAGCACTCGCCATGGTTCTGGGTTGCCCTACTGGTTATCATGTCTGGCGCTGGCGCATGGCTGGCCTATCGTCGGCAGTCAGGCCGCCATTCTGCCATACAGACTACGGACTCGCATCAGGATACTCCCGACGACACCCCCATCATCCGCATATCCCACCTGAAAAAGAGCTACGGCACACTCGACGTGCTGCAGGATATCAACCTCGACGTACACCGCGGCGAGGTCATCTCCATCATCGGGCCTTCAGGCACGGGCAAGAGCACCTTCTTGCGCTGTCTGAACCGATTGGAACAGCCGACAGCTGGAAGCATCATCATTGGCGGACAGGATATGCTGGCACCTGATGCCGACGTGTCCCTGCTTCGCCAGAAGATGGGCATGGTTTTCCAGTCGTTTAACCTCTTCAACGGCATGTCGGTGCTCGACAATATCACCATGGCGCCTATCGTACTACTGGGTATGAATCGCCAGGAGGCTGAAAGGCAGGGGCTCGAACTGCTTGCGATGGTAGGACTGGCAGAACGTGCCGACGCCATGCCCGACCAACTCTCGGGCGGCCAAAAACAGCGTGTGGCCATTGCCCGCGCGCTGGCCATGAAGCCCGAGATACTGCTTTTTGACGAGCCTACCTCTGCCCTCGACCCCACGATGGTGAGCGAAGTGCTCGGCGTGATGACACGGCTGGCCCGTGATGGCATGACGATGATTGTGGTCACCCATGAGATGCGCTTTGCTCAGCAGGTGAGCAGTCGCGTGCTGTTCTTCGCCGACGGTGTGGTCTATGAGGACGGCACGCCCGAACAGCTCTTCGACCATCCGCAGCGTGAGTTGACGCGCAAGTTCATACGGCAGATACAAGAAACAACGTTCCTCATTGAGAGCGAGCATTCTGACCTGTACGCTATGGTGGCACAGATGGAACAGTTCTGCCAGCGTTATAACCTGACGCACAAGCAGACCCAACGCGTGATGCACGTCATCGACGAGCTGCTGATTATCATCGGCACAGCACCAGGCACCAGGCTCACCCTGTCGTACACCGAACAGAACGAAGAACTGGGTTTCGCAGTCAGTTGTCCGCAGCCTATCGATCCGGCTGTACTGTCGAAAGCAGAAAACGAGCTGTCTGTTTCCTTCCTGCGTCACTTCAGCCGCGATATCAGCATTGAAGGCAACACCCTGCGTCTGTTAATATGAACGATAAAAAAGAGATCACTGATGATAAAGAATTTCCATACCCTAAAGTACACTGCCATCGCCCTCATGGCAATGATGGCACTCACATTTGCCTTCTCCTCGTGCGAGAAGAGCAGTCCGTCGGCACAAAAGGAATCGGAGGCCGACAGCCTGATTGATGCAGCTCGTAATACTATGGATTTTAAACGTATACTGGCATTGTGCGACAGTCTGGAGCAGACGGGCGGCATATCACCAGTGAGGTCTGCGTATCTTCGAGGAGATGCCTTATCTCACATAGGGGACCATGTGCATGCTCTGGAGGTGCTGAAAACCGTCATAGACATGGAATCCATCCCTTCTCAGGACAGCGTCTATTACGTTGCTTGTGTAAGTGACATGGCTGAAGTGCTTTATCAAAGAAGAGACTATGATGGTGTGTTGTGGATTGGGCTTCCTCTGATGGAGAAGATGAATGGCGCAGAGGGTAAGGGAAAAAAGTATTTAGCGATTCTAAGACAATGTGTCGGTGATGCCCAGTTTGGACTCGGCATGAAGGATGATGCCGCCAAGTCGTATGATCTGGCTTTCAACGCCATTCAGGAGATAAGTGTGGAAAATCCTGTCTGGCAGTCTGTCCACAACGTTTACGTCTGCGCCTTTAACATCTTTGACAGATATCGGGAAACAACCGATTACGAGAGCGCAGAGAAGTGGTACAACCGGCAGGATTCCGTCCTCGCCATCTTTCTGAAACTGGATGGCGTTCCGTCATCGGTGGTGGATAGAATGGTAGCAATAAACTGTCTTGCCCATGCTCAGTTGGCAATAGGTCAGAAAAATCTGGCAAAGGCCAATCGCGCCATCGCAGATTATCAGAAGACCGAGAGTTCGAAAACCCTACGAGGGCAAATCGACGGTGCAGCATTCCTACTGGAAACCGGGCGTTACGCCGAGGCTGCCGATGCCTACGTTGGACTTGAACAGCTCTTTGCAGAACTTGGTATGGATGCCTCGCTTGAGAACATCACCGGTTATGTGTTAAACAAGTTTCAGGCGAACTACAAGGCCGGTCGTCGCGACTCGGCACTGGCCGTAGCAGCATATATTGTTGAACATCTCGATTCGGCCTTCGCGAAGCAGAAAGCAAGTGATGCTGCAGAGCTGGCCACCGTCTATCAGACACAGCAGAAGGATGCCGAGATAGCCCAGCAGCAGATAGAACTCTCCCGTCAGCGGTGGATAGGCACTTTGGTGGCGCTGGCGCTGCTCACCACCTTTTTTATTATATACACATGGTATCGTCGCCGCGCAGAACATCGCCTGGGCGAGGCACATGTGAAACTGCTTAAAGCCTACGACCAGCTGGAGGAGACAACTGCTGCCAAGGAGCGCATCGAGAGCGAGCTGCGTATCGCGCGGGATATCCAGATGTCGATGGTGCCCAACGACTTCCCCGAGTACGAGGGCCTCGACATGTACGCCGAGATGAACCCTGCCAAGGAGGTGGGCGGCGACCTGTATGGCTACGTGCTGCAGGGCAGCAGGCTGCACTTCTGTCTGGGTGATGTCTCAGGTAAGGGTGTGCCTGCCTCGCTGTTTATGTCGCAGAGTGCCCGTCTGTTCCGCACACTGGCCACCGAGGGCATGACACCCGTTGACATCGCCGTTCGCATGAACAATGAGCTGGCCGAGAACAACGACCGAGGCATGTTCGTCACCATGTTTATCGGCATGCTGCATCTCGACACGGGCCGTCTCGACTACTGCAACTGCGGACACAACGCGCCTGTCATCGATGGAGAGTTCCTGAAGATGCAGTATGACAACCAGCCGCTGGGGCTCTGGGAGGACGATCCTTTCGAGGGCGAGACCATTGAAGACATCCGCGGACACCAACTGCTTGTTTACACCGATGGCCTGAACGAAGCGGAGAACGAACAGAAGCAGCTCTTGGGCAATGCCAGGCTCTTAGAGCTCATGGCCGACACTCAGGATATGAGTTCGCATGAGGTGATCGAAAAACTGAAATCTGCCGTTGAGGCACATCGTGCTGGTGCCGGGCCTAACGATGACCTCACACTGATGTGCATCACGCTGAAATAATTGATGAAAACAATATTTGAACCAGCGAAGCCCTATTTCAAGCTGTTGGGCGAACAGAAGGTGCAGGCGGGAGCGAATTACCGCCTGATGACCTTCGTGGTGCAGGCCGCGATTGACGACGGTCTGCTACTGCTGCATAACATGACCAAAGAGATGGTGCTGTTGTCGCAGGAGGAGCAGGCGGTGTTTGAACAACGCCCCACCAATCTGCCCGAACTGATCAGCCACTGGTTCCTGGTGCCTGAGGAGCACGACGACTGCCAACTGAGTCTGCAACTGAGAAACGTGGCCCGATTGATGGAGCCTAAACAGACTAACATCACGGGCTATACCGTTATGACCACCAGCGACTGCAACGCCCGTTGCTTCTACTGCTACGAGCTGGGGCAGGCCCGCAGACCGATGACCGAGCAGACGGCACAGCAAGTGGCCGAATACATCATCAAGCACAGTGGCGGCGAGGAGGTCAGCATCGGGTGGTTTGGTGGTGAACCACTCTTCAACAAGCCCGTTATCAACCACATCGCGAACCGGCTGAAGGAAGCTGGCGTCAAGTATAGCTCGACGATGATCAGCAACGGTTTTCTGCTGGATGCCGAGACGGTAAAGGAGGCGCACGACCTGTGGAACCTGAAAAGCGTTCAGATCACCATCGACGGCACGGAGCAGACCTACAACCGTGTGAAGGCCTTTATATATAAAGGTGTGAATGCCTATGAGACGGTGATGCAGAACATCGGCCACCTGCTGGCGGCTGACATCGCTGTGACCATCCGCATGAACATAGATATGCATAATGCCGACGACCTGGAGCGGTTGGCTGAGGAGCTGCACGAGCGCTTCAAGGATGATAAGCATCTGAGTGCTTACCTGCATCTCTTGTTTGAGGACAACGCTAAACGTGTGGGGGCGTGCAATGACGACAAACGCCGGCTGCTGATGGAGAAGATGCGGCTGATAGAAAACAAGCTGGAAGGATGGGGACTGTTCAGACGTCACACCTATGAACCCATGATAAAAACCGGCTACTGCATGGCCGACAACGACGGCTCGGTGGTGATACAACCCGACGGCTACATCACCAAGTGCGAGCACTATACCGACTCACACCACGTGGGGCATATCAATCAGGATGGCTTTGATGCCGAGAAGATAGCCTATTTCAAGGAGAAGGGCACGATGGTGAAGGAGTTTTGCAGGAAGTGCGTAAAATATCCTGATTGCATGTTCCTATTGAGTTGCCCCAATTTCGAGGAGTGCTATCCCGAGATGCCCCAGCTGTATGAAAACCAGCTCAGAGAGGAGATGAAACTGATGTATAAAGCCCATTTAGAGAAAGGAACTGAAGCATGAAGTACGAGGTAAACATAGCCGAACAGGCCGACCACTTTGTGATCGTGATGAAAGACAAGGAGAGCGGGAAGGTGAAGAAAGCATTCACCCTGAACCGCCTGGGCACCGACATCCTGCGCGCCTTTATGGAGGACACGCCGCAAGACGAGCTGGCACCCCTGCTGGCCGAGTGCTACGAGGCTCCGCTGGAGAACATGGAGCGCGAAGTAAGCCAGTTTTATGCCAAGCTGGCGACATACTAACCCGCGACAGTTATAAAACATAAGGAATATGAAACATGAACTGATTGAGCAGCGAGAGCAGAATGATGCGTGCATCGATTCTGCCGAGTCGCGAAAGAAGAAGGTGAAATGCCAACTGACATTCAAGAACGAAGACCAGGAGCTGAACCGCGTGGCGGAGTTCATGGAGAGTGTATGCGACGAGCTGCAGCTTGACATGCATGTGGCCATGAAACTGCAACTGGCTATGGAGGAGATGGTGACCAACGTCATCTTCTACGCCTATCCCGAAGGAACAACGGCCGACATCACGCTCACTGCCGAGAGCGACGGCCAGGAACTGACCTTCGTGCTCTCTGACAATGGCAAGCCGTTTGATCCCACGGCCAAGGAGGATGCCGACCTCGATGTGAACCCCATGGACCGCGAACAGGGCGGTATGGGTATCCTGATTGTCAAGAACATCATGAACGAGGTGAGCTACCAGCGCCTGGGAGAGGAAAACCGACTGACAATGAAGAAGAAAATATAAATAAAAAGTAAAAAGGAAAAAAATGACACAGATTATTAAGGAAGGTGGTAAGACCATCGTAAAGACCGGCCAGCGCATCGACACACTGAACGCTGCACAGTTTGAAACCGACATCCAGCCCGCACTCGAACAAGGCGTTGACCTGGAGATCGATTGCACGGAACTGAACTATATGGCCAGTTCGGGACTCCGCATTCTCCAGTCTACCATGCGTACCGTGGTGCGCTCACTGGGCGGACAGATGAAGCTGACACACGTGAACGACGATATCTTCGACGTGCTTAAGATGACTGGCTTCACCCGTCATATCACGGTAGAGAGAGTATGAAATGTAAATACTGAAGATGGCGAACTTATTCAATAAGGAGGCATTAGAGGCACTCGACGACCATAGCGAGGCCGAGGAGATGGCCCGTGTGGCATCGCCGAGACTGAAACTCGTACTCGGGGCGATGGTAGCTTTGATAGTAGTGGTACTCTACTGGTGTATCTTCGGTACCATCAATTATAAAGTAACAGCTCAGGGCGTGGTGTTCCCATTCGGAGAGGCTGCACCTGTCAGCGTACCTTATGATGGTGTCGTGGCACGCACACTTCAAAGTCACGGCTCTGCTGTAGCAAGCGGCAACGACATCATGGAGATACGTAATGCATTGTCGACAACGATGGTGGCTGCTCCGCGTGACGGTGTGGTCATCTCGACGCTGCCCATCGGCTCGGTTTTCAAGGCGGGCGACCCAGTGGCCTGGCTACTGCCGCAGACGCAGCAGATGGCAGGTCGCGAGATGCTTTGCTACGTGACCTACAACGACCTCGAAAAACTGAAACTAAAACAGCAGGTGCAGGCCACACCCGCCAATATGGAGCGTGAGAAATGGGGCTATGCCTACGGACGTGTCGTCGGTATCGAACAATATCCCACAACCCGGCAGGAGATTATCAGACGTGTGAAACTCGATCCTTTAGCAGCGTTCATCCCAGATGGACAGGCTATGTATGAGGTGCGTGTGGTTCTCGACGAGCAAGAGGGCGGCGGACTGGTTTGGAGCCGTGAGAAGAGCCGGAACGTGAAAGTGGGTAACGGTGCCTTATGTAACATTCAGATTATCACCCAGAAGAAACCAGTCTGGCGCGTCCTCATCGGGGCGGTTGACAATGCTCTTGAAACCGTCACAGGAAATTGACAATTCATAATTCACAATTCATAATTCATAATTGATGGGGAAAGTAGCGAAGGTGCCGATGGTGATGCAGATGGAGGCCGTAGAGTGTGGTGCCGCGTCGCTGACAATGATCTTGGCCCACTACGGCAAGTGGCTGCCATTGGAACAGGTGCGCGCCGACTGTGGCGTAAGCCGCGACGGCTCTTCAGCAAAAAGCATCCTGCGCGCGGCAAGAAATTACGGTCTGGAAGCCAAAGGCTTCCGCATGGAGCCTGAGGCGCTTGAAGGCACGCAGCCCGCCATCATCCATTGGAACTTTGAGCACTTTGTGGTATTCAGGGGTTTCGACAAGAAGGGCAATGCCTGTCTGAATGATCCAGGCTCAGGTCCCGTGAAGTGGCCGATGGAAGAGTTCCGCAAGCATTTCACAGGCATCTGCCTGACCTTCAAACCTACGGAGCATTTCAAGAAGGAAGGCGAGCAGACGAGCATCCTCTCGTATATCAGGAAGAATCTCAGCGGCGCTGGCGAGGCCTTCTGGCTGACGCTCACGTTCGCCCTGATGACAGCTTTCATCACCCTGATAGCCCCACTGTTCACCCGTATCTTCCTCGATGAAATACTATCTGGCAAGAATGCCGACTGGGCCATGTGGTTCCTCCTGGCTATGGGAGCGCTGGCCGCCTACCAGTTCTTCGTGGTTCTGCTTCAGACGCGCTACTCCAAGCGCATAGCAGGCCATCTGGCACTGAAGGGTAACCGCGAATACCTCTACCATCTGCTGCGACTGCCCATGTCGTTCTTCTCCATGCGGCACGTCGGCGACCTGCAACAACGTATGCACCTGAACGAGCAAATCACCCACTCGCTGGTGGATGTGCTCGCTCCACAGGTCATCAACATCGGACTGCTGCTGCTCTATCTGGTGCTGATGTTCTCGTATTCCACCTGGCTCACGCTGATAGGCATCGTGGCCGCCGCCGTAAACCTGGGTTTCGTGAAGTACTTCTCGAAGGTGCGCATCAACCTCATCCGTTCGATGGAACATAGCGAGGGACAGTATTTTTCAGCCACCATCTCATGTATCGACAATATGGAGAGCATCAAGGCCGCAGGTGCTGAGATGGGATTCTTCAAATACTGGAGTGGCCTCTGGGCCCATAAGTTCAACATGAACGCCAACGCCGACAAACAGCAGACGCAGATGGCCCTGCTGCCCGTGCTGGCCAACGGACTGGTAAACATGGCGGTGCTGGTGCTGGGCGCCTATCTGATATTACAAGGCAACCTGACGGTGGGTATGCTCATGGCTTTCCAGGGATTCATGGGCTCGTTCCTGCAGCCGGTGAACGCCATCGTGAACGCCTCGCAGACCATCGTCGAGATGCGCTCGCAGATGGAGCGCGTGGAGGACGTGATGAAATATCCCGAAGACCATCGCGACAACGAGGGAGAGGTTGTACAGGGCAAGCTGGGCGGACTGCTGGAACTGAAGCATGTCACCTTCGGCTACTCGCCGTTGCAGCCCCCGCTCATCGAGGACTTCAACCTCAGAATAGAACCGGGCCACTCGGTGGCCTTCGTAGGATCTTCGGGCTGTGGCAAGAGTACACTGGCCAAGCTTATCAGCGGCCTTTACAAACCCTGGAGCGGAGAAATTCTCTTCGACGACAGACCTATAGAGAGCATCTCGAACGAGGAACTGACCAACTCTGTGGCCGTCATCGACCAGAACGTGGTGCTCTTCGACGACACCGTGGCCCAGAACATCCGCATGTGGGATCCCTCTATCGAGGACTTCACGATGATGATAGCCTGTAACGATGCACAGATCCGCGCCGACATTGTAAGCCGCCCTGAAGGTTTCGGCACGAAGATTGTGAAAGGCGGACAGAACTTCTCAGGTGGTCAGCGCCAGCGCATTGAGATGGCTACGGCCCTCGCCAAGGAGCCGGCCATCCTGATTATGGACGAGGCTACCAGCGCCCTCGACCCGAAAACCGAAGACGAGGTGATGCGCCGTATCCGACGCATGGGACCCACGCAGATCATTGTGGCCCACCGTCTGTCGACCATCCGCGACTGCGACGAGATCATCGTGATGGACCAGGGCAAGATACTGCAGCGCGGTCGCCACGAAGAGCTCATAGAACAGGACGGCATGTACAGGGATCTGATGAAGAGTGAATAGACTATGGCAGTATATATCAACCAAATCAACAAGCGGCGGGCGGCTGAGAAGGCTGCGATGGCCGAGGTGAACGAGAAGACCTATCAACGGCTGGGGCTGCAGCAGCAGAAACACGTCATACCGCAGAACAACGAGAGTGCGCTGCGGCAGGTGCTCGAAGCCCTCGGCATTACCGACTATGAGC
>Ga0247610_10006420_pt1 | contig 12219 bp, 6 predicted proteins | sample 174DNAGHGhighgp2_FD_193483 | JGI IMG/M metagenome (GOLD analysis project Ga0247610, IMG submission 193483) | Sheep rumen microbial communities from Palmerston North, Manawatu-Wanganui, New Zealand - 1742 DNA GHGhigh gp2 | ecosystem: Host-associated > Mammals > Digestive system > Stomach > Rumen ...
CACATAGGCGGGCGACGTAAAGTTGTCCGTCTCGAAGAAGCCTTGCTTGCCCTTCTTCACCCAGTTGTTGCGGTCGAAGCCGTTGGCGTTGAGGCCAGCCACGACCTGTGCCTCCCAGTTGAACGAAGCCCAGCGTCGGCCCACCTGTCCGAAGAAGTCTATGCCCGTTTCGTGCCAAGTGTTCGGGATGATGCCCGACTCTCCTTCGGGACGCACGGTACCGAAGAAGTTAACGGGCTCATGGTGGGCATTGATCAGGCTGACAGGCACGATGACATGTCCCGCGCGTACATTAAAGTATTGGTTAAGGTGATAGGTGATGTGGAACTGCTCGATGGCCACCTCTCCGCCCTTTTCAATCTCTGTCTCGTACTCGCCGTTCTCCGAGTTCTCTATCTCTACGGCGGTGCCTGTGCCACCGCTCTCGAACTCTACCTCCACGCCGATATTCCAGTGGCGGCTGAACTTATAGTCGCCCGCAAGCACGAAGCGGGGCACGGCGATGGTGTTGCGGTGCAGGCGCGTATTGCCCTCGCTGCCGCCGTAGAAGCGGTTTGTGCCATAGTCCTTGAAGGCCGCCACCACTTCGCCATAGCCGCCGACGCGGAAGCGGTTGTAGGAGTCAATCTCTGTGGAATCGGTGTTCCATTGTGCCGACGCAGTGCCGGCGATGAGCAGCAGCAGGGCTGCCGGTAAATAGCTTTTCATCTTTTCTCTTTTTTTCGTTATGGCGTTATGACGTTATTCTGTTATAACGACTGTTTTCACCTGTTCAATTCCGGCGGCAAAGGTACGGCGACTTCTCATTCCCTGCAATACGCAAAAATTATGATTTTACCCCGGGAAGCCTCTTCCCGCGATACCCAATAATGATGAAAATGAGGGGGAAACAGCAAATAAATAGTATATCGTAAATCGTAAAATCGTAAATAATCACTAACTTTGCACAGAGAAACGACGAGAATTGAATCGTAAATCATTCCCATCGTAAAGAAATCATCAATCGTCAACCGTAAAATCGTCAATACAAGAGGTGAACGAGAAATACCACGAAACAGACCCCATGAGCGATGTCATCAGCGATGACTACCGCATACTGCAAATCATCAGCCGCTTCGGCATTAAACTCGGCTTCGGCGACCAGACGGTGAGTGCCACCTGCCGTGCCGCCGGAGTGGATGTCAGCACGTTCCTCACCGTCGTCAACTACGTCAAGGACCCTGCCCATGCACGCATCAGCGAGATGGTCGAGCAGGTGGACATACCTGCCCTCATCGCCTATCTGAAGAACTCCCACAGCTACTTCGTCGATTTCCGACTGCCGGGCATCCGCCGCAAGCTGCTCGAGGCCATCGACCTCGCCAGCGGCAACCGCCTCGCCATGCTTATCCTCCGATTCTACGACGAGTACGCGCAGGAGGTGGAACGACACATGACCTTCGAGAACACCCATGTCCATCCCTACGTCGAGACCTTGCTCCAGGGCCATCTGCCGCAGGAGTCGTTCCGAAGCATCGAGGAGCAGTACGACGACCAGCACGCCAGCATCGAGAAGAGCCTGTCGGAGCTGAAGAGCATCATCGTGAAGTACTATCCCAGCGACAACAACGCATCGCTCATGGGCGAAGTCCTCATGGACATCTTTATGACGGACGAAGACCTCCACAGCCACTGCCACATGGAGGATACCCTCTTCGCCGAGTGCATCCGACGCCTCGAGAACGACGTCAGGAGACAGGGCGGAACCAGTCCCCTACCAGCCTCTCCCAAGGGGGAGGAGAGTTCGGACGATGTCCTCAGCGACAGGGAGAAGGACATCATCGTACACGTCGCCAAGGGCCTCGCCAACAAGGAGATAGCCGAAGCCCTCTTCATCTCCGTCAACACCGTGATGACGCACCGCCGCAACATCAGCCGCAAGCTGAAGATACGCTCCGCCGCAGGCCTCACCATCTACGCCATCGTCAACGGCCTTGTAAGCCTCGACGACGTGGAACTCTAAACCCCTGATTCCCAGATACAGCATCGCGACGCAAAACACACCGTGCTGCGATGGCCAACACACCGTGCCGCGATGGCCAACACACCGTGCCGCGATGGCCAACACACCGTGCTGCGTTTCTCACCGAGGCACGGTGGGTTGAAACACGTAAAGCGGCACGGCTATTTTTCCCTTTTGCTAAAAGCGAAGCCAAAGCTTCGTTTTTTCCCAAATAAACAAATATATTTGGCCTTTTTCTTTGAGTTGAAAGAAGAAAAACCTATTTTTGCGGGCGAAATCATAAAGGAGCAAGCCCTCCCGTCAGGACAATAAACAACTAACACAATATAAACTCAAAAACTTTTTAATCAAAATGAAACAAAACTTACTAAACAAACTTTGGCTGCGCATCTGCATGATCGTGGCCGTGATGACAGCGGCCCTGACCGGAACAGCCTGGGCGCAAGGTGACTACAGTACCGACTACACGGGCAATGTGACGCTTTCCGCAACAGGTGGGACAAGTGCAAGCACATGTGTCGTAAAGATTCAAGAAGGAAGTACTGTTAATAGTTATAACGGTATTAAGGCCGGCACAAGCTCAAAGGCCGGAGCCGTGGTGATTTCAGTCCCCTCCGGAACGAAGTATCTTCACCTGCATGCTGCTGCATGGAGCAACAATACTATTGAGCTTGAAGTTTCACCTTCAGGCTACTCCGCTAATATCTCTTTGACAGCCGACTCAGGTATAAGTAACAATTCCCCGTTTACCCTTGCCGGCTACAACAAAGCCTCAACAGATTACTACAAGGTCATCACGTTTGAATCTGCCTTGGCAGCCGATACGGATTTGACCTTCACAGCCATAGGCGGCAAGCGCTTTGTCGTATGGGGCGTGACTGCTGAAGATGAAGGTTCTGCCTTAGCTGTTGCCACGAGTGTGGTTATCAGCGATAAGGCCATCACCAACACAGATGTTCACGTCAGCGACGAGGCAGGCTCCCTGACCGCCACCGTTGTTGCAGGCGAAGTCACACTCTCCGCCGCCACCGTTACCTGGAGCGGCGACAATGATGCCGTAGCTACCATCGACGCCTCCACAGGCGCTGTCACCCTCGTCGGAGCAGGCGTTGTCAACTTCACCGCTGCCTATGCAGGCGTTCCAGGTGAGTACAAAGCTTCTTCCGCTACCTACGAGATGACCGTCACAGACAGCACTCCGTTTACAGGCGGCGACGTGACGTTTGATGCCACTGCCGACAAGGGCAACACATCACAAGGCACAGGTTCTATCGTCAAGCATGGCGTAACATTCGCTTGCGATAATGGCGTCCTTGGCAATGGCTCGGAATATCGTATCTATAAGAATTCTGTAACCACATTCACCCTTTCTGCCGACGCAGTTGCCAGTGGCTATGTCATTAAGAGCATTGCCTTTACATGCACAGGCAGCAATCCTGCTTCTGGCTTTGCAGATCAGGAAGGTTGGACAACAGAAGGCAGCAACGGCACATGGACAGGTGTGGCCGCTTCCGTTTCCTTTACCGCTTCGGGCGCTCAGGTTCGTGCCACAGAGATTGTCGTGACTGTAGGACAGCAGGCAGCTCTTGCTTCTATCGAGGTCAGCGGCGACTATCCCACGTCATTCCATGCCGGCGATGCTTTCTCGCATGAGGGTATTGTCGTGACTGCCACTTACGAAGATGCCTCTACAAGAGATGTCACAGCCAGCGCTACTTTCAGCGAGCCTGACATGACAACCATGGGCGTAAAGACCGTTACGGTTAGTTACAGCGAAGGTGAGGTGACAAAGACTGCCACTTACGACATCACAGTCAATGCTCCTGCTACACTTACCTCTATTGCCCTCTCCGGCACATATCCCACAGAGTTCCAGCAGGGCGACGCATTCAGCTCAGAAGGTATCGTGGTGACAGCATACTACGACGACAACACGACATCAGACGTAACGGCCAATGCTGCTTTCTCCGGCTACGATATGGATGTCCTCGGCGAGCAGACCGTAACGGTTAGCTACGAAGGACAGACCGCTACCTATACCATTACAATTGTAGAGAAGAAGGGCGTGGCAAGTAATCCCTATACCGTTGCTGAGGCCATTGCTTTCATCAACACACTGGGCAGTGCAACTTCTGCTGAAGAGGTTTATGTAAGTGGCGTCATTTCACAAGTTGACAGCTACAGCGACACCTATCATTCTATCCAGTATTGGATTTCCGATGACGGCACGACAACAGGTCAGATGGAAGTCTATAGCGGCAAGGGCCTGAATGGCGCAGACTTCTCTTCTATTGATGACCTCAAGGTTGGCGACATTGTTACCGTTAAGGGATACGTCAAGATGTATAAGGGTACACCTGAGTTTGACAAGAACAACGAACTTGTCAGCCTCGACCGTCCTGTCGTTACCACTCCTTCCATCAACCTTGGCGATAACATAATCAATGCTTCTGCCCAAGGTACCGATGGCGTCATCATCGTTGGCTACGAGAACATCACTAATGTTGCAGCAGATGTCTTCTTCTGCGACGCCGACGGCAATGCCGCTACCTACGACTGGTTGACAGCCAGCATCAACAGCATTAACAACTTAGTGTACGTCATCAATGAAAACACCAGCACCGATGCCCGTACAGCCTACATGAAGGTTCATGCCCTCGACGACGACGCCAACGACGTCTATTCCGAGCTGATTACCATCAACCAGGCCGGCTATGTGGCTCCCGTTGCAGAGTTCGCAACACTGCCGTTCAGCTTCGATGGTGGCAAGGCAGACATCGAAACAACCGATGGTTTGACCCAGGAAGGTCTTGACAGCGACTATGGAAGCTCGCCGAAAATGAAGTTCAATGGCACTGGCGACTATCTTGTCTTGGCATTCGACGAGCGTCCCGGCAAGCTGACCTTCGACATCAAGGGCAACAGCTTTTCAGACGGCACGTTCACCGTGCAGACTTCTGAGGACGGCGTGACCTACACCGACCTTGAGACTTATACAGAACTTGGAACCACACATAGCGAAGAGTTCGACGACCTCGGCGAGAATGTTCGCTACATCAAGTGGATTTACACAGAGAAAGTAAACGGCAATGTTGCCCTTGGCAATATCGAACTTGCTGCATACACAGAACCCGTTCTTGTTGCTTCCATCACAGTTGACCCGGCTACAGTTGACGCTTCTGCCGCTGAGACATATGGTGCTTTGGAACTCACTTACGCGAACTTCACCGTTAGTGGCGCAGATGATTTCGATGTACAGTTCTATGATGGCGAAGGCAACGAACTTCAAGATACTCCCGATTGGGTCGATGCCAAAGTCGAGGCAGATGGAGAAGGCTTTGCCGTATCATACATTCTCGCAGCCAACGACGGCGAGGCCCGCACTGCTTACTTTAAGGTCTATGCAATGGACGATGAAACAAATCTCGTTTATTCTAACCTCGTAACAGTCAACCAGGCAGAATATGTTGTTGACTATGCAACACTGCCTTTCACTTGGGAAGGTAGCGCAGACGACGGAAAGAGTTCACTGGAGGCAATGGCTGGTGTCACAGCTAATAGCCTTGGCAGTGATTATGCTGTAAGCAATGCTCCGTATCGCGTTAAGCTTGACGGCACTGGCGACTACATCCAGGTTAAGACCGACTGCCAGCCCGTCCTGGTTTCCCTCGACGTGAAGATGCTTGGCGGTTCCAACACATCTACGATAACCGTACAGGAGTCTGCCGACGGCGAGACCTTCGCAGACGTTGAGGAGTTGACTATCGAAGGCATTCAGAACGATGTGCTCTATCTCCAGACTGCCAGTGCTTTCGATACCGCAACACGCTATGTCCGCATCTTCTTCACCAAGGGTAGCAATGTGGGCGTTGGTAACATCACAATAGAAAAAACCTTCGAGGATGCTGTCACCGTTGGCGAAACTGGCTATGCAACCTACGTCACGAAGCACAACGTATCCTTCCCCGCCGCTGATGTAGCATACATTGGCACCATCGAAGGCAACTTCGTAAAGATGACTCCTATGACATACGTTCCTAAGGGTACACCTCTTATCATCAAGGGCGAAGGCACTTACACACTGACTCCTGCCGCAGCAGGTGATCTTCAAGACGTTAGCAATAACGACCTGAAGGCATCCGAGACAGACATCATAGCTGACGGCAAACAGTACATTCTCGCCAAGCCGGAAAACAAAGCCGTTGGCTTCTATCTGGCAAATACCGGTACCACCATCTTCGCAGGCAAGGCATACATCGAGATTGAGAATGCAGGCGTGAAGGCCTTCACCTTCTTCTACGACGAAGACGACCCGACAGGTATTGAAACCATTGAGCATTCACAATTGACCACTGACCAGCCAATCTACAATGTTGCCGGCCAACGCATCAGCAAGATGCAGAAGGGCATCAACATTGTAAGCGGCAAGAAGATACTTAAATAACACACAAAAGAAAGAAAAACGACACACGTACATTAAGCAAAATCCACGTGTGCATTTGACAAAATCGACGTGTGCTTTTCTCCCAAAGCACACGTCGATTTGCAAACGAGCAAATATATCTGTCCTATTTCTTGGAAGGCAGTACAATAACCTCATAGTACTGCCTTCCAGGCGTAGATATAGAGATGGCCTTTGATGTCCGAGGGCTTGAAATGGACAAATCCAACGACTTAAGCGCTTTTTCTTTACCATGACTGGCTTATAATTCGGGATTTTTATATACATTTGCACGCGAAAACTGTAATATATATAATAAAGTATATGGCAATGGCAACTACAAACCGAATAAACAGAACAAAAATATAATCACAAAACAATATCACTATGAAAAAGTTTTTTTTTCTCGTCATTGCCTTGGCAATGTGTGCCGGCAATGCAAAGGCACTTGACAACGAACCAGAAGAAGGCTTCACCTTCATGGGACTCTTCGGAATGAACATTTCAAAGCTTCAGAACCATCCCTACAACGCAAAGGTCGGTGCCATGATGGGCGCAAGAGCCGACTATGTGCTCCCCAATGCTCACGGAACTTACCTGACCGCCGGACTCGACTGGACGATGAAGGGCGGCAAGCTTTCACATTACGCAGATGTACAAGGCAACACCTTCTCTGCCACCAGCAAAGCGCCCCTGCACTACTTTGAAGTGCCTGTCCGCGTCGGCTTCCGCTACAACTTCATGGACGAGCTTGGCGTCTATGGGGAAATTGGCCCGTACTTTGCCGTCGGAATAGGCGGCCGGCATCAATTAAGCATCGATGCCGACGGGGAAGATGCCAATGTCGTAGAGGATGAATTTAACTATAAAATCTTCAAGAAGTCAAGCGACATTGATAGACTTTGCAATTTCCAGCGCTGGGATGCAGGTATCGGCTTCCGCGTCGGCGCAGAGTACAACGAGCACTACAACCTGCTGATTGGCTGCGACTGGGGCTTGGCAGACATCTACAGGGACAGCTTCCGCGACGCATACCACGATTTCTATAAGGCAAGGGGACTCGACGAAAGCCTGCCAAAGGTTAAGAACTTCAACTTCAGCATTACATTCGGATACAGACTTTAAGTCATGGCAAAAGAATACAACTTCCGAGAGATAGAACAGAAGTGGCACCGCCTTTGGGTGGAACGCCAGACATACAAAGTAACCGAGGACGAGAGCCGCAAGAAGTTCTACGTCCTCAACATGTTCCCCTATCCCAGCGGTGCAGGACTGCATGTGGGACATCCGCTTGGATATATCGCAAGCGATATCTACGCCCGCTACAAGCGTCTGCAAGGCTTCAACGTCCTCAACCCGATGGGCTACGATGCCTACGGCCTGCCGGCCGAGCAGTATGCCATCAAGACAGGCCAGCATCCCGAGAAGACAACCTTCGCCAACATCGACCGCTATCGCGAGCAACTCGACAAGATAGGCTTCTCCTTCGATTGGGACAGGGAAGTGCGCACTTGTGCTCCCGATTATTATCACTGGACGCAGTGGGCCTTCCAGAAGATGTTCAACTCGTACTTCGACGAGGAACTCCAGAAGGCACAGCCCATCGAGAAGCTCATCGAGAAGTTCAAGGCAGAAGGCACTTGGCCAGCCGACGAAAAGGCACAAAGCGACCTGTTGATGAACTACCGTATCGCTTTCCTTGGCGAGACAATGGTAAACTGGTGTCCCAAGCTCGGCACGGTGCTTGCCAACGATGAGGTCGTTGAAGGCGTCAGCGTGCGCGGCGGTTATCCTGTGGAACAAAAGAAGATGCGGCAATGGTGCCTGCGTGTCAGCGCATACAGCCAGCGTCTCCTCGACGGCCTCGACACCATCGACTGGAGCGAGAGCATCAAGGAAACGCAACGCAACTGGATAGGACGAAGCGAGGGAGCCGAAGTAGAGATAAAGACCACAGAAGGCCACTCCTTCACCATCTTCACCACTCGCGCCGATACGATGTTCGGCGTGACGTTCTTCGTGCTTGCTCCCGAAAGCGAGCTTGTCAACAAGGTGACAACGCCCAAACAGAGACAAGCCGTCGATGAATACATCAAATACGTCAAGAGCCGCACCGAAAGGGAACGCATGATTGACCACACCGTCACAGGTGTCTTCAGTGGCGCCTACGGCATCAATCCCATTACGGGCGACAAATGTCCCATCTATATTGCAGAGTACGTCCTGGCGGGTTATGGCACGGGAGCCATTATGGCCGTGCCTGCACACGACAGCCGCGACTATGCCTTCGCCAAGCACTTCGACCTGCCCATCATACCTCTTGTGGAAGGTGCGGACATCTCGGAGGAAAGCTACGACGCGAAGGAAGGCATCGTGATGAACTCGCCCATCAGCCCCGACAAGAGCATGGAGTACGACGGCGAGAGCCTCTGCCTGAACGGCCTCAGCATCAAGGAAGCCATCGCCGAGACAAAACGCTTCGTCAAGGCGCACAACCTGGGGCGCGTCAAGGTGAACTATCGCCTTCGCGACGCAATCTTCAGCCGCCAGCGCTACTGGGGCGAGCCGTTCCCCGTCTATTACAAGCACGGCATCCCCACAATGATTCCCGAGGAATGCCTGCCCATCGAACTGCCACAGGTGGAGAAGTTCCTGCCGACGGAAACAGGCGAACCGCCTCTTGGCAATGCACAGATATGGGCATGGGACGAGGTGAACCGTAAGATTGTCGATAAGAAACTCATCGACGAGAAGACGGTCTTCCCGATAGAGCTTTACACAATGCCAGGCTTTGCAGGCTCAAGTGCCTATTACCTAAGATATATGGACCCACACAACGACAAGGCTTTGGTCAGCGAGGAAGCAGCTTCCTACTGGCAGAACGTTGACCTTTATGTCGGAGGCTCGGAGCACGCGACAGGACATCTTATATATAGTAGATTCTGGAACAAGTTCCTCTTCGACTATGGCATCAGCAAGAAGGAAGAGCCCTTCAAGAAGCTTGTCAATCAGGGCATGATACAAGGCCGCTCGAACTTCGTCTATCGCATCAAGGAGACGAACACCTTCGTCTCTTTTGGCCTTAAAGACCAGTATGATGTCACGCCTATCCATGTCGATGTCAACATCGTGAAGAACGACATCCTCGACCTCGAAGCCTTCAAGGCTTGGAGTCCCGAGTATGCCACCGCCAAGTTTGTCCTCGAAGATGGCAAGTACATCTGCGGATGGGCAATAGAGAAGATGTCGAAGTCGATGTACAATGTTGTCAATCCCGACAAGATTGTAGAGGAGTACGGAGCAGACACCTTGCGCCTTTACGAGATGTTCCTTGGCCCCATCGAGCAGTCAAAGCCCTGGGACACCAATGGCATCAGCGGTAGCCATGACTTCCTCAAGAGACTTTGGTCGCTCTTTTGGACAAAAGACGGCGAGTTTGCCTTGACCGACGACGAGCCCTCTGCCGACAGTCTCAAAACACTGCACAGAGCCATCAAGAAAGTCACGGCAGACATCGAGGTGTTCTCCTACAATACGAGCATCCCTGCCCTTATGACAGCGGTGAAGGAACTTCGCCAGCAGGAATGCAAGAGCCGCGCCGTCCTCGAACCGATGACTATCCTCATCGCTCCCTTCGCACCTCACATCGCCGAGGAGCTTTGGGAAGCACTGGGCAATGAAGGCAGCGTTTGCGACGCCTCATGGCCGCAATGCGAAGAGAAGTATCTTGTGGAGGAAAGCATCAGGCTCGGCGTGCAGTTCAACGGAAAAGTGCGCTTCGACATGCTCTTCCCGATGGATGCCACACCCGAACAGATGATAGAACTTGCTACCTCGGCACCAGAGGCACAGAAGTACCTCGAAGGAATGCAAGTCGTCAAGACAATTGCCGTTCCCAAGAAGATTGTCAACATCGTATTAAAGCCCAAAGCATAAGCTCTAATGTCACCACAGGTAAGCTATCGCAAAATATGGGGGTTCCTGAAGGACTTCCTCGCCATCAATCTCGGCATGGCTATCTATGCGCTGGGTTGGGCAGCTTTCCTGTTGCCCTACCACATCACAACGGGCGGCATGACGGGTATGTTTGCCATCCTCTACTACCTGACGAAGTTCCCTATTTCGGCTGCCGTGCTCATCTCGAATGCCATCCTGCTCATCATCGCCTTCAAGCCGTTGGGCTGGAAGTTTGTTGGCAAGTCAGCATACGCCGCTGTAGCCCTCTCCTTCTTCCTCGAGACAGGACAACGGCTGATGACGGACGATGCGGGGAACCTCATGCAGGTGCTCGGAGAAGGACAGGACTCGATGGCTTGCGTGCTGGGCGCCATCCTGAACGGCTTGGGCATAGGCATCGTTTTCCTTACAGGAGGAAGCACGGGCGGATGGGACATCATCGCGGCCTTGGTGAACAAGTATCGCAACATCTCCTTTGGACGCGCCCTGCTGATTCTCGACTTCCTGGTCATTGCATCGTGCTGGCCGATCTTCCACGATGTGCGAATGGTTGTGTTCGGCTACGTTACCCTGGTCGTCTATACATATGCATTGGACATGCTCATCAATAGTGCAAGACAAGACATCCAGTTCATTATCTTCACCACCAAGCCCAACGAAATATGCCAACGCATCATCTCTGAGACCTGCCATAGCGTGACCTCCATGAATGGCGAGGGCTTCTACAGCCATCAGGATATAAAGGTTCTCATAACTATCGTACACAAACGCGAGGCTGTTACAATCCTGCGCATGATTCAGGAAACAGACCCTGCCGCCTTTGTCTCGCAGAGCCGGGCGGAAGGCGTGTATGGAAACGGATTTAATGCCATTAAGCCATGAACAACAATGTGCTAAGGAACATCATAGGCCCTTCGCCGTGGCAGCTGCTGCGCGACTATTTGCAGATGCTTCTCGGCACTGTTATCTATACGATTGGCTATACGACGTTCCTGCTTCCGTACAAGATAGTGAGCGGCGGCGTGTCAGGCGTCTCTACCATCTTCTTTTATCTGACGGGCTTTCCCGCAGGCAACACATACTTCATCATCAACGCCTTCCTCCTGATCATGGCGATGCGTGTGCTGGGATGGCGTTATCTGGTACGCACGGTCATTGTCACTTCACTCATATCCGTTGCCATCGGCATCATGCAGACGCAGCTTACGGAGATCGCTCCCGACGGCTCGGCGACGCTCAGGCATATCCTCGGGGAACAGAAGTTCATGGCTTGCGTCATCGGAGCCTTCCTCGAAGGAGGCGGCCTGGCAATCATCTTCCTTGCCGGCGGCAGCACGGGCGGCACGGACATCATCGCAAGTTCCATCAACAAGTACTGGAACATCTCGCTCGGACGACTGCTTCTGATGTGCGACATCATCATCATTGGCTTCAGCTATTTCATATCACACGACATAGAAACAATGGTAGTGGGCTATCTGGCAATGTTCATTAGCCTCACTTTCCTTGATTATGTCATCAACTCCGCACGCCAAAGCGTACAGTTCATCATCATCAGCAATCATTACGAGGAGATTGCCGAGGAAGTCAACACACAGCTCGAGCGAGGCGTGACCGTCCTCTCGGGTGAAGGCTTCTATAGCAAAGAGCAGCGTAAGGTACTGCTCATCCTTGCAAAGAGATACGAAAGCCGCAGCATCTTCCGCCTCATCAAACGTCTCGACCCGCAGGCATTCGTCTCCATGAGCAACGTGGAGGGTGTCTTCGGTGAAGGGTTCGACCCAATAAAGAAATAATACCCCTGCACTCCCCAAAGGGA
>Ga0247610_10006422_pt1 | contig 12218 bp, 11 predicted proteins | sample 174DNAGHGhighgp2_FD_193483 | JGI IMG/M metagenome (GOLD analysis project Ga0247610, IMG submission 193483) | Sheep rumen microbial communities from Palmerston North, Manawatu-Wanganui, New Zealand - 1742 DNA GHGhigh gp2 | ecosystem: Host-associated > Mammals > Digestive system > Stomach > Rumen...
ATTCTGAATATTGGTCAACTTTGGTATCACTTGCAAAAGGTGTCCATTCTGCTGGTTTATCTTCCAAATTGGTTCTGAAAGTAATTGCAATCTGATTGGTGTTATTTGAACCTTGGAACATTGATTGAATGTTGTTGATTATTGCTTTCTTCTGTTCATCAGTTTCAACCTCTGGAAGCGTCAAAATACCTGCTGTGGAGAATCCATTGACAATATGCTTTAAATCATAGTTAATGAACTCTATTTCACTCTGGATGGCTTTTATTGCAGGTGTATAACAAGGTGATGTGTAGTACATCTGCGTTGGAGAATACTGACGATAAACATAAAGGTATGGTGTTCCCCTTTCAATTGTTTGGTCTTCTCGCATATCAAATGCAGGAATTTCAAATGGAGGGTTTTGGCCTAATGCTGTCCAGTCAGCACTTATCCAATATGATGTTATTTGTCCATCTTCATCATACGGGCTCCATCTTACTTTTTCTAGCGGCATATGATAGAATGAATACGTTGTATTATCCTTGTTCTTGATTATCTGGATGGCATATGAGCCATAAAGCATATAATCTAGAGCAAGATTTTTAACAATCATATCCCAAGTTTGGTAATAATTTGGTACAACATCACCACTATCTAGTTTCATTGCATCATAATCAACTCCATTACCAACGATTGACTGCACACCAAACTGAATTGCAGAATGATGTGTTGGCGATTCGTTATACAAATTTAACAATAGATTTGGGTAATCGTTCTTCAAGCCCCACTTAATCCAACCTTGCTGGGAGTTGTTATTAATTGGTGCGCCTTCAATCTGTTTTTCAAGATTTGTAATATATAAACCACTGGTTATTTTTGGCTTATTTAATGAGCCTTTTGTTCTTGGCATAATATGTTAATTTATCTTAATTTATTATTTATCTAAACATATCTATTATAAATAATGTATAAATGGAGATATTTCACTTAACATTATTTAACAGAAAATATTTCTTTTTTAATGTTTTTTTGTGTATATTTGCATCAGTTGAGAAATATTTAAAATTTTAGATTATGGAAAAGAAGGATTTTAATAAAACATGCTGCATCTGTGGCAAACCACTTGATGACTCAGGTAACAATGCACTACCATACAAAGAAGGTAGATGCTGTAATGAATGCAACGAGAGGTATGTGATACCTACAAGAGCGTTTGTCATTCGCTACAAATATTGAAAATTTCATTTAAATTAAATATGGCAAAGAAAACAATTACATTAGAATTGACCCAGGAAGAATTTAATATGTTGGGTCAAGCGTTAGAAGGAGAGTTCGAATCTGTTGCTGAATGTGGCGATGAAAAGTATCAAAAGAAATTCATCACACTAGTTGAAAAATTTGGTGGCTATTTTGACCAAGAATGGATTGATAACCACAATTCCATTTTGGCTGAAATTGAGCAATATGAAGAGGCAAAGAAAGAAGTATATGGTCTTTAACTAGAGAATTATGGAGAAATTAACAAAAGAAGAATTTAACATCGTCAATGAGATACTGGCTGATGAGATAGAGAGTCTTTCAAATGGTGAGAAACACTATGGTGATTTCACACAAGTGCAAAAACTGGATAGATGTGATGTCATAACATCCATTAGGTCAAAAATTGACCAGTTATATTTTGATTAGGCTTTATTCATTAAATTATTAATAGATGAAAAATATATTTCATAAGTCCTCTCCAGTATCGTTGTGAAACGAGAAAGATTGAGGCAGACCATATGGCAGTCTGTGAAGATAGTTATATGGTTCTTATTCATAATTTTTAATTATTAAGTGACAAATCCCTGTAGATGTTGGTTTCTACAGGGATTATTTTTTTTATATTCCAATTATAATATTTGAATAATTGTTCCAACCAGGTGCTGTTTTAAATGCATTAAGCAATCCATTATTCACATATATTGCTGTTAATGATGAACACCCATCAAATGCCCCTGTTCCCAATGTTGGTACTGTATTTGCCCTAGGTAAACCAACATATTTCAAATTTGTGCAATCTTTAAAAGCATATTCACCAATTGAAGCGATTTTTGAAACAGGATTTTGGACATAAGGTTCTAATCTTGAAAAATTACCAATTGTAAATGAAGATAATTGAGTATTACCTGAGAACGAACCATTTCCAATTGATGTTATTTCAGAAGATACTCCACCATTCCAAAAGTTTGTATCTGCATATTCTTCATCTTCAATTGTTGTTGTATATTTATCAGTTGTTACAGTATTACCTGATGTAAGTGCTGAATTAACCGATGTAATACAATTATCATATGTTATTGGATTTGGTCTAGAATCAATGGAAACTCTTTCAACGTTTGATGAACAAATATTTGCAATTTTTGTTGGAGAGGTTGTTGAAGAATATGTTATCTGTATTCTTGAGCCTCCTTCATATCCGCAATCAACACAGTTTTCTTCCAACACTGTTGAACCATTCCTTTCAACACCAGTATCAGTCCAATTTATACCATCAGTTGAAGATTGCTCCTTTTCCTTTGACATCTTCGTTGTGCCAGAACACCAATAATCATTTTCTCCTGTCATTGTAATCCATCTGTATTGTGTTTCACCTGATTGAGAACCACAACATCCGCTTACTGCTGTTATCAATGAATTAATCTGTTCTTGAAGATTTAAAATATTCTGATTTAACATGGATATTGTTACGTAGTTTGTAAGGTCTGCAGGAGTATATGCAGAAGCATCCAATTTGCCATTTAAAGCCTCTGTAATCACTTTGTTTTCAACAGGGTTGGTACTTATAAAGCTTAACTCTGAATCGACTGTTATAGGGCTTCCTGATGTCTCTATTTCAATATTTCCTGTGCCACTTATGACTTGTCCATTTATTGTTTTCAATGGCTGATGTTCTGTTAGATAACCTTGTTCTTGAACCCATTCCTCTGTTGCGTAGCCTGACAATGAAGGAACTTCAGGAATAAGTTCATCAACCTCTTCCTTTGTATAATAATCAGATAAATCTACAGGTGTATAAGCAGATGCATCAAGTTTTGTATCTGTAATGCCTGAAATATAATCTATTTCATCTTGTAGAACCAAATCATCCGTATGTAGGTTTGATATTTCTAACAATATGCGTTCACATTCGCAAACATCTTCCTTTTTGCAATCAGCTGATTCGATGTGAATAAAGTTATTGGCGTTGCAGCATCCTTCTCCTGCTAGCCATTTATCATAAGCATTTCTCATATTTAATTAAATATTTATATAAACATATTAAAAAAAAAGGATAGATAACACCTATCCTTTTTAAGGTCTATTACTAATTGGTTGTATAATATTGGTTGACCAAGTTTCGTTTGTCCAAATGCTTCCATCTATTGCTCTATATGCTGCAACTGCACTGTCTGGAACATATATCACTGGCGGACAATAGTCATGGAACACACCACTATTTTGGTTTGTGAATGTTGGAGGTGTTGTGCCTTCGAATATTACCTCTTGTAATCCATAACAACGAGTGAATGCCCAGAAATCAATCTGTGTTACATTTGATGGTATTGTGAGAGTTGTAAGCAATTCTGTTTCCATAAATGCCTCATGCTCTATCGTTGTAACTGTATTTCCAATTGTAAGTGCTGATATTGTTGAGCTGACATTTTGGAAGCAATACATTCCAATGGTTGTCGTAGCAGCACCCACTTCACCTCTAACTGGGTATGGGCTAGTCCAATTACTTCTGGTTAAAGTTGATGTACCATTGTTGATAGTGACGGTATTTCCATTTGCAGCCACACCACAGAAGTTAACTGTACATTGTGGACAGTCTAGAGAAGCAGTCTCAATCAAATCACCCTTGACATAGATGCTTGTAGCTGATATTGTTCCGTCCACATTTCTATCCCATTCTTGCAACTTTTTGTACTTATTACCAGCATCACAAAGATATTCACCACTGACCTCTTGATAATCATACTTTGTCAACCAAGTATTAGTTTCGCAGAATAAATAATCTGTGTTGGTGATAATTCCAGTCATTCCCCACCAAGGACACTCATAGTCTTCTGCCTCAGTCATACTTGTGAAGGTGACATTATCTGGTGGGTCTTCTCTTACAACATATTCCAATGGATATTCAGTTTGTCCACTGCCACCTTCATTATATGCAATTACTTGCTGAACTTGTTCATCGGTTAATGTTGTCTGGGACATATAAATCCAATAGAAGTCACCAGCAAACCATTCTCCAGATGAAGTGTCATAACCAGCAAACAATGCTGTGGCTCTGCTGTTTGTACTACCATAATTGAAATTTGAATATGTAGAGGATGTGCCATTGGTATAGTTGTTATATGTTGCCAATCTGCTTGAATTAATCCTTACCGACTCTATTACAGGTTGCGTTGTTACAGATACAGAGCCTTGTTCTCTAGTTCCATGTAATGTAAGCATATGGCTGTATGCCCTATACATCCAGTTGTAACTTGAGCCTCTGTTTGCGAAAATATGACAGTTGCTACCATTTGTCATCTGTTTTGATATGATGGTCAAGTTTGGATTAGTGGAATTTCTATTGAAGTATGTCTGATAGCCAGTTATTGTTGCTCTTGTGTTTGTTGCAATGGTAAGATAACCATCATGAACGGTTGGAGTGCCAGCAGTGATGACAGCATCAACATTAGCCAACTGTCCTTCAGTCTTCAATAATGTCTTCGTTGATGAGTTATAGTTCTTTGCGTTATAGTTAACTGTAAACGGTACATCTGGCAATGATGCTGTTCCACCAGTCACTTCTCCAAGATTAACCCAAGAGCCACCGCTGTACATATATTCATAACCATCATCAACGGTTAATTTGCCATCATAATAAGTGATATTCCTACCCTCTCCATATATGCCATACTGCTCATATTGGTTAAGGTTGTTGAGTTTATACCATTTGTTATCAGCCTTATTGAATACATCTTCAAACTCCGTTTCTGAATATTGTGATATGTTGTCAACAACAGCGAAACAAGGTTCTTGAACAGGTGTATCACCACTTATTACCTTGTAATAACAAACAGCATTATTGCGGTAAACCTTGATGATGTTGTCATCACCAAAGTTCCAGTCATTTATGTTATTTAAATTGTAATATATCATAATATGTTATGCGTAAATGTATAATTGAATTGTACCACTGACTGTTGCACTTTGATTGATGAAATCTGAGCAACTTCTGTTGGAGAATATTATCTCCATTGGGTCTGTTTTAAATTCAGAGCCATCTGAACAATAGCTCAAATCACTATTGAATATATAGAATTCAACATATGATTTTGAAAGCTGGAACTGAAGATATGAACCACTATCTCCATATGTATCAAGAAGGTCTTGACTTATTCCGCTTACACCATAAACATCAAGGTCTGATGGTATTGTATCGCCATTGCTGAATGTAACCCATTGAAGCGTTGGTGTTGGTACTGGTATTGCTTGAATTCTTGAACTGTAATCATAATCACTCCAAGCTGATTGATATGCACTTACACTACCACTTGGTACGTAGATTGGGCAGTCATTGGTATCATCAAATGCATAAAAACCCAATGTAGGAGGCGTTGTAGCATTAACTGTTATACTTGTAAGGCTAGTACACCAACCGAAAGCCTCACTACCAATACTTGTTACACTATTAGGTATGTCTATACTTGTAAGACTACTACAATCAACGAAAGTGCTATTACCAATAGTTGTAACACTATCTGGTATATCTATACTTGTAAGACTTCTACAATCAGCGAAAGCACCCTCACCAATACTTGTTACACTATTACCTATGGTAGCACTTGTAAGACTACTACTGTCATAAAAAGCAGCATAACCAATACTTGCAACACAATCGCCAATCTCAACTGATACAAGATTTGTTCCGTTTATCTCATTCTGAGTGATTGCACTTGAACTGTCACATTCAGCAGATGATGTTGTACCTCCAGTGTATGTAGCAATCCATTTGAATGTTGGAGTTGGTGGTGTTGTTGGGTATAACAAAGTATCTCCAAGGTAGATTTTGCAATCGCTTGAGCCTACCTTGAATGCACTTATATCTAAATTTCCTATCTTAATTGAATCTGCCATGTTAATTTACAATTACATATAATGTATTAGAATCTTTGGTTGATAAATTATCATACTCAGACTGAGTTAATTTAACCAGTTTCAAACCACCCAATACATCTGAGAAATCAGCGACACCTGTATTATCAGTTTTAATCATTGTTGAGCCATTCTTGAATCCCAATGGTATAAAATAATTTTGGAACGATGTTGTAAGACTGAATGGCGTTTTTGCTTCTTCAGGTAATGGCGCAAACAAATGATATGCTGCTGAATTCGCCTGGTCATATTGTCTGAAACCAATAACTGTTTGTGGAACACCAGCATTTGCTGTAGATGTAGTTCTGTAGTGTCCAATATACATTAATGGGTGTTGAACGCTATCAACTGTATATGTATTAGGTCTGAACTCAAATACTGCCAGTTCATTGTTTGTTGAAGCAGAGTTGTACAATGTAAAACCAATTTTACTGGAATTACCACTTTGTTTGAATTTTAATTTCTTTTCTCCAACAAATGTTTTTTCTCCTGTAATCTCTTGTGCTGTATCTGTTGTTACATAGCCACTTAAAGAGTCTGCAACAGCAGTTACAGCAGATACATCAGCCTTTGCATCAATAGCAGTTGTTATTGCACTATTTGCAACAGCATTTGTACTGCCGCTATCAAGTGTTGGGTCAATAGTTATTGAACCACCACCTCCAAGATTGTCTTGAAGCTTAATATCTGTTCCACCACTTGTTATATAGATGTCACCATTCTGCCTTATTTCCAATGCATTATGTCTTGCATTATCAGCAGTACCATTACCAACACTGAATACAGTTTTGTTTGGATTATTGTATACTGGTGCTGCTGATGTAGTGTTTGATACATTATATCTACCTATTGCTAACTCTCCACTGTTTGTTGTTTTTGTATATGCTCCTAATGTAATAGCTCTTGAACCTTGGGCATCATTGCCACTACCATATGTTAAATCCAAACAAGTACCAAAAGAATTAGTTACAACTATTGGTAATGTACAGTTGATGGTATCAGCAGTTTCTCCAGTTGTAATACTGATATTAGTTCCACCACTGACTGCTTTTCCACCACCTTGAATATCAATGTTTCCACTTCCAAGGATGCTTTCATTGTTAATGGTCTTGATATTGCTTCCTGATTGCAATGTTGCTTGTTTGCCACCCAATGCTGCATCAACTTCTGTCTTGGTATAAGTTGTTGCAGTATCTGCCTTTCCACCAAGCAATGTATTGGTTTCAGTTTTGGTATAATAGTTGGTAATGTCACCAGCTTGTGCATCAGTGATGATATAGTAGGTATCAGCTTGTACAGTACCTGCTTGTTCCATTGCGTCGTATTCAGCTTGTGTCACCTCGACTGTAGGGTTTCCACCTCCACCGCTTCCTTGAATCTGATAGGTCGTACCGCTAAGTTGTATTGAATCAATTATGTTTGACATATTTCGAAATATTTTAAATAAACATATTAAAAAAGGGTAGATTTAAATTATCTACCCTTATTATATTCTTTAGGAGAATATCAACGTTGTTCCTGATACTGTTGGTAGCGTTTGAACGTCAATATTTCCACTTCCCAATATTGATTGGTTGTTAATTGTCTTGATATTGCTTCCTGATACCAATGCATCTTGTTTTCCACTCCAAGTTGATTTATCAGATGTGGTTACATGAATATCTGTATTGGCGGTATGTGCTGTAAGAGTGTCATTAATTCCACTAACTGTTGAACTGTCTGCTTTTCCTGATGTTGCTTCTGCTATTTTATTATCAGTCTGAGCAGTGGTATAATAATTTGAAGCATCAAATATATCAGTTAATGGAACATTTATGTCCTGTTTTCCAGCATCTGTGTTGAATGATATTACAAGACAAGTGACCACTTCTCCTGATATTGTTACATCTTTAATTTCAACATTCTGTACCATTCCATCAATTAAGAATGGGGATGCATCATATTCGAATACCTTTGTTCCACCAGTTCCACCATGATAGAACTCAACATATTTTGATGTTGAATTATATTTAACAGCGTCAGCATAGCCGCCCAATTCTGTTGCTGTGGCTGCTGTATAGGCTGTATAAGCCGTTGTATCAACCTTGCCTGATACTCCTTCAGCAATTGCATTTTGAACGTCTCCAGACGTCTGATAATGCATATTTCCAATGGTTTCAGCAAGTGCTGATGTTGCTGCTGTTATTGCTGATTCAGTTTGTCCTGAATTCCAATATCCATCAAGCGAATGAACTGCTGTTGCGTCTATAATGTCATAGGTCACACCTGACAATTTAATTGTGTCTAATGTATTTGCCATTGTTTTATATTGTTATGTTTTCGTTATTTAAGATTAAAGTTGTATTTTCAACTTTGGAATAATTTGCAAACATTGAATTTGCTTCCAATTTTGTCAGATATGCTTGAAGCAATTCATTTGTTTCTTGTTTTGTATATCTATTAAGTATTTCTTCTGTCTGACCAGAAACAATTGTCGCTAACTCATTAATTTCTTCTGTAACACCACTTATGGATTCATCAATCATTTCTTCTACCATTCCTGATGTAACACCTCCGCCACTAATCACAATGTCTTCAAGCATTTTGTCAATCTGCCATTTCTCATAGTAGCGTTGAGCATCAGCAAGTTCTGTTGTGCAACATTGTTTCCAGTTATTCATACTATCATATGGATTGATGTTCAACATAAGATATTATAATAATTTTTAAGTGTTATTTTGTTCTTCAAGTGCTTTTATTCTTGCTTCAAGTTCTTCCAATTTTGGATATACGTTATTCTCTATTGCTTCTGCTGATTGATATGATGGATATTTTGCTGTTGTTATATAATATTTTGCAGTATTTCTTATTGCTTCGCCATTAACATTAATGTTACAACTCAATATCCTATAATCTCCAGAAGGTTCTATTGTTGCACTATATCTATTTTTTTCTGTAACGGTGAAATACTGGCTATATTCCGAAGGATTCCAAATGTTAGTAGCCTGACCATCAGGAACGGTGTAATCTAACACTATATTATCAGAACTATCAACTATTTTAATACCTCCTGAAATTCTGTTATAACCATCTTGAAGCACTTCTTCTGATTTATAATAAAATGCTCCATTTGCATAAGAATCTGCTGAGAAAACATAATCTCTTCTTGCAGTTTCGCCAGAAGAAGTTTCTATGCCATAAGCATCAACTTGGTTATCAACTGTGTTAACCTTTCCTGATATTGATTCATCAATCATTGATTGTGCTTCATCAGAATTAATGAATGAATCAACCATATTATTCTTATAGAAGGTTTCAAGTTCTGATTTTGTCATTCCAATTTCAGAATATAGACCCGATACGAAAATATCATTTGTTGCAGATTTCTTGAAAATGAACATATCACTATCATCTGTAACAAGCGTTAATGAATTAACAGGTACTTCTATCGTACCATTGTAAAGATAACGGCCATTATCATCGAATGTAAATTTGATGGCATTACCTGTTTTTTGTAAACTAATCATTTTGAACCTATCTCTTTAATTAATTATTTTAAAATATAACCAATGGTGCATCTTGAAGCAGTGTTCTTAACTGCAATTGCGCCTGATTCATCATCAACCAATATTACATCTGCTGATGGAACTAACACTTTTTCATTATTTTCACCTATAAATTCATAATAGGTATCTGTTTTTGAATATGATATAAATCTCATAATTTTATATTTATTTAAACATATGTAAAAAATAAAAGACCATCAATGAATGATAGTCTTTTATAATATTATGCATTTTGAACAGTCCAATTAATAGGAATGCCATCATAATCAGCCGGCCAACTTGACATTGAGTTATTCTTTACAAATGTACCTGTTTGGGAAACATTAAACGTCCAATATTTAGTACACATTGATGCAGATATATCTGTTGCAAGGCATTTTATATATTTAAGATTTGTACAACCTCCGAACATATACTCATAACAATTACTTACCAATGTCAAAGCAGTCAAATCAGGTGCTTTTGCCAATGATGTACATTTTCTGAACATGTATCTATAACAACTTTCTTTCAATATTGTGGCAGGTAATTCAGGCGCTGTTGTTAATGATGAACAATCTTCAAACATTGCATTATAACATAATTTGGATAATGTTGTGGCAGGTAATTGAGGCGGCGTTATTAATGATGTACACTTACTAAACATTCCATTATAACAAGATTCTGCAAGTGTTGTTGCAGGTAAAGTTGGAGCAACTGTTAAACTTGTACAACCTGAAAACATATCCATATAACATCTTTCTTCAATTGTAGTTGCAGGTAATTGAGGTGCTGTTGTTAATGATGTACAACCTGCAAACATAAAATAATAGCAACTCGGCGCTATTGTTGTTGCAGGTAATTGAGGTGGCGTTGTTAATGATGTGCAACCTTGGAACATTCCCGCATAACATGATTCGGGTAATGTTGTTGCAGGCAATTGAGGTGGTGTTGTTAATGATGTACAACCTCTAAATAAATATGCGCAGCCTCCACCCAAGTATTCCGAATGATTTGAAAAATTATGTGGCAGAAGCAAATCTTTTGCACTTATGAGTTTTGTACTACCGTTAAATAACCTATTATGCCGCCCTCCATACTTTGTATTAGGCGCAGATGTTTGCCCCGTAAAATTAGAAAGTCCATAATCCAAAGACAATACATTTCCTTCAACATTATAATTACAAGTGGAATTAAATGTTAAATCTCCAATGTGGCTGTTTCCCATCCACATTATTTTATTTCCTGTTGTTGCTATAATTGTAGCGGTTGAAGCAGAACTTAAAGTCAAACTTTGCCAAGTAATACCTGAATCTGTAGAATAATATACTGTACATGAAGCATCGGTATCAAAAAGCCCAACTGTGAAATAGCCATTTTCCAACGGAATTAATGTAAGTGGCATTTGTTCAGGATTAACATATCCGCAATCAGACGAATCTGATTCAATTAATGTTGTTGCTGAATATTCAACAGGAGAAACATTTTCCCAAGTTGAACCATTATCATATGAAACCTGTTTAATTACTCTCTGATATTTATCATATCCTATGCAAGTTGTGCCTGAATTAGTCCATCTATATATTGGGTCAGGTGTTGGTGGTAATCCGCAATCATCACATACATATGTTGAAGGGTCAGAAGAAGGAGCAATAGTTACCCATCTATATATTGGTTCTTCATCAGGAATCCATCCGCATTCTGTGTCATACATTTTTCTTGCCCTTAGCGGCTGTGAACCCTCGCCATCAATGGAATATACGTTTGGATAAGATGGAAGCCAATTTTGGTTTCCTCTCTTTTCGTATCGTTGATATAAATAATAAGAACTACAATAAGCCATATTTATATTTTTTTATTTTTTATAATTAACTTGGTATCGCCCTAATTCTATCTGAATAAGTGTTCCATCTAATTGCTGACTTATATGTTTCAACGCTTGCAGCTGGAACATAGATTAGGCATTCATTTGTATTATTAAATACATTAGTTCCCAATGTTGGAGGGGTTATTGCATTAACTGTTATGCTTGTAAGGTTATCACACCAATTGAAAGCCATATTACCAATACTTGTAACACCACTTGGGATTTCTATACTTGTAAGACCATAACATTGAGCGAAAGCATTACTACCAATACTTGTAACACCACTTGGGATTTCTATACTTGTAAGTCTTCTACAGGCACTGAAAGCATCATAACCAATACTTGTAACACCACTACCTATTGTACAACTTGTAAGACCAGTGCAACCATTGAAAGCAGTATTGCCAATAATTGTAACACAATCGCCAATTTCTGCTGATGTCATTGAACTATAAGGTGTTGAATGACCAGTAACCTCAGTTCTTGAAAGAGTTGTAGAAGAATTGCATTCTACAGTATAGGTTGTACTGTCAGAATAGTGCGCAGATAATTTTGGACTTGATGGAATATATCCGCAATCAGGAGAAGCCCTTTCAATTAATTCCCCTTTTCTATATTCTGCCGGTACAACATCAACAAATGTAACGCCATTATCATAAGATACTTGTTTCTTTTCTTTATAAAAT
>Ga0247610_10006423_pt1 | contig 12215 bp, 13 predicted proteins | sample 174DNAGHGhighgp2_FD_193483 | JGI IMG/M metagenome (GOLD analysis project Ga0247610, IMG submission 193483) | Sheep rumen microbial communities from Palmerston North, Manawatu-Wanganui, New Zealand - 1742 DNA GHGhigh gp2 | ecosystem: Host-associated > Mammals > Digestive system > Stomach > Rumen...
AAAATTATCTATTGCAAATGCTGAAGTGACTTCATCAGCATCAGTTAATTGTACTAGAGAACTTACATTAACACCAATCTTATCAATATCTAATTCTGGAATATTAAATACATTACAAGAGAACATCTTACCTCTTGTTGTTACAAATAGAATAATATCGTGGGTATTACAAGGAACGATTTTGTTAATGAAGTCACCTTCTTTAACACCTATTTTTCTTCCTTTACCACCTTTTTTCTGATTGCGTATTGCATCATTAGATACTCTCTTAATATATCCATTATTAGAAATATAAATTGTACAAGCCTCTTTTTCTATTAATTCTCTTTCATTAATATCTTCTTCTCTATAAGTATCTTCAATAATAGTTCTTCTAGGATACTTCTTGTCATCAATATAACCCTCAAGTTCTGTGATTATATCATTCTTGATTTCATTTTCATTTTCTAATTTATTCTTATAGAACTTATACAATTTTCTCTTTTGTTCAAGTTCTTCTTCCATCTTATGAAATTCTTTTTTAGTAAATTTATATATTGGCATTTCAACTATATAAGTAGCAGAAGTAATTGACATATTATACTGCTTTGAAAGTTTATTAGCAGCATCAGCTTTATCTTCTGCTTTCTTTATAAGTTTAGTAACATTTTCAAGATCATCAATTATAGATACACAAGCTTTAAGTATTCTAATTCTCTTCATAAGTTCATTAGCTATAAATGTATATTTATTAAATAGAGTTTCCATTCTAAACTTAAACCATTTCTCTACAACTTGTCTAAATCCCATTACTTTAGGAGTATTATCCTCATCAAGACACACCATAGCAACAGGAACAGAAACTCTTAAATCAGTATATCTCATTAATTTATTAACTACAACTTCTGGTTTATAATCTTTCTTTACTCTAATTACAATTTTAACACCATTTTTATTTGAATAATCTTTAACTTCCGCAATCTCAGTAATTAATGCTGGTCTATAATTCTTATCTTTAGGATTACCAATAGTCTTACAAGCATTTGCAATAGTTTCAATAATTCCTTCTTTAGGTTTTAAATAAGGTATAGAAGTTATTATGATATTATTTTTTTCAATAGTGTAAGTAGATTCAATAACTGCTTTAGCTGCACCTTCATTATAATATTTATACATAGCAGAACCATTAATGATTTTTCCACCTGTAGGAAAATCTGGTCCTTGTACATACTTCTTAAATATAGTTTTAGAATCTTCTTTACCTTTAATAAAAGCAATAGTTGCTTTTATTACACTATTAAAATTGTAAGGATAAGTATCAGTTTTATAACCGACAGCAATACCAATATTAGATGATACCAATAAATAAGGAAATGGAGCTGGAAGTACCTCTGGCTCTAATCCAGCACTATCAAAAGTAGGTATCATATTAATACAATTATATTTAATATCTTTAGTCATCTCATCAGCAAAAAGGCTAGGTCTGCTTTCCAAGTAGCGCATGGCGGCATAAGACTTAGGATCATCTATGCTACCTGCATTTCCTTGTACTTCTACTAAAGGAACATTCTGAACAAAAGTCTGTCCTAATCTAACTAAAGCATCATATACAGAAGCATCACCGTGAGGATGAAAAGAACCTAATACATCACCCACTATCTTAGCACATTTCTTAGTTGGAGATTTATGATTAAATCCCATATTATACATACCATATACAATTCTCCTATGGACTGGTTTTAATCCATCTCTTACATCAGGTAATGCTCTCTGTTTAATAACAGAAACTGCATAGTCTAGAAATCTTGGACCTGCAACATCCAAAAGATCTTGTTTCTCTATTTGTCCCATTCTTCTTTTTATCCTAATTAATATAATTGACCTAGGATAGTAACTTTAAAGTTATCATTTCCTAGGTCAATTTTTCCTTCATCATACATTTTTTCAACTATTCTCTCAGCTTCTTCATGATTAGTAGCTTCTACTTCTAACATTTTATGATTAGATTCCATTATCATTACCATTATCTTTTTCTTCTTTAGTTTAGAAGCCATAAATCTTAACTTTTCCTTTCTCCTAATAATAAGTTCTAATAATCATTTAAATCCATATGTTTTAATTGATAAACTATACCTTCAACAAACTTTTCTACATCTGGAACATAGATAAGACTATTCTCTATGTAATTAAATTCAAACTTTTTTGTAGCTTTTTCAATTTCAATTTTTCTTTGTACTTTCCAATATTTTATCAGTATATAATTTGATGAAAAACCCTGAATAACTATAAAATGTCTAGGAGAGGAATTTTTATCATTCTCCATGAATATTACTAACTCATTTTCACTACTAAAAGTTGGTTTATTAATACCATATGAAGCAATTTCTTCTCTAATTTTAATTAAAAGATTAAGAATTTTAGATGAGAAATCTTTGTTGTTGATTTCTTTAAAAACTTCTTTTTCACTCATACTATTATAATATATGTTAAAAACTGCGTTAGAAGTTAAAAAACTTCTAACGCAATTACCACGAAACGAGAAAGGAATAAGAAAATGAAACCAAATATACTTAGTATCAACCAGAGCCTAAATATGTTACATCTAACAAAAGATAAGATAGAAAATACTAAATACAATTTATTGTTAAAAAAAAATTGGTAGCGGAAATTGGATTCGAACCAATGCCCTCTGGATTATGAATCCAGCGATCTTACCAACTGATCTATTCCGCAATTTTAAATGAAAATGGGATGTGTTTAATCTTACCACACAAAGCCATTGGCTTATTTCCCAAGATAGACCGCGTAATATTCATTCTGTAGTTAGACACTGCAAATACGTTAGCCCTACAGTACTTACGCGCTGTAGTTTCTGTGACATAAGTCACGACCTAATGGACGAACTAGTTACTAAAGGACTACGTCCCTAGCTCCTCTTTTTATTCGGTTTCAACATATGGCATTTCCTAAGTAGTCCATAATTACCACACTCCACCGAAAATTCCTCACAAGGTGTTATTTGTAGTTGGTACGCATTGAGATCAGCATAAAAGTATCGTTCGCTTTCGCTCCCTGTCTTACACTAATATGCTAACTGCTCAAAGATAGTCAGAAGACCTTTTGACCAGAGTCACCCAGTCATAGCAAGATTTGAATGGTATCCTACTGCTGTCAGCCCATTCTACCTCGTTAACCTTTACAGAACGACACTGGTTATAGTGGCGTAGAGGCTTGAATTGAATGTTTTCGATACACTACTTCGATTTAACGGTTCGATATACTACTTACATTCAATTTAATAATATTAGTTTATATTGCTATTTAAAATTTATGTTATTAACCTAGAAAGGAGTAAACCATGACCATTGAAGAATTCAAAAAAAGAGTTGATGAAGCTACTAAGTATGCAAGTCCTTCTTCTCCCATTAAAATTGTTGCGATGAACAGTTTTGGTGGAATTTCAATCAGTGACGAATTTAAAATTAATTTTTATTGTCCTGATTGTATTCTTGAATTCGTGGAAGAAAAGGAACAGCAGAGTTAGTAAAAGAGGCATATGGATTATTTTATCCATATGTCCTTTTTTTCTGTGTACCAATAAAAAAAAATGGCTCGGGTGATAGGATTCGAACCTATGACCAAGTGATTACATAGATTTCTTGGAATACTTCCAATTAATCGTGGACTTTGTCTTTATCCTTTTAAGAAAGGATATTCCGTGTAAAGTCTCTACACTCGGTATTTAAACCTAGCTCGGCGTTATCTCGCAAGAAATATTCTTGTTACCCTTCACCGACTTAGCGGAATTTTTCAATAAATGTTACCATTTAAAGCTGCTATTTTTAACAGTCACCTGCGCTACCACTGCGCCACACCCGAATTGCATATAAATTAAAGACTGAAAGGAATTAACTTTCCTTGCTTTAGAGACGACTGGAGGAAGTATAAAAGTTACTACAAAGTTAAATCACTTCCAGTCTAACTTTAATCAGACTTTTCATTTCACTAATGACAACACTCGTTGCTTTAGTATCTGACATGAGAAATTGTAAAAGAGCCAAAAGTTTCTTTTGAGCATGTAAAGATCAACCCACGGTTTTTTTTCGTGTGTGTTTTTACTTTTGACTCAATATTTAATCAGACTTATTACTAAGATAACACTCGCTATCTTAGTATCTGACATGGAAAGAAAAAAAGGACAGTACAGCTGAATTCAACAGCATTATCAGTAAAAATTGAGGACTATACCCTACCTGCTAAACTGATGTAGTATTCTACTACTACTGTCTAAATCTTCAATAAAAAGTTACATTAAACAAAATGGCAGGCCTGAAGGGACTCGAACCCTCAAATTCTAGGATGAAAACCTAGTGACTATAACCACTTTGTCTACAGGCCCATTATAATAATATATGTTTTAACTTAATTTTAAAAATAATCTTTCTATATTATAATCACCAATATATTTTTTATGAGGGTTATTATTTATTTTTGTTCTACAAAAATAAACATTTTCTTTACCAAGTAATTCATTATATAAACAAAAACAGCTTTCTTTTGTTTCCATACAATAAAAAGCAAATATATCTACTTCTTCTGGCTTATATTTTCTATAAATTCTTTTTTTATCTAAACCTATAGTTGATGTAATTATTTTAGATGATAAAGTTTTATTTTCATATAAAAGATGTAGAGTTTTAACTTGTACTTTATATAGCTTATTTTTATAATCAATAATTAAATCATAAGGACAATTATCTCCAAATGGTTTTGAAACAGGAATACCTTTTTCTAAAAATAATAAAGAAATAGCACATTCAGAAATATCTCCTTTAGCTTTAGTAATTCCAATTCTTCCAGAATTATTTAAATTTATTTTTTTAATCTTAATATCTTTATTATCTTTAAAATTGACATTAAGTTTTCTCATTCTTTCTCTAATCTTTTTTCTAGAATTTTCTCCACAATTTTTCCACTTAAATCCAAGCTTTTCTGTTAATTCTGCTATATTATGAGAAGATTTTACTTTATTAATAAAATCTATATCTGAAGGAGAGTCTACTAGTGATTTAAACATTTTTTACCTCATTTAAATAATATTTATTACTTATTATAAATTTTATTTGTTATTTTTAAAAGATTTTTGCCCCACAATGAATAAGTGGAATTAGGATTCATTATAATATCTTTACATGAAGACATTCTTATCATGCCTTCATAAGCTAATTTAGATTCATCAAAGATTACTTTATTTCTAAATTCTCTATTTAAATAATATTTACACCATTTAATTCCATCAGAGAATATTATTATTTTATCAAATTTATCTTTATTATTCTTTATCATTTCATTATATTGTCCTATGGAATAAGTTATCTTCCATTTTTCTTGGTTCTTTGTTTTAATTAAAAAATCATCCCTTCTTATATGAATAGCTAAGTTATTACCTAAGTAATTTCTTTCTTTTAATACTTTATCATAAATATCTTTATTATAGAATAATTGCTCTATTAAATCTAAGTCATTAAAAGTTTTCATTACTGTGCTATAAAAGAATATAAAAAAATCATCCTTTATATCAAATGTTGAAAAATCTTTATAAAGCAACATTCTTAGTTTGCTAACATCAATATAATTCTTATTAAATCTAGACTGTAGAAATGATGAATATAAAGGGAAACATTCATTCACATAGTAATTTTTTCTAACTCTAGAATTCTCATATTTAGAAAAAGATACTTTATTAAAATCAATATTACGGTCTTTACAAAATTTAAATAGAGAATATATAAAGCCCATGTGATTTCCTAATCTCCCTCGAAATACACAAGTTATCATTCTTTAACCTCATATATTCTTCTAACAATAGGAGACAATATTTTGCTCCATTTAGAATAAGAAGAGCCGTTATTCATTATAATATCTTTACATGAAGACATTCTTATCATTCCTTCATAAGCTAATTTAGATTCATCAAAGATTACTTTATCTTTATATTCATTTTCTAAGTTTTCTTTACACCATTTAAGACTATCAGAAAATATTACTATCTTATCAAATTTATCTGCATTATTTTTTATCATTTCTTTATATTTTTCTTTACTGACAATAAGATTTGCATATTCTTTATGATTTAAGAAATCTCCTCTTCTTATATGAATACCTAGATTATTACCCAAATAATTTCTTACTTCATACACTTTGTCATAATTCTTTTTATTATAAAATAATTGTTCTATTAGATCTAAATCAGAATAATCTCTTATTACTGCACCAAATAAATACAAATAAAAATTGTCTTTACAATTTACTTTTAAGTCTTTACGAAATAATGTCTTCATTTTTCTAGTATCAATATAATCTTTATCAAATTTAGATTGTACGAATTCTGAATATAAAGGAAAACACTCTTTTACAAAATAATTTTCTCTACCAGGAATTCTATATTTTTCATATCTTGGAAACGAAATCTTATCAAAATCAATATTATAAGTCTTACAATACTTAAATAATGTGTATATAAAATCTAAATGATTTCCTAATCGTCCTCTAAATATACAAGTTATCATTTTCTGACTCCATAGATTCTATTAATAATTGGTGATAAATTCTTTCCCCATTCAGAAAATGAAGAATATGATTGCTTAATGACTTCTCTACATGAAGACATTCTTATAATTGTATCACAAGCTGATTTAGTTTCATCAAAGATTACCTTGTCTTTATATTCATTTTCTAAGTTTCCTTTACACCATTTAATATCATCAGAAAATATTACTATCTTATCGAATTTATTTAAGTTATTCTTTATTGTATCATTGAATGAATCTTTAGTAAAGACAGATTTCTTAAATGATCTATGAGTTAAGAAATCTCCTCTTCTTACATGAATGCCTAAATTATTACCTAAATAGTTTCTCTCTTCAAATACTTTATCATAGTATTTTTTATTATAAAACAACTGTTCTACCAATTCTTCATCACAATTACTGAAGCTTATTTTTAAAGAACTATAAAGATAAAAATAAAAATTGTCTTTATGGTTATGATTAGTACTTGCATTTAAAATCAGTTTTTGCTTAGCTAAATCAGCATGACTTAAAGTAAATTTAGATTGTAAATATTCTGAATACATAGGAAAACATTCATTCATATAATAAATATGTCTATAATAATCACTATTTCTGTTATAATAAGAATATTCATAAAATTTAGTATCAGAATACTTTACAAAGGCTATCTTATCAAAATCAATATTTTTATTTTTACAGTATTTAAATGTAGTATATATAAACCTTAAATGATTCCCTAACCGCCCTCTAAAGAAAGCAGTTATCATTTTAACCAGTCCTTTAAATTAGGTATTAATTCTTGTCTAGAAATTGAAAAAGATCTAGCTACTTTAGAAAAAGTAGAACCTTTAAGTCCTGGTATAATTTTATTGATTAAAGATAATGCAATCATATCATACCAACCACATTCAGTATTTTTACTAGAATGAAACTCTGTCTTATTATAATTTTCTTTTTCTAAACTTTTCTTGCACCACTCAATATCATCAGAAAACACTATAAATTTATTATTCTTATCTGAATTTTTAATAGTAGAATTATATTCTTCTTTAGTAATAACTTTTTGTGGACAAAGCTTTAAAAAATCTCCTCTTCTAACATGAAATCCTATTAAATTTTTATCATTATTATAATATTCATAATCTTTATAAACTTCTCTAACCAAATCTTTTATATAAAATAAATCTAATAATAATTGAGGATCTATTTCTTCCATATGTTCAGTCCAAGTATAACCAGTAAAACAAATATCTTCTGTATACTTATTATAAAATCTAAGTTTATATGGAACTTTTTTCAAATTAGAATAATCACTCTCACAGTCAAATTTATTAATTACATTTTTGAGAATCTTTTCTTCCCTTTTGATTTCAATAGGAAACTCTTTATACCTAAATCTAAAATCACCAGTAGGAAAGAATTTAAGATTTTCAAAAGGGATTTTAGCACATTTGCAATAATGGAAAGCGGTAACACATTCAAGAATGATGTTACCGAGCTTTCCAGATAGTTCTCTTCCTACAATCATTTTAAAATGGCTTTTTTACAAAGTATTTACTTAAGCATTCAATAGTTTTTTCTTGCTCTTTAGTTTTAAAATCTAAGAATTTGAAATTTCCAAATTCGTCTTCAGGATTATAAAAAGACTTGTAAGATTTCTTAAAGTTAGGATTAATTAAATTCATTACAGTCGCTATATGAGAGTTATAACTATCATATACCATACTTTTACAAAAGAGCATACCAAACAAGAATGTTATATAATCATTTGTAAAGATTTTTTCTGAATGATTTAGTAACCAAATAACTTCTCTTGGTCCAAATCTATCATCTTCATTAACCTTTATTAAAGGTTTATCTAAAACTTTATCAAAATTATAATTATTAAAATGTACTGCATAAAATCCATCACTATAATCTTCTTTTTCTTTATCTGTAAAGATAGGCTCCTTTTCAAATTTAGTATAATCTTCTTTATTTAAAAATATAACGGGATTTGGTGAATACATTGAATAGGATTTATCAAATAATTGATTTTCATTATATTCATTAACCATATCTATATTAAAGAATTCTATATGAGATTTTAAGAATTCTAAATATGCCATATCTAACTTAGTTGTAGAGAAACTAGTTGCTAAAGATATCTTTCTGCTTCTAGGAAGCTCTGATAAGAAATAATCTTTTATAAATTGATGACCAGTATATTTAATTAATGAATAATAATCACAAGAATTAAAACCAGCTATGATTAATTTATCAAAATAATCTTCTTTATTAAATTTATTCATTTTCAAATTCTTCTCTATAAATGAAATACTACCAATATATTTATTTGATTTTTTATCTGGAGCAACTACTTCAACAGTATTATCATTAATAATAAACTTTCCAAAAAAGCTTCTTTTAAGAAATTTTTGTATAGCATAAGCTTGAATAATTTGATTAAAATCAAATTTATTTGGAAATAGAAGATTTATCCTATAATTAAGCATGACTTTTCCTTATATTGAGTTACTATCTTTTTTTAAAAGTTTACATTTGAGCGAGGAAATGTTATTCATTTTCATGAGAGTTCTTTCTTTCTTTTAATAAATTGTAAAAACAAAGGTTTAAAAAAAAGAGTAATGATTATTAGTCACTACTCTTTTTTAAAAAGGAATTTATAATATTCGTGCTTGTCTAAAGTAAACTCAAAGCCACATAAATCATTTTCATCTAAAACATTAATTTCATAAAAATCTAACTTTCTTATCCATGTTATATAATCTTCAAAATACATATCAAATTTATCTCCATCACCCATATCTATAGATATAACTTTTCCTGAAATATCTCTTCCTCTTCTAATAGCTACAAATTCAACCAAATCCTGATTATTACAAAATGTTTCAGCGGCATCTTTTAAAGTATATTTTTCAGACATAGATAGCTCCTTATAAACAATATCAAAACAGTGAGAATTAATATTCTCCAAGGAACAGTTCTTAAATAAGCCCACATTTTAAATATACTAAATAATATTGTAAAATAATCATTTAATTCATTTGCTTCTTTACCTGATAATTTAGAATTTTCATCTTTAGAAATTTCTATTTCTGAAGTAAAAACTTCTAAAGTAAGTCTATTCATAGTTAATTTAAATAACACATTACATTCACTAAAATTATATTTTACAACAAAACTCTTAATATAAATAGTATTAAATCTAGATATAAAATTATGACAATTAAATTTTTCTTTAATATATAACGATCTTGATTCTATAGTAGGAATTTTCGCATCGTAGAATGATTCACTTATTAAACTCATAATACAATAATATCTTTTTGTTTTTAAATTTGTAAATCTTCATCAAACGGATTGTCATTTGATGATAAGTTTTCTTTAACTATTTCACCATTACTTTTACTAGGAATATCAGAAATTTCTCTATTTGCATTTCTTCTTCCTAAATAATTACCTAATTTCTTTCCTTTACCAGCATTATTAACTTCATAACTATCACCTAAACTAAATAATGCAAAATTATTTTCTGTATTATAATCTTCTTTTAATGCCATTCCATTACCTTTAATAAATGGAACATAAAACATATCTCTTCCACCTGTTATCTTCTTTCCTCTTAGTTTAGACCTTTTATACATATAATATTCTTTAACATTTCCTCTATCATCAATTACGCTTTCTGGATTACCAATTAAAAACACATCACAGTTTTCATAAATAGCCCAACATTTACCAACATCTGCACCACCAAGATCACTTCCAGAAGCTTTTCTACCACTTCTAATTGCTTCTTCTACTTTTAACATAGCACCTCTTGTTAATTGAGTTGCCGTAACTACTGGAAGTTTTCTTCTCTTTGCAAATTCACTACCTTGTGTAACAACAGAACCTAATCTTTGAATTTCTTCAATTTCTCTAGTAATTGACCTCATTCTATTTAAATAGTCAACTATAACTAATTTACATTCATATCCTTCTGACTCAATTTCATCAATCATTACTTCAATATCATTAAAATCAACTGACATATACTGTCTATATTTAAAGAATATATTAAATTTATCTCCATTTAAAGACATGGAATCAACTGTGTTCTCATCAGTAATATTATCAACAAAATCCAAAACTTCTTTTTCAGTTTTAAAATCTCTTATATCATTTATAGAACTAATTTCTTCTTTTAATCTATTTGAAAGAATTCTTTCGGAAGTTTCAATATTATCATTCTCAATACTTAAATATAAAGCACAAGGTTTTTTAGTAGGATCAAAACACTTTATATTTTGATTATAATCTCTAGCCCATAATGCTACATTTAAAAGTGTTCCTGACTTCCATTTTCCTGCTACTGCTGCATGAACATAAATTCTTCCAGATTCATAACCTTCACCACCAAGAAGATTATTTAATTCTTTAATACCAGTTTTAATAGAAGCACCCGGAGTACTTCTCATTCTCCAAGTAGTTGTAAAAATATTTTGAAGACTTTCTTTTCTCAAGTCAAAATCATTATATACTGTATTTTGAGTATTTTTAATACTTTTTAATTCATAATTTAATTTATCAACTAAAGGTTCAAACTGATCTCTAATCATACTTTCAACATCCATATAATCATTATTTTGAATATCAAATATCATTTTTTGCATTTTTGGAATAGTTGAAAAAACTTTAATTAACTTCATTTGTGTTGATACATAATCTGAATAAGCCAAAATTTCATCGTCTGAAATTGGACTCAGGTCTTTAAATATATCCTGAATTACATCACTATACCTGCCACCCGAAGACAAAAGTTTTGTTTTAATTAAATCATTTGCAGTTAATAGGTTTCTTTCAATCTTTTCTTTAAGAATGAATTTAACCATATATGCTGCTGCTTCTCTCTGAATATCAGAACTAAAATCTTTTAGTTTGAAATTATCAAAAAAGTCTTTAAAATGTTTGTACAGACCCCTATTTATAATTAGATTCTCTGCAAAACATATGTCGATAAATTTTACAAGAGTGGCATAATTTAGCTGACTATAAACAAGACTCAAGTCAGCAGATTCTTGGCTTTGACTCTTTAACTTCATACTTTTCCATTTTCGAAATAGAATAATTAATTGTTGCAAGAAGAAAAAATAAAGAAATATTCAAGAAAAGTGGACTGTTACTCCTTTCTGTAAGCCCACTTTCTTTTTTACGCGATGACGAATTACGCAACTTTGCAGTTTAACTCAAACGGGATGCCATTCCGCTTGAGGAAACTTGCTGTGTCGCCCAGCTTTTCATTCATAGAACAAATTCCTCCCATTGCCGCCCACGCCCACAAGTAGCCTTGCTTTTCGTCACAAGTCTGAAGCTCATGGTCGTCATTATTCCCGATGTAGTAGTTGTATACTTCGGATTGTTTTCCACCCTTGAAATGGTAGCCTACAAGTACCTTCTGTGTGGGAAGTTTGCTAGTAACGTCTTCTTCTTTGACGAGAAGTGTGATGTTCAACATGGTTTAGTTCCTTTTTTGAGTTGAATAATCAAGAATCCGATACCTATCGAACCCTTTCTTATCCTATAAATATAATATGAATATCTATTTCTAATATTTACGGATCATAGAAAAAAGAGAATAACCCATTTAAGGTTATTCTCTTTTAATCTACCTAACTTCTT
>Ga0247610_10006424_pt1 | contig 12213 bp, 11 predicted proteins | sample 174DNAGHGhighgp2_FD_193483 | JGI IMG/M metagenome (GOLD analysis project Ga0247610, IMG submission 193483) | Sheep rumen microbial communities from Palmerston North, Manawatu-Wanganui, New Zealand - 1742 DNA GHGhigh gp2 | ecosystem: Host-associated > Mammals > Digestive system > Stomach > Rumen...
CAGCTTCAACCAACCCAGCATCAAGGACGCCATCGTGCAATTCGGTGGCGGTTGCACGGGCGAGATCATCTCTCCCGAAGGTCTGCTGCTCACTAACCACCACTGTGGCTTGAGCTATGTGCAGAAACATTCTTCCATCGAGCACGACTACCTCACCGATGGTTTCTGGGCCAAGAGCAAAAGTGAAGAACTGCCCAACGCTGGTCTGTCCGTCCTTTTCTTGAATAAGGTAGAAGACGTGACCGAAGCCGTGCTGAAAGGTGTCACCGCTCAAACCACCGAGGCTGACCGCGACGAACTCGTTGCAAAAAACATCAAAACCCTCACTAAGGAACGCAAAGGCGACCGTAACGTGCGTGTCGAAATTGTGCCCTTCTACAGCGGCAACCAATACATCCTTTTCGAGTACGATGAGTACAAGGACGTGCGCCTCGTGTGCTGCCCGCCTTGGGGCATCGGCAAGTTTGGTGCCGACACCGACAACTGGACCTGGCCGCGCCACAAGGGCGATTTCAACATCTTCCGCGTTTACACCGCTCCCGATGGTAGCCCTGCGGAATATAGTGCCGACAACATTCCGATGAAGAGCAAATGGTACCTTCCTATTAATTTAGGTGGCGTGAAGCCTGGCGACTATGCCATGATTCTCGGTTATCCTGGCTCGACCGACCGTTATTCGACCTCCTACACCGTGAAGAACGTCATTTATGAAGAAGGTCCTGCCATTATCGACTGCCGCACCACCAAACTCGAGAACTACCGCAAGCACATGGACGCCGACCAAGAGGTGTTCATCATGTACGCCTCCAAGCAGGCCAGCGTGTCGAACTATTGGAAATACTACATCGGTCAGGTGAAGCAACTCAAGCGCAACCATGTGTATGAGCGCCGTCTGGCTCAAGAGGAGAGCTTTATGAACTGGGCCAATGCCGACCCGAAGCGCAAAGCCGAATATGGCGACATCTTCACGGGCATCAAAGCCAAGTGGGACATCCTCGACGAGATTGAAAAGTCGTTTGTCTACCACCGCGAGGCGGGTTGGAACGGCGGCGAGGCCATTGCTTTCAGCCGCAGGTTCATGCGCATCAACCAGATGTTTGAAGACAAGGCCGACAAAGCCGACATCAAGGCTGCTGTTGAGAAGATGCAACCCCAAGTGGAGACTTTCTTCAAGGACTATTCCATGCCGCTTGACCAAGACGTAACCGCTGCCTTGCTGGCTTTGTTCTACAAGAATATCCCCGCCAACCTTATGCCGAGCGAAATCATGCGTATCGGCCTCGACAATAATGGCGACTTCAGTGGTTTTGTGGCTAAAGCTTTCGCGAAGTCTATCTTCACAGATAAAGCCCGTCTTGAGAAGTGGATGCAGAAACCTAAAGCCTTGGGCAAAGACCCGATTTTCGCCCTTGCGATGAACATTATCGACTCATATCAGACTTTGTATGCCCGCTATGAGGAAGCCCAAAACTTTGGCAACAAGGGCGAGCGCCTTTACATGAAGGGATTGATGGAGATGCAGAGCGACCGCAACTTCTATCCCGATGCCAACTTCACCATGCGTCTGACCTACGGCACCGTGGAGCCTTACAAGGCCGCCGATGCCGTCAATTACAACTACTACACCACCATGGATGGCGTGATGGCCAAGTATGTGCCCGGCAACTGGGAGTTCGACATCCCACAAGATGTGCGCGACCTCGTGGCCAAGAAGGACTATGGCCGTTATGCCAACGAAAATGGTGAGTTGGTCGTCAACTTCATCACCACCAACGACATCACGGGTGGCAACTCGGGCAGTCCCGTCATCGACGGCGAGGGCAACCTCATCGGTCTGGCCTTCGACGGCAACTGGGAGGCCATGAGCGGTGACCTCAGCTTCGAGAACAAGGTGCAGCGCACCATCTGCATGGACGCCCGCTACCTCTTGTGGTGCATCGAGAAGGTGGGCAAGTGCGACAACATCATCAAGGAGTTGGTGATTAAATGATTCGATAAGCTATCAGCTTTCAGCAGTCAGCCTTCAGCTTTGTTGCAACCGAGCTGATAGCTGACTGCTGATAGCTTATAGCCACGATATTGTACAATTTTTAGAGATACTACTCCATGAGCCGAGGCTTCATCAAAGAAGGCGATCAGGAAGAGATTCCGAGGGTGCCGATGAGGGCATTCTTGCCCGAAGGCGTGCCCAACTATGTCACTAAAGAAGGGCTGGAAGCACTCAAAGAGGAACTGAAAAACCTTGAGGAAGAGCGCGTCAAGGCGGGCGACAACTACATCATGGTCAATTATATCGACGCGATGATGAAGTTGCTCATTGACCGTATCAATAGCGCCGTGGAAGTCGACCTTTCCAAATCCAACAAGGAAATGGTGAGCTTCGGGGCGTGGGTGCGCTACAATGGGCGTGTGGTGAGAATCGTGGGTGTGGATGAAGCCGACGTGAACAAAGGCCTCATCTCCTTCATCTCGCCCATAGCCAAGTTGTTGATAGGGAAGAGGGTAGGAGATGTCATTGAATTGCGAGGCGCGGAAAGGATAACCGTAGAGGAAGTGTCGTTTGAACCGATGGCACTCACGCAGATTGTGCATGACAAGCCCGCTCAAACCTCCACAACAACGGAAAGACACTCCCGAAGAGTCATCGAAGAACAACCCGAGCAGATTGAACAACCGCAACCGATTATAGAAGACGAAGTCGTTGCTTTGCCAGCCCAAGCGGATGGCCCTCGCCGGTTTGAGCCTGAAGTGAACGACATCGAATTTCTACCCATCGTCAACGAGCGTGGCAACATTGTGGGGCGGGCCATGTACGTGGAGTTGCACAAAGGGAACAAAATGCTGCATCCCGTCGCGCATCTGCATGTCATGAATGGCAAAGGAGAGACCACAAGGCTTTACTGGTGGCATGTGGCGTTTGGCGACACACCGGAGAAAACGCTTAAACGGAAAATGGCGGAAACGCTGGGGCTATCGGGTGCAAATCCGAAATTGAAACGACAATATATCCGGGAGACCAAGACTGAGAAAGAGCTTGTCTACGTCTTTACGGTCGTTTCTGAAGAAGACCTGCCTCTTACTCCTGAAGAGAAAGAGTATATGGATCTTTTTGAGAAGGATTAGTCGGAATTATTACAAGTCTGACACAGCAATATTACAAGCCCGACATTCCATATCGGGGTTTGTTAGGGTCGCCCCTTCGGGGCTATAAAAAAGTCGGGAAAGCATTTCGCTCTCCCGACTTTCTTTGTGCGTTCTGCGCGAGAAAGTTATTCCTTCACAAACTTCTCCACTGCTTTGCTGCCGTCGGCAAAAGTGGCTGTCAATAGATAGCAGCCTTTGGCCAAAGCACTTACATTGATGGTTTCAAATCCGTTTTCAAGGTGCATCACTTGTCTGCCATCGATGGTGAAGATGTCCACTTGCTGCATGCCCTCGGTGTTGAGATTCAGGCTTTCAGTGGTGGGATTAGGCCAAATCGCCAATCTGCTTCCATCGTGTTCACCCATTCCAGCGGCGCCGGAATAATAAAAAGTGTAGGGCATGGTCATTTGTGGCATTCCATCGCTGTAGGAGGTTTCTTCAATGGTCAAAATTTTGTTATTCACGTTGGTGATGGAATTGCTAAAATTGTCGAGGCCGGCAATAACGCTGCTCGGCACCGTCAAGTCGTATGTAATAGTTATCGTGCCTTCAATTTCCCAATCCCCAAAGTCGTCATCGTAATCGTATGTAATTTGGCTGGTGCAGTTATGGTTGGCGTCGTAGGTGTATTCTGTGCGAGTATCCTTCATCCAATCAATGTCGACATAATCGAGTTCAATGGTTTCAACGAGGTCGCCTTGGGCATCATAGTTGTAATCGATGCTTTGGTCTTCAATCCATTCGTCTAAAATCCAATCAAACGTCAGTTCGTTATCCAACTTGCCATTTTGGTAGGTGTATTCTGTTTTTGCGTCAAACACCCAATCAAAGTCGTCATAATCAAATGTAGTGACAAGCGTTAAATTGTTGTTGGCGTCGTATTCGTAAATGCTTTTCTCATCTTCTTCCCATTCACCGCTTTCAAACTCGTACTGAGTTTCTTCTTTCAATAAGCCTTGGCTGTTGTAGGTATATTCAGTCTTGTCTATGCCACCATCCGCGTGGGTATTGACGGTTCTGATGCGATGGTTTTGACTGTCGTAGGTGTATTCGGTGATTGTGGTATTGCCAAGTCCCGACATCACTACTTTTGTTGTGTTGAAATACTCATCGTATTCGAGAGTAACGGTGATGGAGAGTTGTCCGTAAGTCACAACAACGCTGTCGAGTTTTTGCGTGTAAGAAGATGTGCCCCGATTGAGTTGTTCAACGGTTCTGATCTTTGATTGCAATTGATTTACAATTGATTCATTCGTTTTGATTTGTGCCTGTGCCGAAATCATCAAACACAAGGCAGCTCCAAATAGTAAAACTTTCTTCATGATAATAATGTTTTAATGAGTAATAGAATTAGTTTGTCGGTACAAAAGTAGTGCTTTTTTTCTTTTGACTAAAAATAAAAGCCGGTAAAGTATTTCACTTTCCCGACTTTTTCATTAGGTCAACCTTCTTGTCAAGGAATTAGCGTCAAGGAGTGTCCCTTTTTTTTGACCGCAATCAGTCCGACTTCCTCGCTGTAATACCAGAGATGGTCCAATTCATCATTGTATGGATTGTGGTATGAGTTGACATGAACATTCTCGTAGGTCACACCGTTCACTTCCACGGTCTCTGTCTTTCCTTTGAGGTCGATGTAGGGAAGAGCCATTTCATCGTTACAAAAGTAAAGGTATTTATCTGGAATCACGGTGAACATCATTTCTTGTATACTGCTGTCGGAAGCGTGGTGCAGCACTACCGTTCGCGCGTAACACCAAGGCTGACGGATGATGGACATTTTAGCGTCATAGGGATATTCCCAATAATCTTCCGAGAAGGGTTTTGTTTCATCGTAGGTGACAGTGAAGGTGAGTGTGTCGTTGTTTTCGTTCACGAAGTCGAGCGTCTGTCCTTTCTGGTAGGGGATGGCGGCGGCGTCCTCTGCCGAAAGACGACGAAGGATGGTAGGCTCTTTTACGCAAGAGGTCATCAATGCCACGAGGGCGATGCAAAATATCAGATGTTTTTTCATGGCGTTTACTCCTTATCTTTTAGTCCATAACGAAAACCGATGCTGATCATGCCTTCCATACCGATGCCTATTTGCATGAATCCTGCACAGCGTTTGGTGCCAATCTCAATGCCGATGGGTGTGAATTGGTAGGCATAGTCTATCCCGTCGGCAAAAGAATTATAGGGCGATTGTATCTCATAAAGGTCGGGATAATACTCCTTTTGCTTGTAGGTGGAATAGCGAATGCCGATGGGTGCCACCTTGCTGTAAAGGTTTACATACTTGGTGTTCAACCAGTTGATTTTCAGGTGTGGGAGAATGGAGATGCTGTTTTGGCTCACTGTGCAGATGAGGGTGTTCTCGCCGTTCACGCGGTCGTGATAGTTGAGACGGATGGGGTCGAAGCAAGCTGTCACGCCGATGCCGAGGACCTTGTTGAGGCGGCGAGTGTAGGTGACATAAAACGCACCGATGTTGTCCGTTTCGGGATAAATAAAGCAGCCTGGACGGTAGCGGAAGCTGCTTGCAGGAAAGTGCCCATAGCCGATGCTGAACTCGTTCTTGTTGCTCCTGATGGTGTCGCGCTGCGCGAAGACAGGCATCGCCAAGGCGACGAGCAAACCGAAGATGATAAATTTGGTTTTCATAAATTGTTGAGTTTTAAATCTTAAATTTTGAATCTTTGAATCTTTGAATTTTAAATCTTGAATCTACCGTCCGCGCTTGAGAGTGTAGCGATTAATTCGTTCCCAGCCATGGTGGCCTTGATATGAGTCTACTCTAAAATAGTCTTCGATGACAAGGGTTTCCTCGTCAAGTTTTGTTATGGCATATTTGGTTGTGTTGATTATCAGCGATTCGCCGTTGAGAAACCAATTCGCTTCCACGTATGGGTCAGTAAACGCGCCTTCTTGAACCATAAGGTCGCTCATGTGCCAACGCAGGGTTCCATCGGCATTGAACTCGATGGCGTCGTAGCCAACATAATTAGTGTCAGGCAAGTTCCATGTTTCTTCATGTGAGTATGATCCATCGTTAACCCATGGATCCTCGTCGGTGAGGTCGTGAATCCACAGGTAATAGGATTGCACATCCCAATTCCCGATGAGTTGTTCTGTGTTGCTGGGGTCGTCCTGGTCGTTTGACAACATTCTTGTAAGCGTGAAATCGCCTTTTTGGAAATACAGCAAACCATATTCTTCGTTATAATACCAGTCGTAGAGCATTTCTCCGCTGAATTGGTTGTAGAGCCTCTCGTGATGCACGTGTTCATGAGTGACGCCATTAATCGAAACGGTTTCGTCCGATGCGGGTAAATCGCAGCTAATGACAAGTTCGTTGTTCCAGTTGAAATACATCCCTTTTTCTGGGTAAATGGTGAAACTGATATGGGATGGGTAGGTCTCGCAAGTCAACTCCACGGTTCGGGTGTAACAATAGACTCCTGGTGAGCCAAAATCCAAAGTCTCGCTTCCGTAATTGTGGTCAGTGTTATAATCGGAAAGATGGGTCTGGTCCCACGTCACTTGACAAACAACTGTGTTATTGTCGTTGGTGATGAATTTCACCGTTTGCCCCATTTGGTAGGGAATGGCCGCAGCGTCTTCCTCTGAGAGCGGCACATAGTCGTTTCCCTTTTTGCATGAGCTAATCGCTAAAAGCACCATGCAGATTACGATAATCTTTTTCATTGTTGTATGGTTTTATTGATGATACTAAGATTGATTTCTGATAGGTTTTCGAAGTGGAACCAGCCCGAGGCTTCGTCCACGCCGTTGGTGATGTAGAGTTTGTAGTCGCCGGTAGTCTCATCGCCCATGAAAATGCGCAGTGTGGCAGGCTGTTGTTTGCTCACTCTGCGGGCAAAGAGCACGTCGCCGTTTTTCGCGGTAAGGATTATGGCACAGTTTTCCACTGGTTCGTTGAAATAAACGTAAACGATATTGTCCACCAATTCAGCGTAGATGTTGACATAACGCATGTCAGGTTTTATCATCGAGCCTTTCAGGTCGATTTTGTCCTTGTCGTCGCCAGAAACATAATCCATTGTGGGCTTTTGTTTCTCACACGAAACAAGCATCAAAGTAATGATGGTGAAAAGAGATAAGATCAAAGTTTTGTATTTCATTGCTTTATGCATTTTCTTTCATTTTATTGTTGAGGCTTGCGCGGATTTTGTCGACATTGTAGACGCTGCATCCGAGCACGTCGGCATACTCTTGGCGCGAAAGTTTGAAGTGCGAAAGCAGACAGTAGCGGAACTCCATTTCGCTAAGGTCGGGATATTGTTCTTTGACCGAGGCGATGAATCCCGGATGCACACCCTCAAAGGCCGCCTCGAAACTTGCCCAATGGTCTTCGCCCTCAAAGAGCGACTTCTCCAAATCCTTGAAAGCCATGGCGTTGCTGCGGTCATGTGACAACACTTCGAAGCATCGGATGATATGGCATTTTTGCAGGTATTCGTCTTTCAGCTTGCCGTCGGTTTGCTTTTGCAGTTCTTCCAATTGCATCTTCATCTCGCTGCGTTCTTGTTGTTGCTGCGCGTTGCGTTTCTTCAGTTCCAGCAGGTTCGCATTAATCTCGGCCTCGATGCGTTTCTTTTTCAATGCGTTGAGAATCAATATGGTGACCAAAACCAAGGCGACAATCAGGACGATGGTCAGCGCGATGATCAGCCTTTGCCGCGAAAGCATTTGGCGATTGTGTTGGTTGGCTTGTGCCTCAAAGTCGTATTTTTTCTGTATTTCGAGGACGGAGCTTTGGGTTTGGTCGCCGAGAATGTCCAAAGCCACCTGTTCGTGCTGTTTCTCAAACTGATAGGCGCTTTCATAGTCGCCCACGGCAAGCGCATCCTTAATCAAGAAACCATAAACGGCGGCCTGCGTTTCAGGTTGACATTCCACTTTCTCTATCGCGTTGAGCATCTGTGTTTTATAGTATTCCAAAGAATCGCGTTCGTCCAAAGCCAGATACACCTTGGCGAGGTTGAGCAGAGCGACGGGGCGACGTTTTTCGTCCACCAAAGGCAGGGTTTTCCGTAGGCAGTCTAAAGCGGTATCGTATTCGTCAAGGAGTTGGTAAGCAACGGAATAGTTGTTCCAAACTGAGGCCTCGGTGACTTTGTCTTGGGCAGTTTGGGCTAAATTCAGGGCTTGGTCAAGGTAGACAAAGGCGCTGTCATACTCATCGATGATAATGTTCATCATAGCCACTGCGTTGAGGCATTTGGCCTTGCGCGAGAGGCTGTCGCCCCACAACTCAGCGGCGGCTTTGTAGTTCGTGATGGCCTCAGCTTCGTTGCCGCTGTTGTTGAGCAGGTCACCTATATAATATTGCGCGAAGGCAGCGCTGACTGAGTCGCCAACCATTCGACCGTACTTGTCGGCTTCCTTGTAGCAGTTCATCGCCGACTCGTATTCCTTTTTGGCTTGGCGCACGCAGCCACTGTAGAGCGCGGCAGGAGCGGCGTTTTCGTAGTCTTTTTGGCGCACAAAGTAGTCGTAGGCCTCAAAGATTTGGTCGTCGTTGCTGATGTCCTCGTAAGCTTTGTATTTGGTGCGTACCTTATCCACGATGGATTGCATTCGCTCCGTCTTGTTTTTGGTATGGCAAGCGGGAAGGAGCAACACCATCGCGAGGAGAGGCAAAAGCAGCTTTATCATTTTGACCGAAATGCAATTCATAATGCGTTCGTTTTGCAAACGCAAAAGTAGAATTAAAAATCGTCTATTTTGTGCTTGAAATGGGTAATACAAACTTTTTGAAAACAACATAATTGATAATCAATGCGTTGAAGCAATTCATTACAAACTTTTTCATAAAAAAAAATGCTTTTACCTCTTTCGGGATAAGGAAAAAGCGTGTATTTTTGCATCCATAAACATTATTCCGCGCGGGCGGAACAAAAAACAAAGGCAAATATGGAAAATAAGAAACTTTATCGTTCGATGACGGACAAGAAACTCTGCGGCGTGTGCGGCGGAATTGCTGAATACTTTGACATTGATCCCACTTTGGTTCGTCTGCTCTGGGTTTGTGCTTCCTTGTTTTCGGCGTGCTTCCCTGGGCTGCTGACTTACATTGTTTGTGCCCTTGTCTTGCCGCAGCAAAACCAAATGCCGAATCCTTGATTTTGGGCATGATATAATCTCTAACCGAAATCATCCGAAACAATCCGACTCTTTTTGGTTCGGTTCGGGTTCCTTCGGTTAGAGATTTGTTATGTTGCCTTAACGATTGATCACCAGCTTGCCGCAGTAGTCGCCCTGCTTGACGAAATACATTCCGTCGGATAAGGAAGAAACATTGATTTTGCTTGTGCCTTGGCTTTGCAGCACCAACTTTCCACAAAGGTCAAAGATCTTGACCTCTTCTTTTGTGTCAACGTAGAGGTAATCGGAGGTGGGGTTGGGATAGACTGCCAAAGTGGCTTCAGCTTGTTCGCTCACCTCGGTCACGTCAGTCGTGCCGGTGAAGAACTTGACGATTTCGGTGTTGTAGTCGATATCGTGGAGGTTGCCTGCATACCAATTGTGCTTGCCGTTAATGACCTTGATGTAGGAGACACGTGTATCGTTGTTGCCATTTCCATAGCGATACATTTCAAAAGTGAGGCCATCGTTGAAAGTGTCGGGATATTGCTCGAAGACAGGCTCTTCGTCGCATTGGTTGAAGGCACGCCAGTATTCGACGGTTTCTTCGACGGGGAGGCCCAGATTGTAGTATCCCAAAGATTGGAGCGAAATCATGGCGCTGTCGTAGCTCACCACCTCATCGCTGGTGCCGAAAATCTGCAACACGTTGACATTATCGACTGGGGTAAGGTCATCCATGTCGTTGCCGATCACGCCGCTGACGGCGGCAATGCTGTTGATAACGTCGCCATGCTCGATGGCCATACGGTGGCACATGAAGCCTCCCAGCGAGAAGCCGGCAAAGAAAACGCTGTCTTGATTGATGTTGTATTCCTCTTCGAGGGCACTCAAAGTGGCCATCAGGAAGCCTTCGTCGTCGGCGTCTTCGTTGACGGTGACGTCGAAATTGAAGGGTATGCCGTACATGTTAAAAGACACGGAGACAGTGCCGCCGATGTTCCAGCAAGTGCCGAAATTCTGTGAGCCTAAGCCGGGGTACTCCCAATTGAATTCCAAAGCTTGGGGACAAACGACAATCCATCCTTTTTCGCTGGCAATGTTCTTTATTTGGGTACCGTTGAAGAAGTTGGTGGCTTCGTCGCCCATGCCATGCAGCATAAACAAAAGGGGAGCCGGCGTTGTTTCCGAATAGGTAGAAGGCACAAATTCAAGGTATTGGCGTTCTTGGTTGTCCCAGGTGATGGTTTTCATGGTTTGCGCGTTGAGCGAAAAGGCCAAAAGGGCCAAAAGAGAGAAGGTAAAAAGCTTTTTCATTATGATTGGTTTTGATATTGCAAAGATAGAAAATACTATTGAGCTGAATGTTTCAAATTGATTTTTTCGCGAAGAGCCTCTATCTGTCTTTCGATATCATTCTTTAGTTCTATCAAAAAAGGCCAGCCAACTGGCTGCTATTGCTTATGCGTACGTCGACGAGTTGTTTCGCACCGTTGTTGCGTAGCAAGCCGAAGAATTGTTCGGCACTTTTCTTTGTAAATCCTATAGTATAGAGTGTAATCATGTCAATAGTTTCCTTCTATTTGCAATGCGGGTTTATAACCTATTTCCTTGTTTTTCAATCTGTAGGCATCCGCCAATTGGTCTTCGGCGGTATAAGTCCCAAACAGTTCGTCTATTTCGGCAAGATGATATTTTCTCGAATGGAGAAAATCGTCCATCATTCGTTTCTCCACCTCACCCTGCGTGGCCAAATTAGCGTCTTTCAAAATGTGAAGAACTTCAATTCCGTGATTATGGAAATATCTGGAAACCAATGAGAAACGGTGGCATTCCAAAGGGTCGGCCTCCGAACACATCAATGCGATGTTGAAACCTTTTTCCAAACCTTTTCTCAGCCTTTCCGCACCTTGTTGGAATAGAGGTGTCGTGACCGCCATCTCAAAGTTCACTTGACCATCATCATCAATGCAGTCGGTGCGACGAGCGCCAAATTCATCGCCAAAAGGCAGATATTGGATGCCGTTTGACTTCAGGAAATGCTTCAGGTTCTCCTCGTTGAACTGTGGCGCGTACTTGCTCGCGGGCACGCTCCTGACATCCACAATGCAGTTGATGTTGTGATGTTGCAGCAACGAAAGAAACTCCTCCAGCGACTGGTTGGAATGGCCTACCGTATATAATTTCAAAGTTTCCAAAGACTTATACTGTTTGATTTGATCAGATTGCAAAGTTAGTAAAAAATCTGGAATCCAGTTCATGACTCTTTGAAGTATCCTTCCCGTTTCATCTCGGCCAAGACCATGCGGATTTCATAGTATTGGTAGTCATCGCCCAAAACGTCTCGGGCTGTGGTGATTTTAGGGTCGCCGGTTGACTCAAAGTAGTCGCGGATTTCTGCCATCTTCTCGCTCGAAACAAATCGCGAGGCCGGGAAAGAACCTTGTTCGACCCAATAAATAAGATGACTACAAATAGTTGACTCGGCCAACCCTCTTGTTTTGGCGATGGCTTCTGCATTCATGCCGCGTTCCGCCATTTCTTTAGTCAGAAAGTAAGTGGCCCCATTGGCTCTTTTTTGGGGAACTTTTGCCATATCACCGATATCAGCCTTTTCTGGATCTTGCCCCAGATACCTCAGCACGATGTCAAGGATTTCTGCACCGTATGTCTTCACGCGCTTGGGCCCCATGCCTTCGATTTTCCGCAATTCGGTAAGTGTGACGGGTTTCTCTTGCGCAATGGCCTTGAGTGTGCGGATGGGCGCGATATTGGATTCAGGAACATCGTCGGCGTCGGCCCGCGCACTGCGCCACGATAGCAAAATGGAATAAAGACTGCCGCTTTTGCTCGCCCCAAACTTGATTTCCACTTTCTTCTTTCCACCCTTTTCGGCCTCAATGGTCTTGACCGACTTGGTTTTCTGGTATTCTTTGACCGTGAAACCCTCTTTGCAGGCTTCCAAACAAAAGGTTTTCAAGT
>Ga0247610_10006425_pt1 | contig 12210 bp, 5 predicted proteins | sample 174DNAGHGhighgp2_FD_193483 | JGI IMG/M metagenome (GOLD analysis project Ga0247610, IMG submission 193483) | Sheep rumen microbial communities from Palmerston North, Manawatu-Wanganui, New Zealand - 1742 DNA GHGhigh gp2 | ecosystem: Host-associated > Mammals > Digestive system > Stomach > Rumen ...
ATGCTTACGCGGGGCTCCAGGCAGAAGTCCTTGTCGAAGAGGAAGTAGGAGGCTGCGACACCGAGGTTGACGGTGAGCCGGTTTCCGAGCTTAAGGATGTTCTGCCAGTAGGCACTGCCCAGTCCGGTGTTGCCCCGGGCATCAACGAAGGTGGTGAAGGGGTTAACGGAATAGACGTAGTCGGTGGCGCTACAGTTCAGACGGAAGAAGCGGTGGGAGTAGTCGGCGCCCACCTGCATGAGCCATGCCGGCGTCACCTGCTTCGACAACTCGGTGTTCAGCAGCAGGCGGTCCTCATGCAGCTTCTCCTGACCGTAGGGGACGAGTTTCGCGGGCTCCTCCCACTGCAGGGGCACGATGAGGACGTTGTCGGCCGAGTGCTTCAGGGCGTAGTAGCCCTGTTTCGTCTGCGCGTGCTCACCGTTGTAGGCTAACGTGGTGCGCCACGTCCAGTTGCCTGGGAGGTGAATCCTGTGCGACGCTCCGGCCACGAGGGCATAGAGGTCGTCGTCGAGCACGATGGCGTTGTAGATGCTCTTGATGTCGGCGATGTCCTTGCGCTGGTCCAGCGAGCCGCTGTAGTAGCCGAGTGCGAAGAGCGAGAAGGTGCCCGCCTTCTTCGTGGGGAAGTTGAGCTTCAGCGAGAAGTCGTTGAAGTAGATGTCGCAGTTGTAGGAATCCATCAGCCCCAGGTGGCTGGCCAGCGAGGTGAAGCCGTAGCGCACGTTGAAGAGGTAGCTGGAGTTGTGCTGCTTTGACAGCGGTCCCTCGGCGATGAACTCCTCTGAGACGGTGCCCAGCTGTATGATCTTCTCGTGCTTCTCGTTGTTGCCGGTGCGCATCTTCACGTCGAAGACGCCGCTGAGCGTGTTCGAGTAGTTGGCGTTGAACGTCGATGTGAAGAAGTCGGAGTTGCCGATGACGTTGGAGTTGAGCGCCGACACCATGCCGAAGCCAGCCTCCCAGAGGTCGTTGAAGTGGTTGGGCGTAAATATCTGCACGCCCTCTAAGCGATACTGCATCGTTGTCGGCGCATGGCCGTGCACGGAGATGGCACTGCTGTTGGCCGCTCCCGATATGCCCGGGTAGGCCGTCACCAGTCGGGCAGGGTCGTTGTAGCCACCAGCATAGCGCGAGGCTTCCTCCATCGACAGCATCACGCCGCCGATGAGGGCCGTAGGATTGACGGTAGACGCCTTGTTCACGCGGGGCTTCACGACGACCTCGGCCAGCTCGCTTTTGTTCTCGCGTAGCTGGATGTCCACCACGACTTCCTTCACACCAGCCACCAGCACCTCTTTCATCACGTTAGGCTCATAGCCTATGTAGGTCGTCTCAATGGTGTATCGCCCCGACTGGGGAATGTCGATGCGGAAGTTGCCGTCGGCGTCGCTGATGGTGCCGTTATCGGTCTCCACTACTTTGACGGTAGCTCCGATGAGTGCCTCGCCGCTGATGGCGTCGGTCACTGTGCCACGCAAAGTCTGTGCCTCCGCGGTCGTCATGCCGCCAAGGAAAAGAGTGGCGGCCATCACCCAGTGAATAATCTTTCTCATAATTCTTTTTGTTTGATTTGTTAATTAAGTTATTCGTTTATAATCTAATGCCGATAGAAGTATTGACGAACCAGTCGTTCAGGTAGCCGTGGGTGTTGTTGTGCGAGTAGCGGATGTTGTTGAACTGGCCATAGGCGTTCAGGAAGAACCGCCCGACGTTATAGGTCAGCGACATGCGGGCGTCGAAGCCGATGCTGATGCCGCTGTTGAAAGTCTGGTCGCCCATGGGGGTGACACGTACCTTCCCGTAGAACCACTCGTCCCACTCCTCCTCGGTCGTCGTCGGGTCCCAGCAGTAGGGGTCTTCCATCAGTTCCTCCACATTGGTGGCATAGCCGTATGCCTTGAGCTTGTTGACGAAGGTGAGCATGGGCATGGCCATGACATTGACCAGCAGGCCGCGCACGGGCACCCAGTTGTAGGCATAGCCCACGCCCGCACTGCCCTGCCACAGTTTGACCTGGCCCAGACCCTTCATAAGATATACCAGGTCGCCGTTGCGGTCGGAGGAATAGTCGATGTGCGTATAGTTGTACATCAGTCCCGCCATCAGCGACCCCGCCGAGCGCTTCTGGATGACCGACTGGTCGTAGGCCGCGGCATAGGAGAACTTCTTGCCATTAAACATATAATATCCGTCGGCGATGACCGTTCTCACACGGATGGGGTCTGTCAGCTGCAGGTCATTCCATGTGTCCTGCACTTCCTCAGTAAGAAGGTCGCTGTTCAGGTTAAAGCTGGGGTTGCTGTTCTGGAACGAGTGGATGCGCACGTTGATGCCGTAGGCACCGCCCGTGGCGCCGAAGGTGAGCAGGCTACCCTTGTCGCCGCCCACGTTCACCGTGTAGCCCAGGCCGTAGCCTCTGTAGCCGGCCCACAGTCCGACGTACTGCGAGGGTGTGGTCCTCAGCTGCGGCTTGGCGCTGTAGTCCATGCCCACCATGCTTCCCTGCGTGTTCATGCTGAGGATGCTCTGGTTCATGTTGCCCCTCACGATGACCTGCCACGGCCGTTCCGGCGCGTCGATGTAGCGACGGTCCACACCCTTGACCGACATGGAGTCGAGCGTCGTGCCCGCCTTCCTCAGCAGTCCCGGCAGACCCTCCTGTGCCGACGCGTTCAGGCAGACGAGCAGGGCGACAAGTATAATGAATATTTTCTTCACGAGTTGCATATTCTTGATGACTATTATTGACTGTCCATGCCACCACCCAGTGCCTTGTATAGCTGGATGTGTGCATCTATCATTTCATAGCGGTGGGCGAGCAGTTGCAGACGGGCTTCGAGCAGTGTCTGGCGAGCCAGCAACACCTGCAGGTAGTTCACGTCCTCGTCGTAATGCATACGCAACTTTGAAGCATCGGCGATATGCGACAGTTTCTCCACCTGTTGCTCGCTGAGACTGATGGCACGGCGGGCATATTGCTCTGTGGCCATGATGTCGTTCACCTCGCGGCCAGCCTCTAACACCGTCTGGCGGAAGGCTACCTTTGCTGCCTCCTGCTCGGCCTTGGCGCGCTGCACCTCTGCCCGCAGCCGACCTCCGGCGAAGAGGGGCTGCGTCAGCGAGCCCAAAGCGTTCATCAGCAGTCCGGCAGGACTGACAATCTCGCCTACATCATTCGTCCACCCGATGCTGCCTGAGAGCGACAGGGAGGGATAGAGGGCGGCACGTGCCTCATTGGTGGTATAGAAGGCAGCCTTCAGCGCGGCCTCAGCCTGGCGGACGTCCGGACGGCGTGCCAGCGCCTGGATGCTGACCGACGGGATGCTGTCGATGGCGAGGCACGACTTGCCAAGCGAGTCGCGGTCGATGTGCTGACAGGAGCGGCCTAACACAGCACACAGGGCATTCTCGGCCTGGCGCAATTGCAGCAGCAGTTCCTCAAGCGTCGATTCTGCTTCCAGTTTAGCGGCCTCCGACTGGTCGACATCATCGCTGGTAGCCTCGCCAACCGACAGCAGGACGCGCTGTGTGGCGATGCTCTCCGTCCAACTGTCGATGATGGCACGGGTGTCGTCTATCTGTGCATCGTACATTTCCAACTGGTAGTAGGCGGTGGCCACGGTGGCTATAAGTTCGGTACGCACAGCCTGCTCGTAGGCCATCTGCTCCTCAACGGTGGCAGCGGCGGCCCGCTTGGCATTGCGCATACGGCCAAAGGCATCGATCTCCCAACTGGCCTCTGCGCCGAGGCTATAACCCGACGATGTCGAGGTGAAATCGCTGTTCTTGAACCGTGAATTGCTCTTGCTGGCCGCAAGTCCTACTGCGGGGAACAACTCGCCCTTGGCTCCGCGTAGGGCGGCTTTGGCGGCCTCAACTTGCAGATGAGCGGTCTGGAGGTCGCTGTTATGTAGAAGTGCTTCGTCGATGAGGGCGGCCAGGCGCGGCTCGGTAAAGACCTCGCGCCACTGGGCGGGCAATGCGTTGGAAACACTGTCTGTAGTGGAATCACCAATAGCACTGAGTTGTTCTTTCAGTACATCGGTGGCCGTAGAGTCAGCGTGGTACGAAGAGTAGGTCTTGCAACTTGATAACAGGCAGATGGCTGCCAGCATCGCCACCGCAGAGGTGATCTGACGTGGTTTAAGCCTTTCTTCTAACGTCTGGAAGAAGATGAAGAACACGGGCACGAAGAGCAGCAAGGCCAGCGTACCCACCAGCATACCGCCAACGACACACAGGCCCAGCGTGACGTTGCCCATGGCACCGGCACCACGCTCGAATATCATGGGCATCAGACCCACGATGAGCGTGAGGGCAGTCATCAGAATGGGGCGCAAGCGCGCTTTGGCTGCACTAAGAGCGGCTTCGGCAATGTCCATCCCCTCGCGTCGACGCTCACAGGCATATTCCGTAATCAGGATGGCGGTCTTGGCAATCAGACCGATGAGCATGATGATGCCCACCTGCATATAGATGTTGTTCTCCAGCTCTACAAGGTTGATGAACACGAAACTGCCGAGCAGTCCAAAAGGTACGCTCAGCATGACGGCCATTGGGATAAGCAGACTCTCGTAGAGGCAGCAGAGCACTATGAATACGAGCAGCAGGCTGATGGCAAACACCCACGCCGTGGACGATGAGGACGATGCCTCCTCGCGGGCCGTGCCGGTGTACTCATAGCCATAGCCCTGGGGCAGCGTCGTGGCCGACACCTCGCTCACGGCATTGATGACATCGCCCGAGGTATAGCCCTCGGCGGGTGTCAGCTCAACGCTGATACCCTGGAAGAGGTTGAAGCGGTTGAGCGACTGAAGGCCGTAGGTCTTCTTCAGCGTGATGAGTTCGGTGATTGGCGTATAGGCACCTTTCGGCGTGGCAACCAAGATATTGTTCAGGTCGTCTCTGTCCATACGCAGTCCGGGGTCGGACTGTAGCATGACGTGATAGAGTTTTCCGAAACTGTTGAACTGCGAGGCATAGTTACCGCCTATATAGCCGTTGAGTACGCCGAGCACGGTGGCAGGCTCAACACTATAGCGCTTACACAGCGAGGCATTCACCGTGACGGTGTATTGCGGGTAGTTCACCTCGTAGGGCGAATAGACCTCTTCTATCTCCGGCCGTGCCTCCAGCGCCTTCATAAAGTCGTCGGCCACGCCCTTGAGTTTGGTGACAGAGCCGCCACCATAGTCTTCAACATACAGTTCCACGCTGTTGCTATAACTATAGCCGAAGACGGTGGGCAGCAGGAACACGAACATGGAACCGCTCTTCACCTGATGGGTGGCACCCTCTATGCGGTCGTAGATGCTGAAGATGTCGTGCCCGTCGTCCTGGCGGTCGTCCCAGTGCTTCAGGCGACCCATCACCAGTCCGGTGTTGGGACCGTCGCCGCCCAGAATGTTCCAGCCGGCTACTGAGCCTGTGACCAGCACATCGGGGTCGTTCTCCAAGATTTCCGACATCTCCTTCACCGTCTTTTTCGTCTGTGCCAAGGTAGAACCCGACGGTGTGGTGATATCAACAAAGACGATACCCGTATCCTCATCGGGTACCAGGCCGGTAGGAGTGCTATAGAGCATCCAGGCCAGCAGGACGATGCTGACAGCCGTCAGCGAGCCCACGAGCCAGCGGTGGTGGATGAACCAGCCCATTGCCCGGCTGTATTTCCCTAACAGCGCATCGAAGGCCTTGTTGTAAGCATGGCGGAAGCGCACCGACCATGTTTGAGCCTGTTGCTCAGTCTCTGGGGAACGGGGTTTCATCAGCAGCGCACACAGGGCAGGGCAGAGTGTCAGTGCGCAGAAGGTGGATATGGCCACAGCCACGGCCATCGTCAGACCGAACTGTCGGTAGTAGGCTCCGCTGAGTCCTCCCATGAAGGCAGCCGGGATGAACACACACATGAAGACAATGGTGGTGGTAATAATGGCTGTCGATATGTTGTGCATGGCCTGGTGGGTGGCCTTCTTGGCAGTTGTGGTCGGGTCTTCCAGTTTCTCCTGCACCGCCTCTACCACGACGATGGCATCATCGACCACGGTCCCGATGACCAACACCAAGGCGAAGAGAGTAATAAGGTTGAGCGTGAAGCCTACCAGATACATGAAGGCGAAGGTTCCCACAAGCGATACAATAATGGATATTGAGGGAATGATGGTGGCGCGCCAGTTCTGCAGGAACAGCAGCACCACGAGAATGACAAGCAGCAGGGCCTCGAACAGCGTCTTATAGACCGCGTTCATCGAGGCGTCGAGGAAGTCGTTGGTGTCCAAGAGCACCTTGAACTCCAGCCCTGCCGGCAAGTGTGGCTTCAGTTCGTCCATGAGCCGGTCTATCTCATGGTTTACTCTTTGCGCATTGGCCCCGGTGGCAGGGGTGATGATGGCAACGGTGCCGTTGTGAGAGTTCACCCAACTGTCGCAGGCATAACTCACCGTGCCCAGTTCCACACGAGCCACATCGCTGAGATGCAGGTCGTTAAAACCATCAGTCTTTAAGACAATATCCTCAAACTCTTGTGGGTTTTCCAAACGGCCCCTATATACCAGCGTGTACTGGTAGGTTCCTTCAGAATCCTCGCCCAGCGTACCGATGGCAGCCTCGACGTTCTGACCTTCCAAGGCACTGACAATGTCCTCCGGGTTCAGTTGGTACATGGCCATCATCTTCGGATCCATCCAGATACGCATGCCATAGACATTGCCCATCAGTTGGATGTTGCCTACGCCGGCGATGCGTTGCAGGCGCGGCTGCACGTTGATGTTGAAATAGTTGGTGATGAAGGCATTGTCGTAGCGGTTGTCGGGACATTCCAGGGCAATGATACGTAGCATACCCTGCTCCTCCTTCTCCACCTGCACACCCAGATTCAGCACCTCGGCGGGCAGGTAGCCCTTGGCCTCCTCCACACGGTTCTTCACGCGTATCTGTGCCAGGTCGGGGTCGGTGCCGGGACGGAAGGTGACGCTGACCGTGGCCATGCCGCTGCTGGTTGACGACGACGTGATATACTCCATGCCCTCCACGCCGTTGACGGCCTCCTCAATGGGCGTGATGACGCTCTTCATGACGGCTTCGGCACTGGCTCCGGTGTACTCCGTACTGATGGTGACCACTGGCGGAGCCACATTGGGGAACTGCTCTACGGGCAGGTTGACATAGCCTACGATGCCAGCCAACAGGACAAGCACAGAAAGGGCGCAGGCAAAGATGGGACGACTGATAAAGAAACGGCTAATCATGATTGTTCTCCTCCTTTCTTGTCTTTCTTTTCTGTTACTTCCATTCCGTCGGTCACGAATCCGGCTCCCTCGGCAATGATGACGTCGCCATCACTCAGACCGCCCGTCACCACATAGTTTTGTCCGTCGTTATAAGGCAGGATGGTCACCTCGGTTTCCACAGCCTTCCCTTCGACCACTTTATAGACGAGATATTTGCCGTGGATGTCAACGACCGCTTCCTGCGGAATGACAATGACATTATGCCTGATGTACGGCAGTTCGATATAGCCGTTAGTGCCGTTACGGAAGATCTCCGTGGGATTACGGAAGGTAGCACGTATATAGGTGGCACCATTTTCCAGATTAACGGATCCGCTGATGGCATCAATATGTCCCTTTTCCTCTAACTTATAGCCCCAGTTACTATAAAGCGTGACGGGTGGCAACTTTTCAAGAAGATCATCGACAGAGTTGCAGTTGAAGTCCTGAAGAAGTTCAGAGAGCAACTCCTCAGAGAGGGCACCGTATGCATGAAGGTAGTTGTTGTCTGAAAGGATTGTCATGTCTAGTTCGCCGTCGGTTTCAACAAGATCGCCCACACGGTATTCAATCATGCCTATGACACCGTCGACAGGACTAAAGACGGTGGTGTAGCCCAGTTGGATGCGCGCCGCTTCCAACTCAGCCTGTGCCGCTTCCACCTGTGCATAGGCTTCTTCCTTGGCATGGCGGGCACGACGCAGGTCGGACTCTCCCACCATTTGCTGAGCATAGAGTGTCTCCTTGCCATCTAAGTTCAATTGGGCAGAGGAGAGTGCAGCGCGGGCAGTGGACACCTGAGCCTTGGCTGCATCAACGGCAGCAATATAAGGGCTTTGGTCGATGACGAACAGCGGCTGCCCCTTCTTCACATGGGCACCTTCCTTTACTAAAATCTTTGCAAGCCGTCCGCTGACAAGTGGGCGAACCCCTATACTATGTATGCCTTCCATCTTCACGGTAAAGTTGCGAGTCAGGGTGATGTCTTGCCGCTGCACACGCTGGCAGCGGTAGCAATCCTTCACCGTCGGTGTGGCCTCTTCACCACAGTTGGTGCAGAGTATCGACAGAGTCAGCACGGCAACTACATATATAATCTGGTGTAATCTTTGACGCATAACAGTGTAGTTTTTAAAGTTATTTTTTCCCTGTTTCCTGGGCAATAGCCATTCCCTCGGTCACCATGCTGGCATTCTCGGCTATGATGACATCGCCGTCATTCAGTCCACTGGTCACCACATAGTGCTCATCGTTAGCAGGAATGCCTTTCACCTCTGTAAAAACGGCCTTGCCATCGACGACACGATAAACGAAACATTTGTCCTGAATGTGGATAGTGGCCTCCTGCGGTATGACAAAGACCCCATGCTTTGTGGTTGGCAGCACTACATATCCGTTGCTGCCGTTGCGGAACATCTCCGAAGGGTTGTCGAACGACGCCCTGAAGAGGACGGATCCTGTCGAGATGTCTGTTTCACCGCTAACGGCATCGAAGTGTCCCTTCTGCGGAAGTTCTTCACCCCAGACAGTATAGAGCGAGACGGGAGGCAACTTTTTCAGCAGTTCGTCGGAAGTGCTGCAGCCATATTCCTTGAACAGGTTCACGAGCAATTCTTCTGACAACGTGGTATAAGCATGAATCTGCTTGTTGGCCGCTACGGTGGTGATAGGCAGTGTGCTGGTAGGGAACACGACATCACCTTCGTGGAAGTTCATGATACTGACGGTTCCGTCAACGGGGCTGCAGATGGTGGTATAGTCCAGGTTGGTACGTGCAGCCGCCAGTTCCGCCTGGGCAGCCTCGAGTTGGGCCGCGGCTTCCTCTTTGGCATGACGCGCCCTGCGCAGGTCAAACTCACCCACCATCTGCTGCGCATAGAGTTTCTCTTTGCCGTCTAAATTCAGCCCAGCCGTGGAGAGTGCTGCACGGGCTGTCGCCACCTGGGCTTTAGCAGCATTGACAGCAGCGATGTAGGGAGCCTGGTCGATGATGAAGAGCGGCTGCCCTTTCTTCACGCGAGCACCTTCATTTACGCAAATCTTCTTCAGTGTCCCGCCAACAAGCGCACTCACGTCTACGTTCTCTTTGCTCTCTATCTTTGCATTGAACTGGCGGTCCAGCGTATAGTCCTGCCGTTCTACTTTCAGCGTCTTGTAATTGACGGCGGCAGGGCTGGGGGCGGTTTCACCACAACCGGCCACTAATGTCAACAGGGCGCACCATAATATGTACTTAGAAAATGATTGCATAGCTAATGTTGGGTATTGAAAGATAGGAATTGACGATCTTCGGTTGGTGGGTACGGTAGTCGTAAAAGTCCTGGTAAGGCTCTTCGTTGACGAGGATGTTCATGTAGTCAAGGCCGATGACCTGGTCGAACTTCTTGCCATGAATGCGATAGGTGATGTTCAGCGATAGGTCGATGACGGGGTCGGTCCTTTCCTCCATGGTCCGGGATTCGTCGTAGGCCACGTAGGGAGAGCCGGCAGCATACATGGCTGCTGTCGCTGCTTCGTCAAACGGGGTGTGACGCCGGCCGCCCATGGCGGTGAAAGCGATGTTGGCCGAGAAGAGGTGACGGTTCTTCACCTTCCACTCCTTGCCGCCTACGACGTTCGACGTCCAGCCACGGTCGAAGAGCGTGGGATACCAGACGTGGTGGATGTCTCTGTATTCAGACTTGTACAATGCTCCGTTCAGCAGCCAGTAGAAGCCGTTGGTCATGTAGTGCTCGGCACCCAGGGCCACACCATAGTTGCGGGCGCGGCCCTCGCTCACCAGAGCCTCGGTGGCATAGTTCTGGTAGCCAAGGTGGCGGTTCAGCGGGCAGAAGGTCGAGGTGGGACTGACGGGCACGGCACTTTGCCATTCTGCCCATGCCTCGGCTTTGATGCAGAATGAGAGCGACGGCTGCCACTTGTAGTCGAACACCAGCTGGTGTGAGCGCATGGGCTTGAGGTCGCGGTTGGTAGCGGTGGCAAAGAATGTGTCATAGCTGTCGGTGCGGGTGGTCATGCCGTAGCCAAGGGAGAGCGCATGGCCATCGGCGGGTTTCCACTCTGTGGAGAAACGCGGCTGGATGGTCCAGTCGCTGGAGAGTGTCCAGCCTGCCAGGTGCAGACCGGCATTGAACGTCCACTGGCCAAAACGCAGGTTGTTGGTGGCGTAGGCATCCACCTGTTGCATCTGCTTGTCGGCAGCGTTCACTGGCAGCAACACGCCCGTGTAGATGGATGCTGCCTGCTGGAAAGACTGCTCATAGTTGATATGACGGAGCGACGAGCCTAACTTCAGCAGATAGTGCGACGAGAAACGCTTCTGTGCAGCCACCGAGGCCGTCAGCCACAGCGTTTTGGAGTCCATCAGGGTAAAGGGGGTGACAGGGGCAAAGGTGGCTGTCTTGCGGTTCTCTTCGGTGAGCAAGGAGCCGTCGGTGGCGTAGATGGCGAAGCGGTCGTTGGACATGAAGTCGCGGTGAGAAGCCGCGAGGTCACCCCTCAGTCGCCAGCCCTGCCCTAAGCCGAGGTCGAGCGTCATGCCACCTGACACCGACTTGATGTCGGCCTTGTTTTCCAACTGGTCGTAGAGCGAAGTCCATTCTTCATCCAGTCCTTCCCAGTCAAAGGAAGTCTTGCTCCAGCCTCCCAGTCCCCAGAGGCTGAAGGTTGATTTGCTGCTCAACGGGAAGTTCAGTTTGAACTGCAGGTCGTGATATGCCACCTGGTCGCCCTCGCTGATGCTGACACCGATGTCGTTGGCCAACTTGGTCAGACCGTAGCGGTAGGACACCAGATAGCTGCTGCCGCTCTTTTTCGACAGCGGGCCTTCGCTGGTAGCATTAAGACCCACCATGGATAGTTTCACGCTGTGCTCGTAGTTATTGGGGTTGCCGTTGCGCAGCCGCATGTCCATCACGCCACCCACTGTATTGCCTATCTCGGCAGGGGCGGCAGCGGTGTAATAGTCACTGTTGGCCAGCAGGTTGGTGTGCAGGGTCGAAATCTGACCCGTTCCATGTCCGCCAATCTCATCCAGGTGTACGGGTGTCGGCACCTCTACACCCTCTATCCGAAACGCAGTCATATAGGGAGGGTTGCCGTGGGTGGAGATGCTGCTGTTGTCGACTGAGCCCGTGGTGCCCACGTAACGGCGTACCACGCGGGTAATGTCTTCGAAGTTGCCGCCAAAGCGATCGGCTTCTTCCACGCTGATCATCGTTGCACCGGCCACGGCTGTGGGGTTCAGCGCGTGAGCCTTGTTCACGGCGGGGCGCACCGTCACTTCCTGCAGTTGCGTCGCCAGTTCGCGCATCTGGAAGTTCAGCACTGCCTCCTTGCTGCCTGAAACCAGCACCTCAATGATGCGTTCCGGCTCGTAGCCCAGATATTGGCTCTCCACGGTGTAACGGCCTATGGGTACGTTCTTCATCTCGAATGTGCCATTGGCACCTGTGGTGACAGTGAGGTTCTTCTCACCAACTACCGACACCGTTGCGCCTGGCAGCGGTTCGCCCGTGATAATGTCTTTTACTGTTCCACGCAGCGTCTGGCCCGTCACTGTCAGGGCAGAAAACAGCGCAAGGATAGCTAAAATCTTTGTTTTGTACTTCATAATTGTTTTTGTTTTATTTGTTATTGTTGATTTTCCTCTTCACTTTCCGTCAGTTCCTGTAGCGTCTCCACGCGCCACACGAGGAAGGCGATGATGGCCACGGTGAGCACCTGCGAGAGATACTCGCGAAAGAGCGCCCCGCCGTTGCTGGAGTACACCTCGTAGACCACGAAGAGGCCGAGGGCGAAGGCGAGGCTCTGCCACACCTCCTTGTGGTCGAGGTCGGCGAAGTTGTCGAGCAGCCAGCGCCCGTAGCGCCTGACGGCGAAGGAATAGTAGATGACGAAGGCGACGATGAGGGCCAACTGCCAGCAGGAGGCCAGCGTG
>Ga0247610_10006426_pt1 | contig 12210 bp, 11 predicted proteins | sample 174DNAGHGhighgp2_FD_193483 | JGI IMG/M metagenome (GOLD analysis project Ga0247610, IMG submission 193483) | Sheep rumen microbial communities from Palmerston North, Manawatu-Wanganui, New Zealand - 1742 DNA GHGhigh gp2 | ecosystem: Host-associated > Mammals > Digestive system > Stomach > Rumen...
ACTTTTCCATACCATCTAGCAGAGAATGTATTATGGGTCTTTTTAAAGATTGATAAACCTGTAAGAAGCATAAATCCATCTCTTAAAACTAAGATGACAAATGGAATAAGAATTAATTTATTAAAGAACGTTAAACAAATAAGAATAGCGAATTGTGTTAACTTATCCGCAAAAGGATCAAGAGCTTTTCCTAAAGCACTAACCATGTTGAATTTTCTAGCAATAAAGCCATCTAAGATATCTGTAATACCGCTACAGATTAAAACAATTCCAGCAGCGAGATAATATTCCATAACGAAAAGCACTACCACTGAAGCAATCATTAAGATTCTTAACATTGATAGAATATTTGGAATGGTTAATATTTCTTCTCTGATTTTCGCTTTCATAATAATATCATAACTCAAGGAGTTAGTTACTACAAACTAAACTACTCAAATTTAAGTCCCACTACATCACTGACAGGTATTGAAAATGCAATACCATGACCATCAGTATCTAATCCTGCTGCTTTATAAATAGCAGTTAAAACATTATCTCTAATTTCTTTATCGACAATAATTAAAACAAGTTCTTTATCTGGAGTAATAGCAACGCCATATTTCTTTTCGAGGTTTTTGTCTGCAGTTCCACGTGCATTAATAACAGTGCCACCACGAGCACCTTCTGCTCTGGCTGCATCCATAACAACATCAGCAAAACCTGTGTTAATTAATGTAATAATTGCTTCAAATTGTTTTTCCATGACAATTACCTCCTATAAAGAATTGGTGAGGAATCTATATAGTTTCACACCAATCATACTTGTTAAATCTACTTTAAATCCAATACCTTTATTCTTCTTACTAGCCATAAAGAATGCTTCTAATTCTTTAGCAGCATCTTTCACTAGTTCTTCTTTGATAAGCGCAAAAACGATTTCTTTCGCGTTATCTTCGATACCAAGAATATCTAATACATTTCTATTCGCAGTACCATTACCGACTTCAATGTATTGCATTGAGCTTCCAATTCTTTGGAATAAAGATGTAACTGCATTAGCTTGGCCTTTATTCACAATTGTGACATATAAGCAGAGCTTCTTTATATCATTTGTCTTTTCAAAAGATTCTTCAGCTTGTTTTACTTTCTTCATAATCTTTCTCCTTAATCAAAATGAATAATCTGTGCATCGTTAACATCCATTGTTCCTTTACGCATAAGTCTAATCATAGACATATGTTTAACATTTTGAACAACACCTAGAATTTGTATAGCAATAATTGGAGTAATTGCAATTAACGCAACTACACCAAAACCATATTCATAATAATTTGGATCTACTCCTCCGATTACGCTTACTATACCAATAATCATGGTAAAACAAAGGATGTAGACATCGGTCCACTTGCAGTACCACCAGAATCAAATGCCATTGCAGTATAAATATCTGGACAGATAAACATAAGCACTAATGCTACTGTATAACAAGGCACTAAGAGATATAAAATCGAGAAATTGTAAATTGCTCTAACAGCACTTAATCCGATAGCGATACCAACACCTAAAGAAAGAGTTAATAAAACAGTCGTTTTCTTTATTTGACCAGAGGAAATCTTTTCCATTTGAGTTGTTAAAACATGCACTGCAGGCTCGCAAAGAATGGTAACTAAACCAATTACAAATGAAATAAGAATAATTATAAAATTGGATTTGCTTGCTATTCCCCTGCCAACGATATCTCCCATTGGAGACATAATTGAACTAGTAGCAGACAAGAACAAAACTAATCCAACGTAAGAGAAAGCAAAACCAATTAATAATTTGATTAATTTGTTCTTTGGAAGCTTTATGTATAAGAAGTTATAGATAAAGAAGATTCCTAAAATTGGTGATAAAGCAATACCAACTTCAATCATCGCTCCTAATGTTCCTCCATAAGGAATCATTGCACGAGGAATAAGCGCTAACGCAGTAGCGTCTTTAAATGATTCACTAGCGACATATGTATATGGAGAAATATTAGATTTGATTAGAATCAAAATACACATAGTAAGAATTGGTCCAACAGAAGCAATTCCCACTAATCCGAAAGAATCATTAGTAGAATGTCTACCACCTCTAACAGTAGCAACACCAGCGCCTAACGCTAATATAAATGGAACAGTCGCACTACCAGTAGTGACTCCACCAGAATCAAAGATTATTGGTAAGAATCCTCTCTTAGTTTCATCTAGACCAATTAAACATATCAACATGAAACAAATCATGTAGAAAAATAGGTACCAAATCTTAAGAGATTTTTGGAAAATAATGCGCAAAACCCCAATAACTACAAATAAACCAACACCTAACGCAATAGATCCAATTAACACAATTGCGTTTAATGAAGGGTTATCTTTAACAATAGTTACTTGTTTAGAAAAGATTAAAATACTAGGCTCTGCACATGTAATTAAAGTACCTAATGCTAATGCAAAAAGAATAACTATAAATAGTTTTGGTTGCTTAGATAGTGAAGTACCCATGTACTCACCAACTTTTGTAATACCTGTAGCAGCGCCAATTTGGAACAAAGCTAAACCAAAGATAAGAGTGACCCCACCGATAGACAGCATCAAATAATCCCAACCAGTTAATGTAATAATTCCAATCCTAGGAATAGATAGAACTAGTACTATCAACAAGATAGGGAGAATAGATAATGATGAGCTCTTAATCGCGGTTAAATATCTGTTCTTCATTTCTCTTTGCTAAATAATTGATCAAATTCTTTAGGCATAGGAGCTTTAAACTTCATTAATTTCTTAGTAAATGGATGAGTTATATCAAGCTCATATGCATGCAATCCTAATCTTTTGATTGGATTGCTTGGTTCGCCATATTTATCATCCCCGATGACATAATGACCTGATTCACCTAGATGTACACGGATTTGATTTTTTCTTCCTGAATCAATGTTTACATCTAATAGTGAATAATTATCAGTTTCTTTTAAAACTTTATAGTGGGTAATAGCGAGTTGGCCATCCCCTGGTTTTTTAGAAGAATACATCATGTTTTGAGCATTCTTTTTTAAATACGATTTAATAGTTCCAGAAGGTTTTTCCATTTTTCCCTCTACAATAGCGTAATATCCACGTTTAGAGACTAGTTCGTTCCATTTATCTTGGAGCGCTTCTTTTATTTGTGGGTTTTTCGCCACCATTAAGACACCAGAAGTATCTTCATCAAGTCTATGGACTACGAAGATTCTATTGTGTTTATCTTTTTGTTGGACATAATCGGATAGCATTCTATAAGCAGTGCTTCCCTTTTCTGTGTCACTAGCGACACTTAAAAGTCCACTTGGTTTATTAATAACAATAATTTCATCATCTTCATAAATGATTGGTAAATTACTTCTAGTTTTTCTTCTAATAGCGGTTTTAGAAATTATTACCGTATCCTTAGGATAAAGTTTTAGATTGTATTGAGTTACTGGCGCGCCATTAACTGCTATTCTATGATTTGTTAAAAGAGATTTTACAGAGTTTCTAGATTGATCTTTAAGAGTTTCTAAAAGAAATGCTAAAAGTTCACATTGAGATTTAACTGTAAACTCTCTAATGTTTTTAAAATCTTTGTCGTGATGTACAAAACGTTGCTTATTCTTGTTCATAATTCATTTTCCTTTTAATTAGGTCCACTACTTTTTCAGCAACATTAATACCTGTTACTTTTTCAAATTCTTCAAAGAAGGCATTTGAGTTTATTTCACAAAGAATTGGATTATCATCTTCTCCTACAAGAAGGTCGATTCCTGCGTATTCAATTTGTAATTTATCTGCAATATCTTGTGCAAAACAGAAATATTTTTCTGGATTATCCAATGTTCTTCCATCAGCGGTTTCGCCAAAATTACTTCTAAAATCAACGTGGTTATATCTAATAAATCCACCCACGACTTTTTGATCGATAACCATAATTCTTAATGATTTGCCTTTGCTAGACGGAATATATTCTTGAAATAAAATTGGGTTTCTAAAGATTTCAGAATAAAGTTTTTTAAGTTCATCATAAGAGTTAACTAAATAAACACCTTCTCCAAGAGAACCATAGACTTTTTTAACCACCATTGGGTAACCAAGCTCTTTTTCCACTGTTTTTAAGAAAGCAAAATTTTCTTCAGTTAAATCTCTATACATTAAAGGTCCAGCAAATGTCTTTGGCATTCTAATACCTTTGTTAGCGCATGCAATAAATGTCAAAACTTTGTCATCGCAAAGTTTAATAAAATCCGCTTTATTGAATAATCTATAGCCTGCTTTTTCAAGCAATCTAGCTAAATAAATGTCCTTATCTAAATAGATAATAAAGTCACATTTAGGCAAATTAATTTTAATTTCGGAATCAACGATATTTGCTAAAGTTCCATCATTTAAAAAGACTTCAAGTTTAATTCCTTGTTTAGAGAACTCTTCCTTGAATCTTTCTATTTTATATTGGTTATGTCCGATCTCTTGATTACAAATAATAATTCCATTCATATATAAATATGCTACTACAAAAGAAAAAGCACCTCAATAAATGAGGTGCATATTTCATTAGTTTTTGACTATTCTTTTCCTTCGCCTTCGTAGCGAGTTGGGACTGGACCACGTAAGAATGTAGCTAAGACACCAGGTCCACAAGATGTACCGACGATAGGTCCAATATCAGTAATGATAATTGGGACTCCGAGGTCTTCTAATCCTGCTTTAATTTTTTCTGCTCTGTCTAAGCACATACCGTGACCAATAAGAATCTTATCTGTTTCACCAGGAATAAATGCTTCTTTAGTGCATCTAATAAGTTCTTCAATAGAAGCCTTAGTACCTTTGACTTTACCAATTGTGTAGTTATTTCCGAGTTTATCAGAAATGAAAATTGGTTTAACACCCATGATGTTGCCAAAGAATGCTTTAGCACCTGTAATTCTACCTGATGCTCTAAGATAGCTTAAAGTATCGACTGTAGCGAACATGTTATATTTGAGCTTGTTTGACTCAACCCATTCTGCTAACTCTTCGATAGATAAACCTTCATCACGCTTTTTAGCAGCGTCTAATGTAAGTAAACCTAAGCCAAGAGAAGAAATAAGTGCGTCAATACCAATCATCTTTCTTTCTGGGAATTCAGCTAATAATTCTTCTTTAGCTAAGTTGAAGACTTGTAATGAACCTGTTAACTTGGATGAACAGCAGATAAAGATAACGTCGATTCCTTTTTCAAATAAAGGACGAATTTTGTTCAAGCATTCTTCCATAGAAACGAGGGAAGTCTTACATTTTCTTCCAGCGCTTAACCAACCGTAGAATTCTTCGATTGAATATTCTTTCCAATCTAAGTCAGCATTATATTGTTTTTGATCTACTGTTAAACCGAAGTGTAAGTAGTCAACGTTGCTGGCTTTTCTCATCTCAGTGCTTAAATCAGAACTGGAATCTGTGAAAATTTGATATTTTGCCATATCCATTTACCTCTCAATGCGTTTATCAAAGCATACATATAAAGAAAAAGCAAACTAATTTTAGTTTACTTCTACTAATTCGAAGTCTCCGTTGCTTCGATTATTTTCATTTCTTATGAATTCATCGCAATGTTCGCAAACGATTTTGCCTTTCAACGGATTCTTAATTGAAGCAATTTTTCCTATGATAATTGCATCAACTTCACTATATTCAAACGCTAAATCACAACCCTCCATTGTGCAATTTATAAGCTTTAAACCTTTTGCATAACAGAATGGTTGAGTTCCAGTGATTTTACAATTAATTAATGTAAGGTTTTTAGAATACCAACCTAAGTACTCACCTTTAACAACACAATTCTTAACAGTTACATTTGTGGAATGCCAGAATGCATCTTTTGTGTCTAAGGTTGAGTCATTAATTTCTACATCATCTGTATATTGGAAGGAATATTTTCCTGTAAAACCAATATTATCTATACGGATATTTCTACTTTCAAAAAACCCGTAAAACCCACCTATAATTGTGTTTTTTATTGTAATGTTTGCACATCTCCAGAATGGTTCCTCGCTTTCAATCTTGCATTGATTGATTTTAATATCGGAACATTCGCGGAACGATTTTACACCCTTAATTTCGCTCTCTTTCATTCCAATATTTTTTGAATACCATAAAGGCGCTCTACAAGTATCAGCGAATTTACAATTTTCAATTCTAAGATTAGTTACATGCCAAAATGGATATCTTAAACACATATTGGAGTTAGTTACCCTAATATTCTTGCTTTCTTTCCAAGCGGATTCTCCATCAGCAGGACCAGAAATTGTAATATCTTCAAAATCAGTATCAAAAGAAGCATAATATGCTCTTTCATCATCTCTAATTTCGTTTTTAATTATTTTTCTTGTCATTATTAAGCTCCATCAATGTGCGTATCACAAATGCTATCTTTTTGATCGCGCTTTTGTCTTTGTTCTTGTTCCCTTTCGCGGAACATATCTATGTCCTCGCCAGTCATGTAGCGAGATCTCTTTTTCTTTTTTAAATAGTTATTCATGCTTAGATTCAACTTTGATTCTAAAATCAATCATATCATCAAGCGATGAAAATTTTCCAATGAAATACTCATTACCCATATCACCCGCTAAAACATCTGGATATCTTCCATGCATACACATAAGGTAATAATATTCGTTCATAATTTCACTACTTGGAATTTGATACCATCTGCCATCTCTTCGAGATGCACAACCACAATAGTAGTGCTTATACTCATCTTTTGTAATAACTTTATCAAACATCATCGTCTCCGCATAAAGATCATAACAGTTAATTGAATTAGCAAAGTTAATCATGTCAGGAGTATATCCGCCAGGAGTTCTCATATTTGCTTCTAACGCTACAATATCCCCAATAAAACCCACGTCTTTTATGTCTTGAGTTAATCTAAAGAACTCGAAATGGAAGAATCTCTTCTTCAACCCAAACGCTTTTACAATTGCTTTTCCGGCCTTCTCTAAATCTTTAGGAACACTAGGTAAAGTGTAGTAGAAAAATTCTTTATTTAATTTCACAACTTCCGCTACTGAAGGTGGGAAGAAATGTGAGGTTTGAAAAACAACACGACTCTTCGAGTCGCAAATACCATCGAATGATACGATATTGCCTGTAATGTATTGTTCACAAATGTAATCAACACCAGGAGTTTTATCTCTAAAGAATGCTTCAATATCATCAGCATTGCTGATCTTGAAATCACCATAAGCACCAACACCAATATCTGGTTTAATGAAAAGAGGATAGCCAACTTCTTCAGCGAATTTATATACTTTTTCTTTTGAATCTGGATTTATCCATTTTGCTACTTTGACTCCTGCTTTGATAAAACATTCTTTCATTTTGCTTTTTCTTTGCCAAGATTCAAGTTCTTCTGGCCAAACACCAGTATCAATATTGAACCATTGTCTTAAAATAGCGTCATTATGTAACCAGAATTCATTATTACTTTCTAAGTAATCTATATGACCATATTTATCAGTTAAATATTGAAGAGCACCAATTTCATTTTGTACATTTTCCATGTTGGAGCATTGTACCCATTCATCTACATTTTCTCTTAATTCTTGTCTAAGATCTCCAAAGGAACAATCCCCAATTGCAAGCACTCTAAAACCTACTTTTTTCAAAGCTTTCGCGAATTGGTAATAAGTTTCAGGAAAATGTGGAGAGATTAAAACGAAGTTTTTCATAATTGTTAATATATAGCAATTATCATACTCGTTTTTTTATCTTCTGTTAAATATATTTAACGCTTTATATGAATTTTTAAGTTCAGGGAACATCTTCAAATATACCTTTTTGTATAGTTTGTTATATTCCTTATTTGCTTCAGGATTTGGTAAGAAGGTTTTGCCTTCGTGTGACATCGCTTTAATAGCTTCATCAATGTTTTCAAATTCTCCTAAAGCAGTAAATGTTGCAATAGCAGCACCTAGTGTAGTGGTTTCATAAGTTTGTACTCTTGAAACAGGTCTTCCGAAAATATCTGCAGTAATTTGGCAAATTGCTTCAGACATAGATCCACCACCAGAGATTCTTAATGATTTAACTTTCTTATGTTGAGATTTTTCAATTCCTTCAAGACCTTCTCTTAATGCATAAGCAATACCTTCAATAATTGCTCTATACATATGGTTTCTTGTATGAACATCAGAGAATCCGATAATTGCACCTTTTGCTAAAGGTCTACGTAAACCAGGTCCCCAATATGGTTGTAAAACTAGTCCATCACTTCCTGGAGGGATAAGTTCTAACGACTTATTTAATAATTCTTCCACTGCGATTTTTTGAATCTTTGCTTCATCAAATAAATCGTTAGCGAATTCTTTATAGAACCAAGTTAACATCCAATATCCACGATAGATTTGGACTTCCATGTTATACCAACCCGGAACACTTGCTGCATACGCTGGTAAGAATGGTTCTGGTTCATGATATTTTTTATTACTAACTTCAATTGTGCATGCAGTTCCATAGGAAAGTGCACCAACAGTGCTATCTAAAGCACCTAAACCAATTGTTTCATTACCTTTATCACTACCAGTAGCAATCAGTTTAATTCCACGAGGTAAGCCAACTTCATCTGCTAAAGCATCAGAAATAATTCCTAATACTTCGCCAGGTTGTTTTAATTCAGGAAGCATTTTTTGAGGAATGCCAAAAATGCATCCTTTCATAGCGCCTTCTTTATACCAAGCTCTCTTTTTAAAGTTAATAGGGTAGTGACCAGTCATACTAGCAGCGGAGTCCACTAGATTGCCAGTTAATTTATATACTAAATAGGTCGAAATATTGACGTATTTATAGGTTTTCTTCCATGTTTCAGGTTCGTTTTCTTTTAACCAATGTGCAACTGTTCTTCTTCTATTGAGAACAATTGTGTCTTTCATGCCCACTAAAGCAAATAAGAAATTATAGATTCCGGGAATTTTCTCACTTGCTTTAGCCATTCTTTGGTCTAACCAAAGGATACATGGTCTAATAGGTTTTAAGTCTTTATCAAGTTGAACAGATGTATCTCTAAAAGTAGTGACTGTTGCACCTATTACTTTATCGAGTTTATCTTTATTGTCTTTACATAAATTTTTAAGTACTTCTTTAGCGTATTCCCAATAGAAGTCAGCATCTTGTTCTACATATCCTTTTTTAGGAGAACGATAAACTGGATCATATGGTTTTTTAACAAGAGAAACAATGTTTCCTTTTTTATCCACTAAAGCGGAACGAACTGATTGCGTTCCAAAGTCTAAAGTTAAAACTAATGAATCATTTGCCATAGCCTCATACCTCACATATAGTTTACTCATTTTCTAATAAGTTGATTAATGATTTTTCTCGTTTAGTTGCTAGACAAATTAATTATTAAATTGTCTAATTTATAAAACATAAACCATGTGATTTTTCTATTTTGTTTACAAAATTATACCCAACTACGCGTGTGTATGGTAAGATTTTACTTGCGGTGAGAAAAACTATACGACTCACCATATGCCCATTAGGAGGAAAATTATGGCAGATAAAAGATATGTTTATCCGTTCGAAGAAGCCTATGGTTTAGGAAAAGAACTCTTAGGTGGTAAGGGTGCTGGTTTAGCAGAAATGAGCCACATCGGAGTCCCAGTTCCAGAAGGTTTCACAATTACAACAGAAGCTTGCACATTATACTATGATAGCGGCAAGATGATTCCTGAATATGTTAGAAAAGCAATTTTCGACGCAGTCGCAGGTATTGAAAAGAAAACAGGCAAAAATTTTGGTGGAGATAAAAACCCATTATTAGTTTCCGTTAGAAGTGGCGCTAGAGTATCTATGCCAGGTATGATGGACACAATCTTAAACTTAGGTTTAAATGATGTCACAGCAGCAGCTTTAGCAAGAGAAACAGGCAATGAAAGATTTGCAATGGACTCCTATCGTAGATTTATCTTAATGTTCACAAACATCGCAAAGGGTCACCCACGTGATGCAATGGACAAAATGCTTGATGATTTAAAGAAAGCAAACGGATACAAACTCGATACAGAAGTTACAACAGAACAATTAAAAGACTTAGTTAAGAGATACAAAGCTTACTATAAAGAAACATTTGGTGAAGATTTCCCAACAGATCCAAAGGTTCAATTAATGGAAGCTGTCGCAGCAGTCTTTAGAAGCTGGGACAACCCAAGAGCTAACACTTACAGACAAATGTACTCCATTCCATATTCTTGGGGTACTGCAGTTAACGTTCAATCAATGGCTTTCGGTAACAAAGGCGAAACATCCGGTACAGGCGTTGCATTCTCACGTAACCCAGGTACAGGTGAAAAAGCAATTTCCGCTGAATACTTACCAAACGCACAAGGTGAAGACGTCGTTGCTGGTATTCGTACACCACTTCACATCGAAGAACTCAAAGCACGTATGCCAGATGTCTACAAACAATTTGTTGACACTATCACAAAGATGGAAGCTCACTACAAAGACATGCAAGACATGGAATTCACTGTTGAAGAAGGTAAATTATATTTCTTACAAACAAGAAATGGTAAGAGAACTCCAGCAGCAGCTTTAAAGATTGCATGTGATCTCGTTGATGAAGGCGTTATCGATGAAAAAGAAGCAGTTCTCCGTATGGATCCTGTCTCCTTCGATAAACTCTTATTACCAGGTTTTGATAAAGATGAATTAAAGAATGCAAAACCAATCGCAACTGGCTTAGCAGCAGGTCCTGGTGCAGGTACAGGTGCTATTGCATTCACTGCTGAAGAAGCACAAGCTCGTAAAGCAGCAGGTGAAAAAGTTATCTTAGTCCGTGCTGAAACATCTCCAGAAGATATCGTCGGTATGGTCGCAGCTCAAGGTATTCTCACAATGCGCGGTGGTATGACATCTCATGCAGCAGTCGTTGCTCGTGGTATGGGTAAATGCTGTGTCTGTGGTTGCTCCGCTGCAATTATTGATGAAGAAAAACGTACAGTCACTATTGAAGGTAAAGTTTATACAGACAAAGACGTCTTATCATTAGACGGCTCTACTGGTAAAGTTTACGAAGGCGCTATTAAGACTGTTGAACCAGACTTAACAGCAGGCTACTTCGGTAGATTAATGGGCTGGGTTGATCAATATAGACAACTCCACGTTCGTACAAACGCTGACACACCAAGAGATGCTAAACAAGCAAAAATCTTCGGTGCTGAAGGTATTGGCTTATGCCGTACAGAACACATGTTCTTCGCTAAAGACAGAATCTTCTCTATGAGAAAAATGATTCTTGCTGATAAAGTCGAAGATCGTGAAGCTGCTTTAGCAGAAATCGAACCAATGCAACAAGCAGACTTCGAAGCATTATATGAAACAATGTTACCATTCAATGTTAACGTTCGTTTATTAGACCCACCACTACATGAATTCTTACCACAAGAAGAAGACCTCATTGCCGAACTTGCAAAAGCTATTGGCAAAACAGTGGATGAAGTTAAAGACAGAATTGCTGAACTCCACGAAGCAAACCCAATGATGGGTCACCGTGGTTGTAGATTAGCTGTTACATATCCAGAAATTTGCAAAATGCAAACAACTGCTATCGTAAAAGCTGCAATCAATGTCACAAAGAAGACAGGTACTAAAGTTGAACCAGAAATCATGGTACCACTCGTCTTAGAAGAAAAAGAATTAGCATTCGTTAAGAAGATTATCTGTGAAACAGCAGACAAGCTCATTAAAGAAGCTGGTGTTAACCTTAACATCCATGTTGGTACAATGATTGAAATTCCACGTGCTGCACTTCTCGCTGATGAAATTGCAAAACACGCTGAATTCTTCTCATTCGGTACAAACGACTTAACACAAATGACATTTGGCTTCTCTCGTGACGATGCAGGTAAATTCTTACCAGCATACTACGACACAAAGATTTTCGAAGAAGATCCATTCAAGACACTCGACCAAAAAGGTGTTGGTAAACTCGTTAAGATGGCAGTTCAATTAGGACGTCAAACAAGACCAGATTTACACATCGGTGTCTGTGGTGAAACAGGTGGCGAAGCAAATTCCATCGAATTCTACCACAAAGCAGGTCTTGACTACGTATCTTGTTCACCATTCCGTGTTCCAGTCGCAAGATTAGCTGCAGCACAAGCTGCAATTAAATTCCCTAGATAATCTAGGAATTGAATTTAAAAATAAGGACTAAGTTTCA
>Ga0247610_10006427_pt1 | contig 12210 bp, 14 predicted proteins | sample 174DNAGHGhighgp2_FD_193483 | JGI IMG/M metagenome (GOLD analysis project Ga0247610, IMG submission 193483) | Sheep rumen microbial communities from Palmerston North, Manawatu-Wanganui, New Zealand - 1742 DNA GHGhigh gp2 | ecosystem: Host-associated > Mammals > Digestive system > Stomach > Rumen...
TATATAACTGAAAGTTCTAAAAGCTGGGAATATTTTAAAAGTGTAACAGATCCAAGTACTGCTGGAATTAATTTACCAGGATTAGACAATAAAGATGCAAAATGGCTTCTTATCCATATGCGAGATGAAATGATATCTCCATATACAGAATCAGATCTTAAACAAGCAACAAAAGATCTAGAAGATGATACTTTAGAAAAATCATTAAAAGCTTTAAAAATTGGCGAATCATATGATTCTGATGGAGGAATTAATATATATGTAAGAATTAAATAATATGAAAAGCTTAAAAGATAAATTAGTTTTGAAAAATAAAGAATCTGCAACATTTACATTAACTGCTCAAGATTTAGATAAGATACTTTTTTCATTATCATTTACTGCTGGCTGGGCTAGTGAAGTTTATTCAGATGAAATGAAAGAATATAAAAAACTCTGGGATGAATTAAATGAAGGTGGTAAAAAAGAATTTGGTAAAGATTCTTTTGTAGATGATTGGAATGATTATGAAATGGCTCATACAGGAAGTTTCAAACATAAACATTAATTGATTATGAAATCTATATATAGTTACATATTTGAATCTCGTGAAGTATCAACAACTTCTAATAAGCAACGTCGTAAGGAGCTTGAGAAGTGGTTGAAACATAAGAATTATGATGATTATGTAGAAACTTTAAACAAGATGCTTAAAGATCCTAAAGCTAAGACTTTATTAGAAGATGGTTTTGGTGGAGATTTAGGTGATACTAAATTAATATTTTCAATTCAAGAATTAACATGTCAATCTTTAATACCAACACAAAAGGAGATTGATATGGATAAATCTATTAAGTTTGCTTTAGAAAGAAAGACATCTTTAGAAGAAACATATGAAAGTCCTATATTAATTGAGAAACCAATAATTACATTTAGAAAAAATTATATAATAGATGGACATCATTCTTGGCTTCAAGCAGTAACTTTGAATCCTGAAGGTAAACTTCTTTGCTTTAATTATGATGGAGATTTATCACCAATACAAATGCTTAAGGTTGTTCAAGGTACAATTGCCGCAGTTAAAGCTTCTCAAGATGAAGATAAGCTTCCATCAAATTCTGTAAAAGGTCCTAATGTATTTAGTAAAGATTTTGGAGAAAAGGAAATAAAGAAATATTTTAAAGATAATTTAGAAAAAAATCTTATTGATAGATTCTTAAAATTCACCAAACAAGAAACTAAAGAAGATTTGATTGAATTCCTTACTAATAGGATTTTAGATATAAAAGCAAATAATTATCCATTAGAACATGCACCTAAACGAGAAGACATGCCACAAGTATTTAAAGCTGGTGCAAAGAAAGATGATAAGAAATCTACAATGCCAGATAAAGAAGGTTCAACATTAAATAAACTTAAAGATGACAAATTTATGAAGTCAATAACAAAATGAAAGATATTAATTTATATATTAATGAAGCTGAAGATTACCATTTTGATGTATTAGGTGAGAACATGAAAATTGGTGAAGATGTTATGTTCTATTATGAAGATGGTGTAAAAAGTGCGGAAAAATATTATGAAGATGATACTAAGACACCACGCCTTTATAGAGGAATATTAAAAGAATGGGATAATCAAAAATTGGTTGGTACAATTGAATCATTAGACTTTGATCAAAAACAATATAAAGTACCAAAGACAGTTAAGGTACATCAATTACTTATATTAAAACATAAATGGAGATAAATTATGAAAGACATTAAGACATATATTAATGAAGCTTATAAGAAACCAACTAAACCTTATATTATTAAAGATATAGATGGTAATAATGTTGAATTTGAACCATCTCGTTATGAAATTCTTAATAAGGCTTTTGAATGGGTATGTAAGCATTGTGTAATTGATAAGAGTTTGTTTGAAAAGGAAAAGTGGCCTTATACTGTTGCTAAAGCGGTATTCAAATCAAATAAGTATGAATTAAAGAGTGTCTTGTTTGCTTTAGACCCAGAAGATAAAGACTTGATTGATAGAAATAAGATTAAGTCAAATACTGAACATCAGAAATTAATAGATAAATATAAAGGAACACTTAAAGATGATCAAATTATTGGTCAGTTGATTCCTTATTCTTTAATTCAGAAAAATCATACAGCATATACAGAAATCATATTAACTAATAAGAATATATTAGCAAACTATATTGACGATTATGCTTTTCCAATATCAAATGAAAAAATAGTATAAAAATAGTATGTTATAAAAGATTATAATATAGAACATATAAAATCTAAGAAAGAGTAGAAATTATTCTACTCTTTTTCTATTTTAATATAAATATGTTTATTAATATTTAATGTTATCAGAAAATAAATTAAATAATATATTATATAAATATGATAAACCTATAAATTGGAATGTTACAGGTTTTGGTAATGATATAATAACTTTTATTGTTTTAAAATATATTAAATATATTAAAGATTTAGGTTTAGAAAATTCAATTAAAACAATTCATGGATCTTATATATCTAAATATAATGGTGGTAGGTTAGCATTATTTACAAGAACTAATCAATATATTTATGATAAAATAAGAGAAATAAATTCATTAGGTGTTGGAGTTAAGCTTACATTTTCTAATCCTTATATAACACAAGAAACTTTAGAAGAAAAAGAACTTAATGAATATCTTGAAGTATTATCTGAAAATAAAGAAGTAAATAATGGTATCATATGTTCTGTTGATGATTTCGCTGATTATATTCACCAAAAATATCCATCTATTGAAGTTACTTCTTCTTATGTGAAAATGGCAACAGAAACAAAGATTGGAAAAACAGATACTGTAGATTATTATAATAATCTTTTTGATAAATATGATAAAGTTGTTATAAATACAGCTAGAGCATTTGAAGATGAGTTTATAGATCAAATAAAATATAAAGATAGAATAGAATTCATAGTAAACAATACTTGTAATCTTAATTGTCCTATTGCTCATAAACATTATGAAAACATGTACAAATTAAGTCAAAGAATTAAATATCTTTATGATAATAAAATATTTAGAACAGATCCACAAGTAGAATTAATTAGAAAAGAATTAAGAAAAATAAATCTTAATTGTAAAGAAAGAAGATTAGCATTGAATATTGATAATTTAAAATATCAACAATTAAATCGTGAAGAAATTAATTCACTTGTAAATAAAGGTATAGTTAATTTTAAACTTGAAGGTAGAGATATAGATTTTATTTTATTTAGATCTAGTTTATTTAAATATATTTATGTTAATGATTCTATATTTGATCAATATCCATTAATGCCTACTGATAATGAATTAGATGATTTTTATTCTCATAAAATAATAGAAAATTAGATAGAATGATAAGCGAACAAAAAGACAAAATTTTATATACATATGATAAACCAATTATATGGAATCTTTCATGTTTTGGTAATTTATATCATATGGATATATTTGATAAATTTATACAAATATTAAAAGAAAATAATGTTGAAATACCAAATTGTACATTACATGGTAGTTTTATATGTAAGTATAATGGAGGAAGAGTTTCGCATTATCATGATAGTTTTGAACATATTAAAGCATACATTAAAAAATATAATGATTTAGGTATTGGAATTAAATTAACTTTCTCTAATATGGATATTCATAAAGAACAATTTGAAGAGAAAGAAATGAGACAATATCTTGATTTATTGGATGAGACCAAAGGAATAGGTAATGGTATTATATGTGTAAATGATGATTTTGCTGAGTTAGTTAAGAAAAATTATCCTGATTTAGACTTGGTTGCATCATATGTTAAAATGGAATTAGAAACAAAGATTGGTATTACAGATACTCCAGATTATTATAATTCTAAGTTTGATCTATATGATATTGTTGTTATGAATGCATTTAGAGCATTTGATGATGAATTTTTAAGTAAAATAACACATCCTGAAAAGGTTGAATTTATTGTTAACCATTATTGCGCAACAAATTGTCCATATGGGACAGAACATCATAAACAAGTTGAATTAATACAAAAAATACACTTAAGACATAATTTTAATGAAAATGCTTTTAGTGATGATGAAGAATATGTTGATTGTATGACTAGTGGAAAATGTATTGCAAAAAAATGTTCTGTTAATTTTAATACATTTGAAAAAATACGTACACAATATATAAATAGAGAAGAAATTAATCATTTATTAAATACCTTTGGAATTAATAGATTTAAGATTGAAGGAAGAGATTATGTAGATAGTGATTTTTTATTAGATTTATATACATATATTATTAATATTTATGGTCCATATAGATTTTTATCTCATAAAGTAACTAAAAATCTGCATTTAAAAGATGATTTAGCATATTATGATAAAAAAATAAAACAACATAAAAAAGATAAATCATTATTCCCAAATAAAGTTAAGTTATATTAATATGATATCTGAAAAGAAATTTGATTTTCTATATAAGTATGATAAACCCATAAATTGGAATGTTACTGGTTTTGGAAATGAAATATTTATGTATATTATACAAGAATATTTAGGTTATATTAAAAAATTTAATGTAGAAAATCCTATAAAAACAATTCATGGATCTTATATATCTAAATATAATGGAGGAAGATTAGCATCATATATTTATTCAAACAATTATATTTATGATAAGATAAGAGAATTTAATAATATGGGTATTGGGGTTAAATTGACTTTCTCTAATCCTTATTTTACCCAAGAAACTTTAGAAGAAAAAGAACTTAATGAATATTTAGAAGTATTAAATGAAAGAAAAGATTTAGAAAATGGTATCATATGTTCTGTTGATGATTTTGCTGATTATATTCATCAGAAATATCCATCTATTAAAGTTACTTCTTCTTATGTAAAAATGGCTTCTGAGACACAATTAGGAAAAACAGATACTGTAGATTATTATAATAATCTTTTTGATAAATATGATATAATAGTAATAAATACGGCAAAAGCATTTGATGATGAGTTTTTAGATCAAATAAAATATAAAGATAGAATAGAATTCATAGTAAACAACAGTTGTAACCTTAATTGTCCTATTGCTCACAAGCATTATGAAAAAATGTATAAATTTAGTCAACGAATAAAATATCTTTATGAAAACAATATTAGAACAACTGATCCAAAAATGGAATTAATTGTAAAGGATTTAAAATCAATTAATGATAATTGTAGATTAAGAAGAATTCAAAATAATATTGAAAAAATAAAATATCAACAATTAAATAGAGATGAAATTAATTATCTTTGTAATAAAGGAATAAATAATTTCAAATTAGAAGGTAGAGATTTGGATTTTGAATTTTTTATAACTATTCTTTTTACTTATATTTTTAATAATGAATCTGTATTAAGAATGCATGCTATAATGCCTAGTGAAGATTTATCTAAAAAATGGCATATGCATAAACTAATTTATAATTCATAATATAATTTAAAATTAAATATAATTAAATATAATTAAATATTTTATATGATTAGTAAATCAAAAGATCAATTATTATATGAATATGATAAACCAATTATATGGAATCTTTCATGTTTTGGAAATGAATGGCAAATGTTCATATTAGATAATGTTATTGAAATACTTAAAAAATATGGGTATTCTAATCCAATATCTACAATACATGGAAGTTATTCATGTAAATATAATGGTGGTCGTACAGCTTTATATTGGAACAGTTGGACAAATATTGAGAATTGTATTAAAAAATATAATAATAAAGGTATTGGAGTTAAATTGACTTTCTCTAATATGAATATACATAAAGAACAATTTGAAGAGAAAGAAATGAGACAATATCTTGATGTATTGAATGAGACCAAAGGAATAGGTAATGGTATCATATGTGTAAATGATGATTTTGCCGAGTTAGTTAAGAAAAATTATCCTGATTTAGACTTAGTTGCATCACATGTAAAGATGGAGCTTGAAACCAAAATGGGAATAACAGATACAACAGATTATTATAATTCTAAATTTGATTTATATGATATTGTTGTAATGAATACATATAGAGCATTTGATGATGATTTTTTAAGTAAAATAAATCATCCAGAAAGAGTTGAATTTATTGTTAATCATTCATGTACAACAAATTGTCAAATGGCAAAAAGACATCATGAATTAATAGATGCACAACAAGAATTAAAGATAAAATATAATCATGATTCAAAAATATTAGAAAAAAATAGACAATTTATTAATAATATTAAAGAAATAAAAAGTATCTTGGAAATATGTAAAAATATTAAAGAACAAAACATATATGAAAAGATATGTAGACAATTTATTAATAGAGATGAAATTAATCATTTAGTAAATACCTTTGGAATTAATAGATTTAAGATCGAAGGAAGAGATTTGTCTAATTTTGAATTTATAGTATCTTTGAATAGACATCTTATTAATCAAAATTCTATATATGATATTATACATAATAAATATGAAACACAAATGAATGATAAAATAAATACAAAAGCATGGCAAAGAAGATTTTTTGATTAATTAATTGAATTTTTTTAATATTAGATCTATATTTATTTGTCATTTAAATAATATATCATATGGTTAATAAAATTAAGTTTGATTTTGTAGGTACTAATCCTAATGAGTTGAAAATTGGTGATAAGGTAAATGTTACAAGTTATTGGAAAGATTCAAATATTTCAAATACTTGGGATAAAAATAATTCACACTTTTATAATGTAACAATTAATTAGATTAATAAGATTAATGATGATTGTTATGTTTTGAAATGTATTAGGCATTGGGAATATAATAACAAAGATTCAAAGGAGAAAATTAGAGTTAATAATCTTGGACAGACAAAAACCATCTATTGTGATTCTCAGAAGGGATATTGTACTCGTAAAGTTATAACATTGATTAATTGATTATGAATAAAAGACATGTAAGATTTGAAAATATACAAGATGCTTTATTGTGGTTGATGACTAATCGTTTCAATAAAGAAGATGATGCAAAGCTTTTTGATCAATATGGTAATTATTTTATACATTCTGAATATAATAATGTCATTGAACATTATTGGTATTATGGCGATTCAGAAGATGAAGATGGAAATTTGATTCCTGGTAATTGGGATTTTGATAGATTGTCATATGAAGATTTCATTAGCCAATTTGAAGGTACAGTATTAGAGAATAATGTATGAGTGTATTAGAAGATTATATCGTAAGATTTGATAAGAATGATAGAAGTTCATTTCCTTATTGGTTTGCACATTGGTGTGCATTCAATATAACTGCTTTGAATTATAAGAGATGGAAGTTCAAATATCTTTTCCATGATATTGAGAAGCCATTCTTGAAATTATTTATGTCTTATCCAAAATTACAAAGATTTCATAATTTAATTCATAAACATCATCTTCTTCATTATTTTGTTTATAAGAATGCTGATTGGGAGGCTATGTTCATTGATTGGGAATGTGGAAGATTAACAAAGCAACAATGTCCAAGAAATGCGGTCAATGAATATTATCGTATATTCAAACAATTTGAAGAGTATATTAATGAAGGAAAAATATCTGATAATAAGTCAATAAGATATTTTGAAGATCATAATTTAAATAAAGAGGAATTAAGACCTTTGATTATTAATGCTTATAATAAACTTTATAAAACATTTAAAGATAAGTTCAGTATTAATGTAAATAAATATAATGAACATTATCTTTTAAAATAACTATATTATTATAATAATTATATGTTTAATAACTTAAATGAATAGTAACAATGATAAACTTTTATACATAGGATTAAATGGATTAGCAGGTAGTGGTAAAGATACTGTTGCAAAGATTTTGAATATTATCTTAATGAAAGATTGGACAGATTATAATTCTTGTAAATCATTTTATAATAATTTCTATACAAAACCAAATGCATCTGCTTCTTATTATGAAAAATTCAGAGGAGCTAATGAACAAGTAATTTGTTTAGCATTTGCAGATCAATTAAAGCAAATATGTTCAAAAATATTTGGAATACCTCTTAAATGCTGGTATTTTAATAAGTCAACTGCATGGGTATGTATTAATAAAGGATTTGAATATACAGAAATTAGACCAGATAATGTAGTTGCTTGTGATGAATATTATTATAATCTAGAACAATATAAGAATTCAGATACAAGCTATTGGATGAGTCTTAGAGATATTCTTGTTTATGTTGGTACATATATTCTTCAACAAGATATTAATAAGCATGTTTTCATTAATACAATATCAAATCAAATAAGAACAGCTATATTAAATAACCATAATCTTAAATATGCAATTATAACAGATGTAAGGTTTACACATGAATTAGAATATATACAAAAGAATAATGGTTTAACTATTAAGATTGTTCGTAATAGTATTGTTCAATTAGCAAATATTGCAGAACATGATTTAGATGATGAAGATTCATATGATTTCTTAATAGATAATAATGGTACTTATGAAGATTTATTTAAGCAAGTATGGGATTTAGTACATGATAATATTGAATTTAAAAATGAAATATTAAGCTTAAATACACGTGAAAATGTAAATAATTATCTTAGAAGAATAGATGATGATTGTTATAGAGTATGTTCTCCTTATGGAATACAACAAATAGGACATCAAAATGGAGAAATTTCAATGATAGATCTTAAAGGAGGTCCAACAATTGATTTAGGTGTAGAAGTACCTGGAACAGATTTAATACCAACAAAAATAGATATGGATGATAATAATAAATTTTTAATTTATATATAAAAAGGAGTAACTTAAGTTACTCCTTATTTTTTAGTCTTATCTATAACTTTAAGATCAGCAAACTCATCAATTAATAGATGTTTCTTTCTTGGATTAACCATATAAGCTAGCTTGCTCATTAAGTCACGGTTAAGAAGTACTTTTTGTTTTTTGTTACGATTATCGACTAAAGCAAAATCAGCATCTAATAATTTACGTGTACCAATTTGTATGCATGGGATCTTTACAACTGTACGTTCTTCTTTAGTTTGTCCAACAATAGCAGTACTAGTAACATCACTCTTCTTAAAATTATAGACTTTACCTTCTATAGTAGCTGTTACATTATCTCCATCAACTTCAACTTTCTCACATCCAATTGTAGAAGCATGAGCACCATTACCAGTATCTAATTTAGCTTCAAATGTTATCTCTTCTTCATTTTCCATTGTGATTGTAATATCTTCAAGATAACCAATAGACTTAGGGAATAATACTAATTCATTGATGTCATTAATATTATCAAGAAGTCGTTCCATAAAGTTTTCACCAATTACTTCGCTAATACCTTCTGAACCTGGTGAGCTATTATATTCTAATACTACATTATATCCTACATCTTTGAATTCTTCATTACTTCCTTCAACAAGTGGCATGATATCTACAGCACACCAAGGCATTCCAGATATCTTAGCTACTTTCAATGCAATCTCTTCTTGTTCTTTAGTCAATTCAATAGGTTCTGCTTCAGCACCAAGTGATACATTACTTCTGAAATCTGACTTATTGAGTTTCTTACGTTTCATAGCAGCAATTATTTTTTGTTCTGTTCTCATTGTCAATACATGAACACGAATATCACCACCATCTGCTTCTTCTTTCTTTTGACATAACAATTCTCTTTCTTCATCAATAGCAAATACCATTTGAAGCATTGAAAGCATTGTCTTACCAGTTTGCATTGTTACGCCAGTTCCGCCATGACCATCAAGAATCTTTACAACATATTCACGTTTATTGTCTTCTTCTTCATCTTTTCCAACATCTTTATAAATATCCTTAAGTTTCTTGTTCAATGATTCTTGATTCTTCTCAATATCATTTTTACAAAGAAGAGTGAATTTTGGTTGTGGAATATCATAACGTTCCATTAATACAGCTGCTTGATATTTGTTTGAAGCACGCTTAGCTGATTGTATAGGATTCAATACAAATATTCCCCAATCTTGAATTTCTTTAATACATTCCATACATTCTTCAGAATCTTGTACTCCTAAACGAACAATGCAAATAGTATCAACATTAGATTGTTTATCTATTGTATATTTTCTCTTGTCATCATTAATAATTATCTTATTTTCTAAAGATTTATAATGTACTTCTTCAGCAACAAATGTAATAATTTCTATATCTTTTCCTTTTACAGCATCTTCAAGATTCTTCAAAGTCTTGTTCTTCTTTGGATCTCTTTCATTTGTAAAGAAAAGTATATTCTTGAAGAAATATTCCTTTTTCTCCTTTTGTTGGCCATCTTGTTCTTCTTTTGGAGCTTTGATATCTAATGTATTATCATCTGACTTGTCTTCCTGTGATTTACCAGGTTCACCCTTTAACTCATCAGCTTCTTTGACTATATTAATAATATCTTCAATATTTGTTATGTAATTTTCTTTCAATAAATTACTAAATTTTTTCATTGATTTTAAGATATAAATTTCTTTATTAAAAATAAATCTTTATATCCGAATGTTTCTATTTTATATTAAATACATTATTCGTTGAGATAATGATTAATGAATATCACAAACTTAATCAACTATTAAAAGATAAGAAAGTATTATATATTCCAATTTATTCATGTTTTGATTATAATACAAAGTTGTTAAATTTTAAATCAGATGGAAATGTTAATAGATTTTTAACAACTTTTTCAAATGTTAATAGTTACAAATCTTTAGATATTTTAACACCAGAAAAGGGTAATGATGTAACATGGTTTTATAGTGCATTTTATAGTGTTACACATAATAGTAAAGTGCTTAATTCAAGATATATTGTTGAATCTGCAAAGGTTCAACGTAATATTGGTTTTGCAAAGAATATATTAAATGAAATTAATATTGAAGATTATGATATTGTAATTGCTGAAGGTCAATATGTTGTTCTTGAATTATTAGATTTCTATAAGTTTATTGAAGTTATATATTGGTGTCCTGTATGTGCAACTGATAATAAGACAAGAGATTTCTTAGAACCAAACAAAGCATTAGATAAGTATATATTTTCAAGAGTGGAGAATACAATTGTGGCATCTGATGAACAAGTGAAATATATCCAATCATTACGTAAAGGAACACAATTAAGATTTTCTAATATAATATTCATAAGTACTTTGATAGATAGAAATCTTGAAATATTTGATTATGAAGTAAATCAAACCATTATAGATCATATTCAACCAATGATAGATAATGGTTGGAAAGTTATTTATCTACCATTTAGATTAACTGATAAAGGTTATAGATTTTTAGATATATTACATTATTTAGCATATTGTGATATTAATAAAATTATTGTATTATATTCAAATCCAAATGGCTGTGATATATATAGTTTAACAGATGATGAAGTTGCAAATAATTATATACATAATCATTTCATAAAAGTAAGTACAGATAGGAATATTTATTATACGATTTTAGATCATATTGATTGTATAATACCTTATTTAGAAGACACTAAATTTATTAATCATGCGGCAATATCAGAATTTGAAACTTCTAAAAAATGTAAAGTTGTAACTGATTTATCACAATTACAGTATGAATTAATAAAAATACAAATTAATAAAGAATAAAAATATCTAATATATATGAATGAAGATAGAGAGCATAATTGACATTAATAATGGAAAGACTTTAATAGCAACATTTAATGATGGAATATCACCTACTTCTAAAAGAGCTTGGTTTAATGATGTAAAGATAATTAGAAAAATTTTCATTGACAAGTTTAATAGACAAGAAGTTAACCTTTTATATAATTCAAAGAAAGCTAATGACGAGTCTTGGTATATTAGCTTCAATGATATAAAAGATTTGAATGATTATCATGATATAATTATATTTTGTACTTCTCCTAATTTATTTGGTGGTACATTTGGATCTTACCAATTAGATTTCTTAAAGGCATTCTCTAATTATAATGGTAAACTTTATTACTATTTCAATGATGTGAATTGTGTACCTTATGATGTTGGTGAATTTGTAAGAGGTAGAATGCATACACCAAAAGGTTTATTACAAGATGGAAAACCATATGTTGGATTTAGTGATGAAGATTGTAATAAGCTTTCAAAATTGCATAGAAAATTCATTATCATGTCATCTTGGAATAATTATGATGTAATAAT
>Ga0247610_10006428_pt1 | contig 12209 bp, 12 predicted proteins | sample 174DNAGHGhighgp2_FD_193483 | JGI IMG/M metagenome (GOLD analysis project Ga0247610, IMG submission 193483) | Sheep rumen microbial communities from Palmerston North, Manawatu-Wanganui, New Zealand - 1742 DNA GHGhigh gp2 | ecosystem: Host-associated > Mammals > Digestive system > Stomach > Rumen...
GTTTATGAGGTGAGCGACATACGCGCACGTTTTGGTGCCGATGAGCGTAGAGCCATTATAGGTCTGAAGCAGAATAGTCCCCGCATAGGTTTTTGCGTTCGGGATTAGTTGGGCGATGGCGTCTTCAATGGCGGACGTGTCAAGCGTGGTAGAGACGCCGACGTTTTGCGCGATGAGATGGTCAGTATTGTCGTAGGTGATATAGACCTTGTGGGTGAACAAGGACGACTTCCGGTTGGTGTAAATGGTGATGGTGTCGCCGAGGTTGAAGTCAGGCGTGTTAGTGCCAGCTTGCCCGATAGTCGGCTCAGAAGCGCGAGGTATGGTAGTAAGCGGAAGCGAGATGGAGTCTGACGACCCGTTAAACCAACCGTAAGGGTCGTCCATAGAAGCGTAGCCGGAAACGGTTTTAGTTCCGTCGTCATTATGAGCAACCGTAACCGTTCCCTCGGCGATAGTTTTAGTTCCCTCGGACAAGTAGTGCGATATTTCTCCGGTATAGTCATAGACGGTCTGCCCATTAACGTTGATAACACGGCGACACGACGTAGAATACGTCTGCCCCGACCACGAGTTAGAACGGTAAACTTTGAGCTTATAACGAACGACGGACGTGTTGTCTTGGACGTTGTAGCTGTCCTCTGATAGCTCGAGGATACCCCGCATATAAGTTGATAGAGTGAACTCGGTTGATACAGCCATTTTAGTTGCCCTCCCACGTTTCTTGGGTTTTTACGAACGCCCACCCTTGTTTCGAGCCGGAAGTCAGTGGCACGATTTTAAGCGGTGGCATTGTAATCTGCGATTTGACAGAAAGTTTCGCGACTTTGGTTGTGTCCTTATTGAGATAGAAAACCTTTTGCTCGGTGCCGGAGACGGTAGAATAACCGGCGAACTCAAGCGGGGTGATTTGGACATAATCACCAGACGTTGAGGATTTGACGCGGACGCCATTTTCCGTGAGCGCGACCTGCGTATTTAGGATTTCCGTTTGAGACTGTTGCCACGGAGCTTTAGTGTCGGACTGAACGAGCATAGCGTCAGTAATGTATAGATGTTCGGCGTTGGTATTCACGAGCGAGACGGTAAGCGTGTTGGAAGCGGGAACGATGTTTTCTTGAGCGACCTCACCCCACACGACCTCAGTGCCATCAGCGAGCGGTATAGTCCACGTATTTGTCCCGTCAGCAAGAACGATAGCCCCCGCGCCCACAGTCGGTTTCTTGACGCGCGCAGAAAAGCTATAAGCCACATTTGGAGAGACCGTGACGGTCTGCACCATAGAAGAGCCGGACGTAAGGTCGATTTGGTTGCCGGAGACCGCACCATAGTTAAGGCTCTCCGGCGAAGTCTGGGCGGAGACAGTTCCGGTTTTTGTCCAGTAGGGGAAGTTCCCATCGCTATCGAAGTCATAGCCGACGGAGTTTTTGAGACAGTTCGACCCGCCCGCCTTTTGGACGGACTGGGTGATGGAGTTGACCGTTTGGAGATACTCAGTATAGTTCGCTTGGACGGTCTCGTCGGTCTGTATGGTCTTCTGAACGAGCGCGTCAATTTGCCCCTGTTGTTTATCGGTCATCAGCCGGACGTTCCACACGGTTTTGGTCGAAGAGCCGGCAGTAGAATAGTCGGTATTTTTTGTGTCGGGTATAGTGCTTTTGAGCGTTTCCTTGAGCGAGCCGGCGATGGTGACGGAGACGGTAGAAAGCACCATCTCGCCCATCTCATTATTCTCGCCGTCAAAAACCTTTATACGGTCTCCCACTTCATACCAACCGTGCCCCTCAGTCTTACACTCGCCCGCGCTATATTCGAGACCGGCGGTTGCGGAGAGAAGCGCGTTCGCCATCGCGATACGTTTTGTGTCAGCGTCATCGTCGGCATAGGTGGCGATTTCGTTATTGGTGAGCCGGATTTCTACGCGTTCACTATCATAGGTAGCGGGCGCGATGATATTGTCCTCTTGAGGCTCAGTAGCAAGGGTAAACGTGTTAGAAGCCCCGAACTTGTCGCCGAAAGATACGCTCATTAAGTTGGAGTAGGCAAGGTTTTCTTGCGAAGAAAGTTGAACTGGTGCAAGTTCGAGAGTGTCGGCGACGCCGAGTTTGACGCGAGCGACAGTGGCAGTAGCCCCCGCGAGCATATCGAGAATATCGCGGTAGGTAGTCTCCGCACCTTCTTCAAAAAGCTCAAGCGTGTCTTCCGTAGCTGCGGGGATTAGCACGGACGCATTAGGCAAGCCCGCGACGCTAGACGCGAGCGTAAGCCCGAACTTGACCGCCACTTGCTCAATGATAGACGCGACGGTAGCGGGGTATTGGATTTCCCCACGCCTATAATTTGTCTCGCGCATAAGCCCAATTTGGTCGATGACGGAGAGTTCTGTCATACCATTTTTGAGGTCAATTTTTTCTTCCTTGATAAAGAAGTTCCCGTAGGGGATTTCTTCCCATACCTCATTATTTTGGTTGTCCACGCCCGTCTTAACTCGAAGCCACACCCCGCATTTTAAGCCGGCATAGACGGGGAAGCTGTCGCCCACTAGCTTAATAGTGCCAGAGCGGACGGCGGAGAGAAAGTAGCCACCCTCTTGAGTGAGCGCGACAGAAGCGAGAACGTCCGACGAGGTATATTCCACCGGTATCTCGGAGTTCAGCGTATAGATGGCAACGCGCGCCCCAACGAGCTTGAGTGGGGCGGTCATAGCGTTTCTGATGGAAGCGGACGGAGTAAGCATTAGACACTCCTCGATAGTGGCACGAGCGAGAACTCAATTTCGTCGATGAGCGAGTTCTTACGCCGGCGGAGTTTAGTTTTGAAGTCGGACGCGTAGTAGTTAGCGGTTTTGACCGAGTTCGAGATAATGTCATAGAATTGGACGCTAAAGAAGTCAGTGTTGAGGAGCGCGCCGAGAGACATCACGTTCGAGACCTCTTGGACAGTGGTCTTGACGACGATTTTCGGGAAAATCCCGATAAGCGAAGCGCGGACATCGCCCATCATATTGCGTTCCGCGTCTTTCCATAGCTTGTTGTATTCGACGGTATATTCGCAGATGTTCGAGACGTCTGTGCCGTTGATACGAAGTAGTCGAGCGTTTATGTCAGCCATCACTTTTCTCCTTTTATGACCTCACTCTGCGAGGGGTATTCAATATCATTTTTCCGAAGAATATCTTGAAGCACGTCGATATATTTTTTGGCGTGGTCGAGTTCGTTTTGGACTTCGTCTAGTAAGGCGCGCGCTTTCCGGAGCTTTTCTTCCGCGGTGTTGTATTCTTTGATAGCCTCATCACGAAGCTGGAGAGCCACGTCCACGTTGGTTTTTTCCGTTTCGATTTTGATTTTCCGGCGGTTTGTCAGATAGTTGAATAGAGCAACCACGCCCCCGCCACCGAACAAGCCGAGAAGCAGGCTTGTGATGTTTTCTGGTATATCTGTCATCGCCGGTCTCTCCTTTTAAGCTATAACGCTTCTGTTCCTATTATATGATTTTTCGTTGATTTTCTCTACCATAACGTCCGTGATTTCCTCGTCTCCGATACGCACGATGAACACGGGGTTTCCTTCGTCTTTCGACCCGATACGGTCAGCCAGTTCGTCAATCCACTCGGTATTATTCTCGAGCGGAACAACCGCCTCACGCCCACTCTCGCCTACCATCGCAATAGTAGCGTCGTTGATGATACCACCACGAGCGAGACGCGGGAACGATAACGTGTTGAGATAGCCCAGATTTATACCTGGCACTTTGTTAATAACGTCGATAAGCCTGTTAATACCTCGTATTGGTGTATTAAGGAAGCTCTCGGCAAACGACAGAATACCATTGACGACGCCCTTGAACGCACCAGAGACCGTCTCGCCGATTTTGGTGCCGATTTCCCCGAACTTTGTTTTGATTTTGTCCCATAAGTTCGAGAAGAACTGTGGTATAGAAGCGAACGCGTTTTTGATATTATTGCTGGCTCTCTCGAACTTCTCCTTGAAGTAGGTCGGAACGGACGCGAAGAAGTCCTTGACACCGTTCCACGCGTCAACAAGCAAGTCGCGGATTATGCGGAGACCTTCTTTGACAGCGTTCCATATACCCCAGATGATACCTTTGAAGAAGTCGAGTAACTGAACGAGGATTTCTTCAATCGCGTTCCAGATGTCGGTGACGACTTGGACGACGCGGGTGACAAAATCAGATATAACTTGAACGATAGCCGTGATGACGTCAACGACAACCTCAACGATACTCTTGACGATAGCGATGACGACTTTCAGGACTTCGATGACGACTTTGATGGCAACGACGAGAACGTCAGCGATGAACTTCGCGATGTCCTTGAGGTATGGCATAGCGAAGTCGAGTATGTCTTCCACGAGGTCTAGGATTACTTCCAGTATGGGCATTACGGCGTCGAGGACTTCGGAGATAAGCTCAAGCACCGGCTCAAGCAAGTCCATTAACACATCGACGAGTTCCATTAGCGGGTCCATAATTTGGTCGAGCAGGTCGATAGCGATGTCGAGAATGTCCATTATGAAGTCGAAGATTTTCTCGAAGATAGGCGAGAGCTTCTCGAAGATGGGGAGAAGTTTCTCGGCGATTTTGGCGATGAGCTTCCCCACGAAATCAAGGATTTTAGACAGCACTTTCTCGAATACGGTAAACACTTTCTCGATGACCGGACGAAGCCTCTCAATGGTGTCCATAACCCGCTTGATGATTTTCTCGCCGAGTTCCTTTAGGACTTGAACGAGTGGTTTAAGAGCCTCGCCGATACGTTTAACGAAGTCCATCAGTTTTTGGAGCGTGTTTTGTAAGAAGTCCTTGAGAAAGTCGCGGAAGTTCTCGTTAGTGAGGAGAAGCCCCCCGATGACGGCTGTGAGGGTGAGGAACGGGTGGGCTTGGACGACGCCGAACAAGGTCTTGAACGCGCCAGTCATTTTGTCGGTTATCGCACCGGCTTTAGAGCCGAGACCGGTAAAGGTCTTTAGTCCCTTGTCCACAAAGTTGCCCAGCACGCCGTTGACCGCGCCGGCTGCCACCTCGTAGATACCGAAAGCCCCCGCTACTTTAAGCACCAACGGCGCGATGTCTTTCAAGAAGCCGATAAGTTTCTCAAGCCACTTCGGAAGTTTGATGTCCGGTATAATGCTCCCCCAGTCGATAGCCTCTACCGCGTCCTCAATACCACCGGCAATACCCGTGCCGACATCATACCCCGCGCCGGACGTGTCCGCAGAAGCAGAGTTGTCTTGAAGCGTGTTCATCTCATCGAAAGAAGCGAGCGCGCCTTTGACCTGTTTAGCTGCCTTTTGCGCAGAGTTCCCATAGTCACCAACCGCATCGCCCACGCCTGATATGGCTTTAGACGCATTTGTAGCGCCTGTGGCGACCTTTTTGCCGAACAAGGCAAGGACAGCCTTAATGTAGCCTATAATCTTTCCTAGCCACCCTACAACGCGTGCTAGAGCCGGTAGGAACATAGCCTTGACCGTCGTGATGATTTCTCCGAGTTGAGCGCGAAGCATAGCGAACGAGTTGGCAAGCTGGACTTGTTTGCCGGCGTCTGTTTGAGCTAGCGTGTGATTCATATCGCCGACGCGCTCGGAGACAATACGCGTGAGTTCGGCGACCCTCTGTTCTTCCGAGCCATAAGTAAACAGGTCTTTCTGGCTTTCAGATAGCTGAATACCGAGTTCGGTAAATATCCGCGTGTTTCCTTGAAGCGCACGACCAAGCTGTTGAGCTGTCGCGTAAGTGTTTTCTTCCGTGGCAGAAAGCCCGTAGTGCGCCACGGTGAGGTCGTTCATCGCGGGGATTAGCTTCTTCAGAGCGTCGGTTTCCTTGACGTAGGTAGCGAGCTTTTGCGCGCCATTTAATTGAGCCTGTTGGGAGACGACACCCAGTCTAGTTTCGGCGTCAATGAGTTTTGTGACCTCATTGTATTCTGCCTGTGTCGCCCCACTATTCGACATCGCTTGCGCCAGCCGGACGCGCGCCGAGAGAACGTTTGCATAGGCGTCCTCCGCGCCTTTGAGCAGGTCGATGATTTTCCCTACCGTCTTTTGGACGATGGAAGCCAAAAGCGAGCCTAACGTCACCATTTTCGCGGAGACACGGCTCGACATACTAGACATTTGATTTGAGATTTTACTACCGACTTTCCCGACGGTGCCAGAGAGAGCTTCAAGTTTGGCGGTTAAGGCGTCGAGTGCCTTGTGCGCCATCTTTCCATCTGCTTTGAGTATGATATTTACGCTTTTAGACATTGTTCGCCTTTTCTTGTCGGCGTTTAGCGAGCCACGCTTCCGTTTCGGCTCGGCTATACCACCGGACGGGGTTTTTCGTTTCTTGTTTTTCTCGCTCGAACTTATCGACTAGCTCAGGCTTTCTTGGGTAAACATCTTTCCCACCGAGAACGCCGGCGACTGCCTTGCCGATATACACGCCGAGCTGATAGTTCGCCGTGTCGAGTATGAGCAAGCGGTCTTCAAGCCTCTTATTGTAAGCCTTGAGATATGACCGGTATATCTTTGGCGTGATTTCATCACCGTAGAAGTATGCTAGAGATATACCGAACGTGAGCGCGTCCGTTTCGAGCGACGCCCACAGTTCGGTAAAGGTCTCATAGTTTCTCTCGTCGATGTAGTTTACGCGGTCTGGGGTGAAGCCTTCGTTTTGACTTCCTCTTTTGGTAAAAAACCGCTGTCGATGAGTGCGTTCTCTAGCGTGTCAGAGATTTTCTCAAAGCCCTCGGCTTTCACGATGGCGTCAATGTCATCGAGAGAAAGCGGGTTGACGGAGAGACTTTGAATAAGCTCGACTAACACGGTAAAAGAGACTCTCCCTTCGCTAAACGCGGAGATGAGGCTTTTCCCTGTGTTCTTTTCAAACTTGATAATGTTCGAGACGGTGGCGCGAAGTTCGAGCTTTGGCGCAACCGTTTGAGCGGTTTGGGGGGTTTTGTTTTCTGTTGCTTGGTTTTCCATTTAGATTTCGTCCTTGTTTAGATTATGGTTTTCGGTTAAGCGCTTGCTGCGACCGTTCGGACGTAGTAAGTTTTACCGGAAGCGACAGCCGTGTCTGGAGTCAAGAAGTAGTCGTTGCCGGACTTTTCATACCAACCGGAGAGAGCGGGGTTAGCGCCGGTCTCTGGGGTGACAGCAGAGTAGATGAGTTCAGAGCCAGCCGGAACGTTCGTGGCTTCGCCGGAGATTTTGAGTTCGCCGGAGTAAGTCATCAGACCGTCAGTTGTCTGTTCGCCCATCTTTACGTTTGCGAACATAGCGCTAAACACGAATTTGCGCCCGTCAGCGTAGGTTGCTTCCATAGGCAAGACGGCTTGAGAGTTCGCCAGCGCCCAGATACGGTCAAACGTGTCGTCGTTCGGAGCGACGTTGCCCGCGAAGGCTACGTTATCATATTCTTGGTCGCCTGCAATATACTCTTTTTTACCACCTGGGCTATCGTGGTCGGTCACGTCAATTTCATTGTTAGTGATACCGACTTCGCCGAGACTTGTGAGATGTGCAATAAACTTTTCCGTGCTAGACACGGTGTAGGCGAGCTTTGCGCCCATACTTTTTATACCAGCCATTAAGGTTTCTCCTTTAGAGATGGTGCGGTTGTTGTGTCCATTATATCACACTATGGACGGATGAGGCTACGCGCTAGGATTTTCCAGCGCCTCGACGCGAGATACCAACTCGTTGATAGCTGTGACGAGGGAAGTTTTATCAGTCGTTGTGAGGCTGGAGAGGCGACCGATACGGTCAGCAAGAACTCTCCCTTGATAAGCGGAGAGGGGTCGTTGTCTGTAAGCAGAACCACTAGCATTAAGGGCGTCGTAAACTGTGCCGGTGTTTAATAAATTGCCACTGTAATCGTCTCTGACCGAGCCGTCTTGGTTGTATATGGTTATAGATGGAGTTTCATCGCTATACAACCCGTCCATAACATACACCACAGTTTTGTTAGTCGATTTTCGGGCGACTAAGATGAGACGTTCGACTGCATTAAGGAAAGATGCACTACCGGAATTGTTATACCATTTTATATTGCCAGTTATCCTATAAATCCCTGTGTCGAGTAGCCACGGCGCAAAACCGTCTGGGCTTGATGTCGGGTAATTATAGTCTGAGGTCGTTAGCGTTTTAATCCCATCAGGCAGTCCAGCCCAAGTCCCATCAGCTTTGAGGACTTTCCCAGCGTCAGTCGTAGCAGGGGCGGGAACGAGACCCATAGCGCCTGCGGTAGTCCCGTCTGTTCCGGTGAAAGCAGTCTTGTCGGCTTTGTTGTCGTTTAGATATTTACCCATATTGGCAGAGAGAGCTCTGCTATCGCTTGAAGAAGTCAAAGAGTCTTCAATTTGGTTTTCTGTTAATACCCTCGCATATCTTTGAGTATTACCTCCAGCTGGCGAGCCATCTGCCTTTTTTGCAATAAACATATAGATTTTATACGAGTCATATGACCCAGCGCCGACCAAAGTCCTCACCTCCTGAGAAACACCGCTAGTGTTCATCACGATAAAAGTCAAACTTTTGCCACTATCAGCCGTAAAAACATTACTGCTGGTAGCCCATATTGAAACGTCATTATTGGTCGTATTTTCAAAATTATAAATACCTGGAGAAAGCAACCAAGTAGCGATAGCATTGTCGGTATCGCCCGTTTTATGATAATTAAAATCCGCGTCAGTCAGCGTCTTGACACCGCCTCCGCCTTCGGGCAAGTCCACGTTCTTATTCTCATCGGGGACAACCGGAACGCCACCAACGGACACGGAGTTGATGTTGTTGACCTGTGCACCCGTCTCAACGCCAGCAAGCTTTTCTTTCTCCGACGTAGAATAGTTGTTGTCGGTATGGACATAGTTAGCGTCAACGACTGTGTTCGGAGCGTTTTTCTGCGCACCACTTTCGATACCGTTGAGCTTAGTGACTTTTTCGCTGTCAATACCAGAGTTGAGAGCTGCAATTTGCGCAGGAGTAAGCGGGGTCTCATTGACCCGATATTCGGGAAGCCAGCCTGCCTTACCATCGACACGCCACGTTCCAGAATACTTGAAGCGCCACGTTCCGACGAGAGCGGAAGCCTCTGGCTCGACTGGGAAGTCCGAAGCGTCAGCCACCACGAGATAGTCATTTGAGGTTGGTATGGTATGTCCGTCGGTGTCAGCGGGGTATAGAGAGCCGTCAGTAGGCACATCAGCCCACGTTCCCCAGTTCCCGCGGAAGTGAGCGGAATTGGTTTGAGCCGTCTCGACCACAAAAGCCTTGTCCGCGAGTTGGTTTGACGCGGAAGCCTCAGCAGGGATTTTCTCGGAGACACCCGCGATGTTTGAAGCGTTGGTGTTGATTTGAGCGACTTTAGTGCCGTCTATGCCAGAGTTGACCGCAGTCATTTGCGCTTGCGAGAGCGCGTCCTGTTTCCCAGAAACAGCAGTGTTGAGTTGCTCATCTGCTTGTTCACGAGCGGAAGTTTCTGTGGAGAGGTCTTGCGCGGACGGCGCGCCGACATCAGAAGCCTCAAGCTGAATATTCCCAGTAGCGTCAGGGGCTTTCCCGTTGACCGTCTGAACGGGTGAGATGATGTTGTTATTGACGACAGCTTCACGCTCCACGTTGACCTGTCTTTCCGCGCCCTCTTGGGCGACATTTACACGTCTTTCGCTCATATTATTCGCCCCCCTCATCAGCAGTCGTAGTGACCTCGGTTTTGAGATATAGCGGTCCGGAAGCGATGGTAGTCTTGACACCATTGTTTATGACCTCAATGTCGTAAGTGTATTGTTGCGAGCTTTCCATTTCGTCTGTATCGGTCGCGTCGATAGTAAAGTGATACTCGCCGTTCTCATCGAAAGAGAAGTCACTATCTTTCTTTTGAAGCACAAAACCAGCTTTTTCCTCGAAGCCTTTTTTCTTTACCGTGAAGAATATGTGTTGAGCGCGTTCCATAATGACACCGCCGTCTTGGTCTTCCCGATGGAAGTGTAGCCGAGCCGTGTCGCCACGATAGAACGATATGCTATTGTCGGGCATAAAGTCAGTCTCCTTTTGAGAGTGCGTTGTTGGTTATTATTATATCACTAAAGACCCTTAGACACTGCGACGGGGTATTGAATATCGCAATATACCGCCGTGCCAGTCTTAGTCTGCACCGTGTTGATTTCCGACACGATAGACGACCCCGCGAGACAGCGCACGCCGGCTTCGAGGTCAAGTATGTGCTCGAAGCTGTCGTTCATCACGGTATTGTCGAGGGCATTATAGACGAGGTCAACGAGTTCCATCAAGGTTGCGATGACTTCGCTTGTGATTTCCTCTTTTTCGAGATTTAGGTAGATGGAGACGGTATAGGTCGGCGTGTAGGTATAGCGACGCGCTTCGGCGTCAATTTCCCGCCCCACGGTAGCCGGCACAATCCGGATTACTGGGTATTGGTCGAACGTGTCTGTGGCTTCTTTTGACACCGCCATCACGATTGTCCCATTTGATGTCGCCGGCAAGTTAATGAGCGCGGACGCTAGTTCGTCTTGGATTTTGTTTGTGAGTTTAGTCAAGTCCATATTTTCTCCTTTTAGATAACTTTGTCGATAACTTCTTGGACATTATGAGCGAGAAGCCGGTTGGCATAAGGCTCAACCTCTTTATAGGTTTTTTCGAGATAAGGGTGCGGAGCGGTGCCGTGTTTGGCGATGGAGTGAGCCAAAGCCCACGGGTTGATACCTCTCATACGCGCCCACGGAGTGATAGCGTCAACCGGCGGGAAATGTGGGCGAGTGCCGAACTCAACATAGTCGGCGTATTCGTCAGTCGGCTCGACGCGATATTCGACACGGCTAACTTTGATGTAGTTTACGTTGCGAGCGAGCGAGCCGGTTTTCCCAAAAGGTATGTTCTTGCGGAAGCACCACTGCGTATAGATGGCGACCTGCAAGAGAGTTTGCTCGATAGCGTCTATCATCGCACCTGGCGCGCGTTTGACCGCCTGTCGCGCGCCCCGCATATCGACGGAGAGTTCCAAGTCCATAGGCTATACCCCCTGTGTAGAGCAGGCGAGTTCGAGATGAGACACCCCGCCTAGCCCTTTGTATGGAGCGACGCCCTTAATGAGAACGACGACGCCTGACGAGACCACGAGCTTGTCGCCCTCTTTGACGTCAGCGTCTTCCTCAAAATAAGCGACATAATCCTGTCCGACAACGATGTCCGGAGAGAGCGAGTTCTCTCTCGTAGCAGGGAGAACGAGACACCGAACTCCGGTAGCGATTTGGGCGAACTGCGAAGAAAGCCCCCGCCCCTCTATTTTTTGCCGGCGAAAGATGTCGCAGGTATGGTCGAGTAGAAGCATTATAAGTTCCCCCATTTGTAGAAGTTGAACACGGTCATATAGTCATTAGCGTTCCCGATGACGATTTTAGAGCCAGATTGGTTGGCGTTTCTGGTGAACGTTCGGCTATACCCGCCCACGCTCTCGGAAGTCACGTTGGCGTTCCCCTTATCGTTGCGGTTTAGGTTTTCCGAAGCCAGTTGGAGAGTAGCGAGCTTTAAGTCTTCCGGAATACTGCCAGTCCCCACTTTGTATTTGACGTAGATGGCGTCGAAGTAGCCCCGCCCGTAGCGGTTCTCCCCGAACGTAGTGATACGCACGCGACCAGTAGATTTGTCGACGGCAAGCTCGGAAACATCTACTGCCGTGCCGTTGATTTTGATTTCGTCGATTTCTTTGATGTCGGCTTCCCGCAGAAAGATGACCGGCGCGTAGTCGTGAGTTTCCTCGATGATTTCCTCCGCGCCAAAATGTCGCCGAGTATAAGCAGATACCCACGCGTTCGTGGACGCCACAATTTGAGTGAGGCGTTGCGACTGTGGAACGCCCGCATAGTCCATCAGATTTTGTTCAGTTATGATTTCCATAGAAGCATTTCCTTGCGGTTGTTGCGTCCATTATACCATAATGGCTACCTTACTTCCCGCCCCCTATAAACTCCCCCGAACGCTCTAACGCGAAGCTAGAGGGCAATAACGCGATTTTCTAGTCCCGACGTATAAACACCCATCTTTTGGGCGAGAAGCCCCTCTACGGCGATTTGGTGGTGGAATTGTGGCATTTTTGTTGGTGGAATTGTGGCGATTTCTACGCGATAGTTTTTCGCTCAATACCAAAAACCCCGCGCCAATAGACGGGGAGAGCCTGAAGCGCGGGGA
>Ga0247610_10006429_pt1 | contig 12208 bp, 24 predicted proteins | sample 174DNAGHGhighgp2_FD_193483 | JGI IMG/M metagenome (GOLD analysis project Ga0247610, IMG submission 193483) | Sheep rumen microbial communities from Palmerston North, Manawatu-Wanganui, New Zealand - 1742 DNA GHGhigh gp2 | ecosystem: Host-associated > Mammals > Digestive system > Stomach > Rumen...
AATAAACATCTAGGATATCTCTCCCAGTTAGTTCTTTATAAGATTTTCCATACTTTCGTTTTGAATAATTATCGAACTCCTTAGCACCTTTTTGTAAAGCTTTGTCAAAATCTTCCTCTCCAGAATCTGATACATAACCTTCAAAGTATGCTATATCGTCATCTAAATCTTCTTGAGAAAGACCAGGAACTTTTGATTTCTTCTTAAACAAATCGAAAATAGACATATCTTTGTGTGCTCTTTTATTTTTGAAATGTTTATACAATTTATGTGCTCCGTAACCTAAAGCTGCTGCTCCAGCAACTCCTAATCCAACTTTTAATAAATCATCCGAGATTTTGCCATTTTTATTGAGATCTAAAATACTAAACTTATTAACAGCCCCTGGAGTTACAGAAGGAACTGCTTGTTCAACTTTTGGAACCGTAGTGGTTGTTGTCTGCTCTACTACAACTTTTGGAGCCTCTTCTTGAACTATCTCTTTAGCGGTTTCAGTCCCTAATCCAGTTTTACTAAGATCTGTTTTAGCAAGATATTCGATGTTTTTCTTTACTAACTCTGGGTCAACATCAGATAGATTAACATCGCCAAGCTGGTCTTTTAGTTTCTTAAGTGCTTCAGCATTGTCTTTAAAATTTTTAAGCTGATTTATCTCATCTGCATTTAAATCTAACTCTCTAGCAGCTAAATCAACGGCAGCATTTCCGAACATTCTCCCAACTTCAGCAGACTTTTCTCCCATCCATCCTTCAAGACCTTTATTTTTAATTTGAGATGAGGTTTCAGAAATACCTTGTTTTAAAATATCCAAAAGATTAGGCATCTTTCTTTTTCCCTTGAGCAAGATCTATCAGAGTTCTGATATCTGCTAATGATAATTCGTCTTCTTGTTTATCTTCAGTTGAATTAATAGATCTTGCCTTAGCGATGTTCCTAAGACTTTCTTTAAGACCAGTTTTCTTATATTGTTCAGACATAGCAGTTAAATCTTGATACGCTTTTGCTGCTTTGTCTAGTAAAAGTAAAGATTCAGCGGAAACTTCTGAATTTTTATTCGAATAGGTTTTTATTATAAAGTCAAATAGTCTATCTGCTGCAACAGCCTGAGCCAATGCACCTTTTAATCTTGCTCTAGTTAGAACATCTGTAGCAAGCTTAGCACTTGCTAAATTGAAAGCAGGGTCATCAGTATCGATATCATCAGAATGTCTTATTGCTTCTGGAACTGAAAAGTTATCGATATCGAGACCGAACCTATTTTCTAGTTTTGTTATTGCATCAGAAACAACATCATCTGGTTCTTCTGGAAGCTTTGTAACAAAATGATCGATTGAGGTTACAGCTGTCTGCGATAATTGATCTATGTCAGGTTCATATTCGATTGACTGAGTATCAAATAATTGTTGAAATTTTTCATATTTTTTATCACTCATAGTTTCTTCCTGAGTTAGTAGTTTTTAAAGCCTTGCGCCTGCCAACAAAACGCAAGGCAAAATAATAAGCAAAGACCTAAGAGTTAGTAAGGGCTGTTAGTGACTTGGCTAGCAGAATGAAATTCCCCATCTTAGCTCCCTAGGTCAATCTTATTCAAAATAAAAGGATGTGGCCTATGAGAGAAGAAAGAATCAAAAGACGAATATGATGTTAGAACATATTAGGAGAAAAAGTACGACCGTAATAGACCACATCCACAAATCTTTTATTCTAGTGATACGCCTCTCTCAAAAAGAAGGGGCGAAAAGCGTTATTTTTATTATAAAAGGGCTAAAAACGCCGAAAACGGTCAAAATGACGGGGGAAAAAGCCGCTCCTGTTTTATAAAAGGGTTTCGGGCCTTCCTTTTAGGAGGAAAAGATGAACATAGAAACATCGAGTGAGATGGAAATTATAAATATGGCAAATGATAGGTCTGTTTATTTAACTTATATAAAAACAGTTTTAGAAGAATATATAGATTCTTTAAAATTATCCAAGGACATCGATTTTGCATTTACAGTATTCCGTAATGACAACTTAACGAGAACGTGGATAAAGAATCGTTGGAGTAGACATATTTTAAGTTTTATACTTTCATTTCATATATTTAAAAATGTAACTGATGACGGGAATACTCTTGTAGTACAACTAATTACAGGTAATAATGTAGTTATAGTTAAATTTAAAATAGCTACAACTAATATAGCACTTGTTCAAAAAGAAATAGAAGAAGCAGTTGTACAAACTTTACAAGACATGGTCACATAAGGGTAAGACAGGGTTCTTACCCTTCTTTTTAGGAGGAATTAAAAAATGAAATTAAGAAAATGTCCTGTATGCGGAAAACCCATGCAGATTGATGTGGTTGAAATGGGTTATTGCAACGAGGATACAGCTATTCTGTATTGTGAATGTGGTCTCCAATTCCAAGATGAAACTTTAACTACCGAGGAATTGATTAAAAAGTGGAACGGTAATGAAGAAGTTGAAGAGGAACTGTGTGAAGAGTTTACAATTACTGAGGAAAATTGTAAAAAGATAAATACTTTGCATAAGTATTTGTCTATGTTACTACAAATCAAAGAATATGGAGTCAAAAGTATAAAAATTACTTCTGATCCATTAATCAAAATTCAAAGCTTATCAAATCCGGCTAATTTTGACAAGGAAGAATTATCTTTGGTTGAATTTGATATAGCATCAATTCTTGAGTTCAGAATTGAGAATGCCGCTAGTGAGGCATTTGGTGGAGGAGCATTACCAGAAGGGTTATTTGTATTCAAACCTTATGAACTTTTGAATAAGTTCAATGATTTTGGAAAAACAGGAACCCCTGAAGATTCCGATCCAATTGCAATAATCATGTTAGATTGTGATAATAATTTCGGAATGCTCAAGAAAGAACTCAAATATAAGTATTATCCACAAAGGAATAAACTTGAAAGAGTTTAAATGGTTTGGGGTCAACAGATCCCAAACCTTCTTTTTAGGAGGAAATATGAATAACTTAGAAATTATTCAGAAGAAATTGGAGGAATACTCTAAAGATTTCTTTGACAAAAATGAAGGAGGTTATTGGATTTATGAATATAATAATTCCGATAAGTGTATCATCGATTTTAAGCTTAGACCTACCAGAACGAAAATGAGATTTGCTCTCAGCTACGTACCTGGAAGGGTTGCAATAAGTAAAAATGAAGGATTCAATCTTGAAAATGTTGAGACGCTTGAATACAAAAGTGCTGGAGAATATCCAGAGGTATTAGATAACATCTCAACTTACTTGGAAGAAAACTTTGGGGATAAACAAAAAGAACGATGGTAATCTGAGTATTACTGAAAATAAACTTCCAACATAAACTCTAAGAGCGTATCAGTTACGCTCTTTTTTTAAACGGTTTTAACGCTTCCTTTTGGGAGGACTAATGAGTAAGATAGAACTTCAGGAACGAGTATACGCTTCTGAATACTTAGAAGAGTTGAAAGAAAGCATTCGAAAAATATTTGAAGAAAATAATGTAAAATATTTCAGGAATAGAAACGGAATGATGCTGTTTTATGATAGTCGAAATAATGTTAGAATCAGAGCTTTCTACGCATCTGAAGAAAGATACGTTAGCTTTGATTTATGGGGTAAGTCTTCATTTCTTGCAGAAAAACAAGAACTAATAACGATTTATCTTAGAGGATTTCAGAACGAACTATTATGGGCAAACGGAACATACTTTGAATACGTTATAAAGAAAATATTACGACTCTTCAAAGGAACAATTAAGGTGGATAACTAAAGGTTTTCCACCTTCTTTTTGGAGGAACTATGTCTGAACAAATTCAAGATTTCGAGAAGATCTACATAAATGATTATCTGAATGAAAGAAAAGAAGATATATTTAATCTTTTGAGAACATACAAAATAAGTTATTTCAAAATAGATTTTGGAAGAAGTGTATTCTTCGACGGAAACGGTGAAATAACTCTCAGAGTATTTTATGCTTCGGAAAACAAATATGTAAGCATAGATGAATATACTGATGAATGTCTATATGATGGTTATAAGAACGAAAGGCTAAGACTTAATTTCAATGGATTAAATTCTAAGAAATTATGGATAGATGGAGATTATTTTAAATTCATCGTTAGTAGTATCTTAAGCTTAAAAGATCTTCCAATAGAGGTGAGATAAAATCTCACCTTCTTTTTGGAGGAGGTAAAATGAGTATTTTATGTATAAAAGATGATACATCGGTGTATCCAATTTATATAAATACAATTTTAAAAGAAAATATAAATTCTGTAAATATAGAGAAAAATACTAGTGTTATATTAAAAGTATTTTACGATACTAATATTATAACAAGAACTGTTATATCTAACCCTTGGGGAAAGGAAGATTTAACTATTACTGTAATGTTTGATGTTTTTGTTAGTCGACTTGACTCAGAAGATGAGGGAGTTCTAGGAGTAAAATTACTTATAAATAATAAAACAATAACAATATTTAAAATTACAACTTCATATTTGAATTTTACCAAAGATGAAATTGTAAGAGAAGTCAAACTAACACTACAAGATATTTTCTCTTAAAGGTGTGAGACACGGTTCTCACCCTTCTTTTTAAGGAGGAAAATATGGGTAGTTTAGTATTATCGAGAGGTGGCATTCGAATCGTAGGTTCAAATGGACAAAGCAGGCCTTTTCCATTTGTAACTGTAGGAGGAGAGTCAATATCAGCTCAAAAACAAATACTAGATAAGGCGGAATTCAATACCTACTTTGGTGATTGGCTTCATGAAATAACAAGAGATCTCGATGTGCATTTTCAGGACTATGAAATTACAGTCATGAAACTTCACAATGGGATTCTGCTTGTGTGCAGTAAAGGGAGCACAATTTATGACAGTTATGAAATAGAGGCGACAGAAGTAAATGGTAACTTTGGAATCGTCTTAAGAAGTAAAGGTATTGCTCTTGAAACAAAGGCTATTGATCATCCGTACGTAGATTCTTATAATGACTCAACTTTAGTTGATTCAATGTACGATGCTGTTAAGGATCACTTCGATAAACTTGGAAGATTGAAATAGTCAATGGGGGAACGGTTGTTCCCCTTCTTTTTAAGGAGGCAAAATGAGCGTTTTAAATATAATAGACGATAAATCTATATATTTAACTTATATAAGAACAATTTTAGAAGAAAATATAGATCCTTTAAAAATAAACAAAGACTCTCTTGTTATATTACAAGTATTTTGTGATGGTAAGTTAACAAGAAAAGGAATAATGAATCCTTTGGGCGAAGAAAATTTTGATGTTTCAATAGTGTTTTATAAGTTTAGAAACATAACTAAAAATAAGAATGTTCTAGGTGTAAGAATATTTATAAGCAATAGTGTAATAACTTTATTTAAAATAACAACACCGGATTTAGATTCCACTCAAAGGGAAATCGAAGATGAAGTAGAACAAGCTTTACGAGATATATTTTCTTAAGGTGAGAAAGTGTTCTCACCCTTCTTTTTAAGGAGGCCTTATATGGCAAGAAAGTATTTTCTAAAAATAAAAAAGAAAAAAGATCACGGTCTTACAGAGAAAGATTATGAAAGAATAAGAAATAATCTTAAAGATCCAGTTTATATCAATCATTTGATTGATAGAACGGCTGAGAAAATAATCGACGAAATTGGACAAGAATCTCTAAGTGAAATAATGTTTGGAGAAAAGTGATGAACTTCATGACAGATGAAGAAAGAATCTATGTTGAAGATGTTCTTAATGAGAATAGAATACAAATTGAAGATTTGATAAACTATTATCATATATCTAGTATTAATATGTTTATTGATACAAATTCAGTGTATCTGGTAAATTCTAATAACATTAAGTTTGCCAGATGTACGTACAGTAGTAAGAACAAAACATTTTCAATAGGAACAGGATACAGCGAAAAGCTAATGACATTCTCATTTGAAGGATTAATCTATGAGAGGTTTTGGACAGATTCAAGAGAAACATATTTTACAGAGATTGCAGGAATCTTCGCAGATGTATTTAATCTGGATATAAACATTGTAAGACCAGCAAATTAAGAGGTGGAGAGGAAATCTCCACCCTTCTTTTTAGAAGGAGGAAATAACATGGGTTTAAATGTTAAATTTGAAAATAAAGTCTTACTTAAAAATGGTATTAATGGTGTTTGGTTCAATGATCTTATTAATAATATTAAGAAGCAAGTTGAAGGGCACTATTATCATTTAGTGAAGCAAGAAGAACGCAGAATTAAGCACAATGAGGAAGTGAAGTCAAAGAAAGAGAAAACAATGGAGAGAATAACAAATAAACTTTTGTTTCTTGAAGCTTATATAAAAGAAAATAAAGAAGATTTAAAGGAACAATTAAGGGAATGTTGTTTTTTGTTTCATTTTGATTATCTTAATCCTCAATCTAAGGAGGCTTATGAAGATTTTGATATTCACGTACTCAAATCAATTAAGAATAAAAAGGCAGGTAATTTTCTTCTAGTAATCGAAGAGGAAATTAAGTCAATGAAATTGTTTGGTATTAGATCTATGGAAATTGCAGCCAATGATCCTTTTAATAAAGATCTTCCAATCGAAATTAGAAAGTATAATGTTTGTATTGGAATAGGCGAAGTATACTATAGAGAAAAGTTTATCAAAAAATTTACTTCTATACTAAGAGATAAAAACTATAAGCCAAAATCAATATATCCAAAAACTTTAGACATAAAATTACCAGCTAAGGAATTCGAAAGGAAGTATGACTTGAAAACTAAAGTTAAGTATTTTGGAAATTTCGTAAGGTGTTGATCTGCGTGGATAATCGAAAGGTTATCCACCTTCTTTTTAAGGAGGAATTATGGACGAAAGACCTTGGGAAGATATTATTGGCAAAAGACCTTGCATTATGCAAGAAATTAGAAAATTTGTCGATAGACTAATTAAGGAACGAGGAAAACCTAAAAACGTTTCATATAGAGAAGGAAGATTGTTTTTCAATTATGGATTTGAAACTGCAGCGACAATATCTAATATTGTTGATCAAAGAGCTATAGTCGTAACTAGTGGAGAAACTGATACCTATAGCTATAGATATAGCAGACGTGATGATATAACGCATATTGATACATCATTGAATCACATAAACATTGGCCTTCTCTATCCTGGTATTGATAATTGGGAAACTTTGAGTCGAATTGGTAATCGAATTCTTCAGAAAATAAATAAAATCTTAAGAAATATGATTGGAGAAGGTGAAATAGTATCACCACACGTGATTATTTCGATTGAAGATGGAATAGAAGAGTTCATGAAAAGATACTTGAGTCTTAATTATACCAAGTTCTATTCATGGAATAGTCGCTATCAAGGCGTGTCTAGATCTCGTATAACATATCCAATTAGGATTGGTATTACATCAACAAATATTTATGTCGAAAGAATTAAAGAAAATAACTTTGATTTTATTATAAGGATAAATAACAAGTCAGATGAAATGAGGTTTGAAACTACATTTGAGTCGACTTATGGTGATACCGTTATTAGAGACTATATATCAAGAAGAATTCGAGGATACGTAAAAGATTATCTTGACAGAAAGTTTAAAGGTGTACTCGAAAATATGAAGGCTGAGTAATCAGCCTTCTTTTTGGAGGAATTATGAAAAGTGAAAGTAGAATTTATATAGAAACTTTATTAAACGAACATAGAAAAGAACTACAAGATATAGCAGATCAGTTCAAAATATACTATGTAGTTCTTGAGGATTTTCCTTCTAGGGTTGGAATATCTAGTGATCCTGACGAAGAAATAGTCGAGTCAATAAACTATTGGTATGATGAGGCTCTAATATTTACACGGGATAGACAATTCATATTTGAAAGATCTAGACATTTCAGACAAAATGAACTAGCATCGTCAACAACTGGACTTTTTACTATAGATGTTCCGTGTAACGAAGGTTTCAGATATGTAGACTTTACTCATATTTTAAATACATTCTTAGCTGAAATAGCTATAGATGCTAGGAGGAAGTATGAATGAAGAAGAAATAGCTAATAAAATTTTGTTTGAGGATCATCTAGAAGAATACAGACAAAAAGTGAAGGATTTTCTACACGGAAGGGAAATAGTTGAGGTTACTCAACTATATGTTAGTGATGAATTTGGTACAGTAGGAGCAATGTTTTGTCACTTTACTAATAACAACATAATGAAAATAGAAATAATAGAATATGATGACTATGAACCTAATGAGGTTTTATTTAGAGAATATCTTATACTTACATTAGATTATCATAGGATTATTCTAAAAGTTAGAGGTTTAGGTAATTTATCTGAGTACCAGATAGAAGATTCTCTTAAAAAGTTTCTAAAATCACTATAGGTGGGCAGAGGTTGTCCACCTTCTTTTTGAAGGAGGAAAAGATCTATGAAAGATTATGAAAAGATTTACATAGATGAAACACTAAAAGAAAATTATCGTAGAATATATGAGTTTTTAGTTAGTTTAGATATAACGTTAGTAAGAATTCCACTTTCTGGCGAAATAGCCTTTGAGATACGTGGTACTAATAATAATGGTTCAGATGACTTGAGATATGGTGTATTTTATAATAACTATCGAGAGAATTCGAAACCTTTCTATATCTGGATACAAGAATATGAATTAAAAACTAAAAATCCATTATTCTCATTAGATCTTTCTGGATTAGAAAACATTGAACATAAATCTTATGAGAAAGATTTTACCAAATATTATAGATATATTGGAAATTTCATTGTTAAACTTACAGAAGAGATATTTAAATCAAATGAAATATCTTATTCTATAATGAAAGAGGAAGATCATAATGTTGATAGAACTTTAATAATCAAAAGGGTGCATAAGAGTTAGCACCCTTCTCTTTGTAGGAGGTTAAAATGAAACCAGAACTTGTTGAACACCTTATAGGTGTTAAAATAAGAATCCTAGAGATGAGGGGAGAACCACAATATTCCGGAAAAGAAGGTGTTGTGGAATTTGTGGATGATGCTGGACAACTTCACGGAACATGGGGAGGTTGCGCAATCATTCCAGAAGGAGATAGATATGAGATTATAAAAGCTGGTGAGGAGCAATAGTTCCTCACCCTTCTTTTTAAGGAGGAAACAATGAGGGTCGAATTAAACGACAGAGACATTATGGATGCTGTGATCAATGACAAAACTGAAGAGCTTAAAGAGAAATTTGTTTCAAATTGTAGAGCTCGTGCAGATTTTGAGATTTGTGATCAAGTAAGACACTATGAAAACATTGATAAGAATAGGTTATTGTTCTTTGAGGATTACGTTTGGGAAAACAGAGATAAAATATTCAGGAATTTATTGAAATATGGACTTAATGAGTTCATCTATGATAATCATATTCTTGAATATATTACCAAAAATGCGAAATATAAGTTAAGCCATAGGCAGACCGTATATAGAAAGAATCCAAGAATAGAATATTATCTTTACTTGGTTCCTGATATGATCAGAATTGAAAAACAATGGGTTGGTCCCGTTAGTGTAAAATTTCACAATAATTATGGACGAGACTATAATATTGAGATTGAACCAAACGATGAAGAAAGGTGTGTTTATGTTAATCTTAGAGATATAGGATGTGACCAACTACCATTCTTCATAAGAGCATTTGAAAACACAATGTCTGAGAGAAATTGGGATTCTAAGGAGGGCTGAGAAATCAGCCTTCTTTTTAGAGGAGGAATAAAATGGATGAATTAGAAAGAGGAGCAACAAGATTAATGCTCTTTAGTCTGATTGGAGAAATGACTGATAAGTTTGAGTTTATGAAAAAGTTTGATGATATTGACTTTACACCGAACTCAGACAAAAGTATTCTTCAAATGAGTTTCTTTAAGGTTACTCGTGATGAAGACGGAGATATTTCAGATTATAAACTGTTGCAATACTATGATCTTGAAATTGACGAAAGCAAAGAAGATAATCGTTACGAGACTTGGAAACTGTTTGATGGAGGAATTCTAAATATGTCTTTCAACACAAAGAAAATAAACTTACCAAAAGCTGATAAGTTTGAAATCTTTGAAGATGTTATGAGAGAATATGCAGGATTGGATAACGGGGAAGAATAATCTTCCCCACCTTCTTTTTAAGGAGGAAGAATGAAAAGTATTCATAGAATTTATATAAATGAAGTTTTACAAGAGAAAATGGAAGAATTAATGAAGTTTTTTGATGGAAAACACGTTGAATGTTTCAGAACACGTGACGATATACACGAGCCAAATTATATTATGTATAATGTTGTCTATCCAGATAAAATAAAAATGAGTTATTTTATTGATCTGTACTTTAGATCAAAATGTTATGGCAATGAACCATTTCATGTTTGGATGGTTGATATGTTAGGGAATCGTCTAGACATACCATTGAGTGGTTTAGAGTCTGAAAGAATGATCAGTTATCACGATTGTTGTCATGAAATATATTGTTACGTTGGAAGAAAGATTTTCAACATAATAAGAGAACATCAAAGGAAACAAAGAGAGGTTGAGTAATTACTCAACCTTCCTTTTGAGGAGGATAATATGGATGTGTCAGAATATTTAATATATCTATATGAACAACTATATGAAATTGTCAGCAACACAAAACTTAAGTATGTCAGACCAGAATCTAAAAATCTGACTATTAAAGATTTAATAAAGAGTCGTAAATGTTATTTGACAGCAAATGGTATTATACTTAGAAATAAAGCGATTCAAACTAAAAGATCATTAGGAGGAGCTTGTTACCGCTATTTGCTTACAAAAAATTTAGATGAAGTTATAAAATTAAAATTTAGCGGAGACTATATAGATGACATAAATCTTGAGATTCCGTTTAAATTAAAAACCGATGACGTTATTTGGTTATCTTTATACACATGCAAAACTTTGTTAAACAATCTTGCTGACGAAGCAAAGGATGACGGATAGTCATCCTTCTTTTTGAGGAGGAGTTATGAGAGAAGGTTTAACAATTGAAGAAATAATTGCTATTCATGAAATTCTTTCTGAAAATAGGGAAGATCTCATTAAGATCATCAGAAATAGAAATTGTTTTCTAGCTGCAACCAATGCATTAGGATCTGTCATTGGATTAGGAACAGCAAATGCAGAAGAAAAAATAAGATTTTTATATTCTGGAACACGACACACACTTGAATTACATGATTGGATTTTACCAATTGATCCTGAAAATGCGATTAAATCAATAAATTTTGAAATATTAAAAGTTGGGATACTTTGGAATAACCAAACATATTATGGTGAAATAACCAAAGAGTTGTGCAATGTTTGTGGAATAACACATTTTATGCCGCATTCTGATCCTAAATGGGCATACCTAGTGGGATAACGTAAGTTATTCCACCTTCTTTTTGAGGAGGAAATCATGACTGAAGAAGAGAAACTATATTATGAAACGTTATTCTTGGAATATGAAGAAAAACTTTTGAGAATAATAAAAGACTTCAATATCAGATTCGTGAAAATAATAAATAAGAACAGTAGACCACTAGTTGCTGACGAGGCAATTAGCAAACTAACGCAAAATTTATTAAATATTTGGGAAACTGACGGAACATCTATCTTTATAGAAGATAGAGATGAGAAGAATCTTTTCGAAGTAAAGTGCTTAAAGAAAAGAGAATCAACCGGGGAGGTTCTAGATGAAATTTATCTTGTGTTTTGTGAAGTCTTCAAAAAGTTAGTTGAAGAGGGTGCGGTTTAGCACCTTCTTTTTAAGGAGGAGTAAATGGAGACAGATGTTACTTCAGATGGTAAAATATTTATCGATACTTTTATATCAGAAAATTTGGAAACTTTAACAAAATTTATTTTTGAGACAGGTATTGTTAAGTTAGAAGTAAGATATGGTGAAGCTCGACTATTTTCATCTTATAGATATGTTGCTAACATAGATTGTAAACACGGTCATATCGTATTCAATAAAATAATCGATAACGTTTATTTAGAAACATTTCTAAGTTTGAATACAAATTGCAAAGGAGTGATATGTAACCGACATATGAGAAGAAAATGTTGCTTCAGGTACTTTGCTAATCAAATAAAAGATATTATTGATAAAATTTATTATCCAATGAAGTTGCAAAACTAAGAAATAGTTGGTAGATAACTATCAACTATTTTTTTTTTTGCTGACAG
>Ga0247610_10006430_pt1 | contig 12207 bp, 8 predicted proteins | sample 174DNAGHGhighgp2_FD_193483 | JGI IMG/M metagenome (GOLD analysis project Ga0247610, IMG submission 193483) | Sheep rumen microbial communities from Palmerston North, Manawatu-Wanganui, New Zealand - 1742 DNA GHGhigh gp2 | ecosystem: Host-associated > Mammals > Digestive system > Stomach > Rumen ...
GTCGTTATCGTACTTCATGATGAGCCGCTGGTAGATAAACGAGAGATAGAAATCGCCAGGAATGACGCCCTTACCCTCGGCCACGATATCGGGAATACCGCTGTGGAGGGTGTTCAGGCGCACGATGCCACTCTGACCGCCAATCGTGTATGCAATCTCTATCTGCTTGTCCTTCGCTATCCCTGTAAAGGGAGACACGGTGATGCTCTCAAACGCATCAGCGTTCTCAACGCGGATGTCGGCCTCGAACTCAGTGTTGAGTGTCCTGAGATCGACAGCCTCTGTGGCAGGCAACGCAATATCATAATGCTCGCCATTCACGTAAAGACACATCTCCGCTGCCGGCACTGGCCCGACAGTATTATCTTCGACGGAAGTACATGCTGCAAGTCCGCATATCGCGACACTCAGCAAAAAGTTTGAAAGTCTGCTATTCATAACGGGTACAAAGATACGAAATATTTTCCAAACCGCCAAACATTTGCCATTCTCAGTTGACAAAGATACATAATAAGTAGCATAAATCTCACCGATTAACACAGATTAATAGTCAAAAGGATGGATATACATTTTTTTTTCGTATCTTTGCAGCACTTTTGATACAACTTATTAAATTATAATTATACATTATGGCATTTTTAACGAACGAAAAATTGACCATCGTCGGCGCAGCCGGTATGATTGGTTCGAACATGGCTCAGTCTGCCCTGATGATGGGTCTGACAAGTGAAATCTGTCTTTACGACGTATTCTCTCCCGAGGGTGTAGCCGAGGAGATGCGCCAGAGTGGCTTCGACGATGTGAACATCGTGGCTACCACCGACGCTGAGGAGGCTTTCAAGGGTGCTAAGTACATCATCTCTTCTGGTGGTGCTCCCCGTAAGGCCGGCATGACCCGTGAGGATCTGCTCGCTGGTAACTGTAAGATTGCTGAGGAACTCGGCCAGAACATCAAGAAGTTCTGCCCCGATGTGAAGCACGTGGTGATCATCTTCAACCCCGCTGACCTCACTGGTCTGGTGACACTGCTCTATTCTGGTCTGAAGCCCGGACAGGTGACAACCCTCGCAGGTCTTGACACCACCCGTCTGCAGAGCGCACTGGCCAAGAAGTTCGGTGTGATGCAGAATCAGATCACTGGTTGCGCTACATACGGTGGCCACGGTGAGCAGATGGCCGTCTTCGGCAGCCACGTGGAGATCGCAGGCCGCAAGCTGACAGACATCATCGGTACAGCAGAGTTCCCCACAGAGGAGTGGGAGCAGATGAAGGTTGACGTCACCAAGGGTGGTGCGAAGATCATCGAGCTCCGCGGACGTTCTTCTTTCCAGAGCCCCAGCTACCTCTCTGTTGAGATGATCCGTGCAGCCATGGGTGGTGAGCCCTTCCGCTTCCCCGTTGGAACGTATGTGAAGACCGACAAGTACGACCACATCATGATGGCCATGAAGACCACCATGACTGCTGAGGGTGCCAAGTTCGAGGTTCCTCAGGGTACTGCCGAGGAGAACGCCAAGCTGGATCAGAGCTACGAGCACCTCTGCAAGATGCGCGACGAGCTGGTGACACTGAACATCGTTCCTCCCATCGCTGAGTGGAACAAGATCAATCCGAACCTGTAATCGACAACGGATTACACGAATTACACGGATTGATTATGGCTTTAATCAAATCATATCGCGGTCTCGCTCCCAAGTGGGGGCGAGACTGTTATTTCAGTGAGAACGCCACGATTGTGGGAGACGTGACGATGGGCGACGAGTGCTCAGTATGGTTCAATGCCGTCGTCCGTGGCGACGTGGCTCCTATCACCATCGGCAACTGCACGAATATCCAAGACGGAAGTTGTGTCCACGTGACCTTTGACACGGGTCCCACGCATATTGGCTCGTATGTCACCATCGGTCACAATGTCACCGTTCATGCCTGTACCATCCACGACCACGCCCTTATCGGTATGGGCTCTACCCTACTCGACGGCTGTGAGGTGGGCGAAGGAAGCATCGTGGCAGCAGGTGCCCTCGTGCTCCAGAATACGAAGATTCCTGCCGGTGAAATCTGGGGTGGCGTACCTGCGAAGTACCTCAAGCCCGTCCGCCCAGGACAGACAGACAATGCAGAGCACTACGTTGCGTACTCGAAGTACTATTTGAATGAAGACAAAGAATAGCTTCGTTTTTTAAGAAACCACGAATTACACAAATCTCACTAATTATTCTGTGCGCAGCCAAATTCGTGTAATTCGTGTAATTCGTGGTCTATTATACATCAATGTTCGGCTGCCAGAGGATGGTCTTACCGGCATAGAGCGAGGCAGGGACATCGATGAGGCGTTGATTGGAAGAGCCTCGGAACAAGAGGTCAGGGTCACGCAGTTTCTCGATGAACGGGCCATCCACCAATACGTCGACTTGTTCCAGCAGTTCGCGCTGGTCCTCGTGGATCAGGCTTTCAAACGTAAAGCCCGTATAGCACCAGATGTCCTTGTTCGACTGTTCGTGGATCGCCCTTGCCAGTTCGGCGAAGCCTGCCGCCTGATACATCGGGTCGCCTCCTGAGAATGTCACGTTGGCGAAGGGGTCGGCCATGATGATACGCATCAGTTCTGCCGTTGTCATCTCTCGTCCGCCATTAAAATCCCACGACTGGGGATTATGACAGCCCGGACACTTATGACTGCAGCCAGCACAATAGATGGAGGTCCGGAACCCCGGACCATCCACCATCGTATCCTCGATTATGTCCAATACACGAATCATATATTCTTCAACCACGAATTTCACGAATTACACGAATTTGGGCTGCGCATTGATTAATTCGTGTAATTCGTGAAATTCGTGGTCTTAATTATTCATTGCCGAAAAGATCTTTTGTTCCGTGGTCGATGTGTGTCACACGGTCATTGAGTTCTGCGAGTTTGCCTGAGTTCCAGCGGTCTGTCGTTCCCACGAGATAGCCCGTGATACGCTGCAGTTTGTCGATGTTCTTCGAACCGCACTTCGGACAGGTATCGAGATGATCATCCGCATTCTCATAGCCGCAGTCCATACAACGGTTACGGTTGTGGTTCACGGAACCATAGCCCATGTCCAGCTGATCCATCATGTCCACCACGCTCATGATCACCTGCGGGTTGTGGGTGGCGTCGCCGTCTATCTCCACATAGAAGATATGTCCGCCACGCGTCATCTCATGATAGGGTGCCTCCACCTCCGCCTTATGCCGGGCAGAGCACTTATAGTAAACAGGCACGTGGTTCGAGTTGGTATAGTAGTCTCGGTCCGTCACGCCAGGGATAGAACCGAACTCCTTGCGGTCCTTCTTCGTGAATTTACCGCTCAGGCCCTCTGCAGGTGTGGCGAGCACGGAATAGTTATGATGATACTGCTCGCAGAAGTCGTTGACACGCTGACGCATATAACTGACGATCTTCAATCCCAGTTCCTGACTCTCTGCACTCTCGCCATGATGCTTACCCGTGAGGGCAACCAGACACTCTGCCAGTCCGATGAAACCGATGCCGAGGGTACCCTGATTGATCACGCTCTCGATGGTATCATAAGGTTTCAGCTTATCGGCACCGATCCAGAGGCTCTTCATCAGCAGGGGGAACTGCTTGGCGAAGGCGGTCTTCTGGAACTGGTAACGGTCGTCGAGCTGCTTGGCAGCCACCTCGAGCATATGGTCGAGTTTGGCAAAGAACAACGCCACACGCTTATCCTTCACCTCCTGGGTCAACTCTTCACTTTTCACTTCCAACATACACTCGATAGCAAGCTTCACGATGTTGATGGTCGTGAACGAGAGATTGCCACGTCCGATGGAAGTTTTCGGTCCGAAGCGGTTCTCAAACACACGGGTACGACACCCCATTGTGGCCACTTCATGCACATAACGTTTCGGATCGTCAGCCCGCCAGTCGCTGTCCTGATTGTAGGAGGCATCGAGGTTCAGGAAGTTGGGGAAGAACCTGCGGGCGGTCACCTTACAGGCGAGCTGATAGAGGTCGAAGTTACGGTCCTCAGGGAGATAGTTCACACCCCGCTTCTTCTTCCAGATCTGGATGGGGAAGATGGCTGTCTCGCCATTACCCACGCCCTCGTAGGTAGAGAGCAGGATCTCACGCATGATGCAACGACCCTCCGCACTTGTGTCCGTACCATAATTAATAGAGGAGAACACCACCTGGTTACCACCACGCGAGTGGATGGTGTTCATATTGTGGATGAAAGCCTCCATCGCCTGATGCACACGCCCCACGGTCTTGTTGATGGCATGCTGCTGGGCACGCTCCCTACCTGTCAGTCCGTCGAGCGGCTTCTTGACATAGTCCATCAGCGGCTCGTCGTACAGGTCCTTATAACTCTCGCCGTTCAGGTCTTCCAAGGCCTTCAGCTCCTCCACATAACTCATCCGCACATAAGGGGCGAGGTAGAAGTCGAAGGCGGGGATGGCCTGACCACCGTGCATCTCGTTCTGACAGCACTCCATCGAGATACAGGCCAGCACCGATGCCGTCTCAATACGACGGGCAGGACGGGAGGCACCATGACCAGCGATGAAGCCACACTCGAGGATATTGTCCAGAGGATGCTGCACACAGGTGAGCGACTTTGTCGGATAGTAGTCCTTATCGTGGATGTGCATATAGTTTTTCTCCACGGCATCACGGGTCTCCTCCGACAACAGATAGTCGTCGACGAAGGGCTTCGTGGTCTCCGAGGCGAACTTCATCATCATGCCGGCGGGGGTGTCGGCATTCATGTTTGCATTCTCACGCGTCACGTCAGTGCTCTTGATGTTCACAATATCGAGGAACACTTCACGGGTCTTTGCCTTACGGGCCACGCTGCGCTGATGGCGGTAGGCGATGTACTTCTGAGCCACATCCTTACGGCTCGACTTCATCAGCTCCACCTCCACCAGGTCCTGGATCTGCTCCACCGTCATCTGACTCTCGCCACCCTGGGCGATGTGGTCTGTGATCTGATACAACAGCCGTTCATCCTCACCCTTGTCAGTATGGAGCATGGCCTTACGGATGGCAGCCATAATCTTCTGCTCATTGAATCCCACGATGCGTCCGTCACGCTTTACTACAGTTTGAATCATATCTATAAACTTTGAACTTTAAACTTTGAACTTTGAGCTTTATGATTACTTTACTATTCACTTTTACTATTAAAGGCGAGAGCATATAGTCTCATCTGCTTCACCATCGCCACAAGTCCGTTGGAGCGTGTGGGCGACAGATGTTCCTTCAGACCAATCTCCTCGATGAAGTACAGGTCGGCATCCAGTATTTCCTGAGGCGCATGTCCGGAAAGCACTCTGATGAGCAGCGCCACGATGCCCTTCACGATCAGCGCATCACTCTCTGCCTTGAAATGCAGTGTGCCGTCGTCCTCCATATCCGCCTGCAGCCATACCCTGCTCTGACAGCCGTCAATCAGGTTCTGCTCCGTCTTGTACTTCTCCTCCAGCGGCTCCTGCTCGTTGCCCAGATCTATCAGCAGCTGGTATTTGTCCATCCAGTCATCGAAACCGGAAAACTCCTCAATGATCTCGTCTTGAATCTCGTTGATTGTCATTTTTATGCTTCCTTTCTTTGATTAACACCACGGCGCAGGGCCAGCCACACGGCCAGAAGTCCGAACACAGCCACCCCAAGGAGGATTGCCCCCACGATAAGCAACGGCTTCCAGACCACATGATCAGGCACAATCACCGCCACCGACCAGCCAATATGCTCCATGGGGGCGTAATAGGCCGTCGAAGGCACACCATTGACCGTCACATCTATAGAACCGCTCTTCTTCGCCGCCAGATTGCGCAGCACCTCCTCATCCTTCAGTGGAGCGCTCCTTCCCAGCGGATAGGCAATGCAATTGCCGTCCTTGTCGAGAAGTACGGTATAGAAATCAAGCCCGGCAAACATACGGAACTTTGACAGCATATCACTGCGTCTGGTGGCGTCGTCCATCCGTTTCAGTTCGTTGGTCAGCCATTCGAACGTCATATCGGCTCCGCAGACGCAAGCCAGACGCCCTGACGCATCGAAGACAGGCTTCACAAACGTACAATAGCGGCCACTGATGCCCGTACCGTCATAATAGAAATAAGGATCAGACCAGAAGCTCCCCTTCGCGTCCAGGGCTTGGATATACCAGTCAGACTTCGTATAGTCGTGACTGGCTGAGCCAACATCCCTGACCGTGAACCCGCCTCTGGAATCCGTCTGGTGTACATACGGTTCAAACCATCGTCCCTTCTGCGGAAAATAGTTGGGCACGAAGGCAGCGAAATAGCCCTTGACATCCGGATTCAGGCTGGTCTTACTCTTCAAGGCGGCAATCACAGACTCTGGGGAGTCCATATGTTTCCCCACCTCGTCAAACACATTCATGGCATTCATCTCCATACCGCCGACGGTCTTAGAGATCTTCTCAGAGGCCACATTCATAATGCCCATATAGCATATATGGGCCTCCTTCATAAGGGTATAACGGCAGATCATAAAAGACACCACCAGCATCAGCAACAACACCGATGCCACGATAAACAGTATCGTTTTCCTCACTTTTCCAGTCTCAGTATTATTCTTCATGTTCGTTTGTATCATAGTCTTCTCAATTCAGCTGCAAAGATACTAATTTATTTTGAAACCGCCTAAGTTTCTTAACACCTTTTTTATATATTTTCTTCGCTTTTCTCTAACTTGAAGAGTTTATCGCTGGGACGGACCTTGGAGGGAACGGCGATAGAGACACGGGTACCCTGCTGGGCGACGGAGACGGGGCCGTTGTCATCGTGGATCTCATCGGCGGTGACGTAGATGACACCCGTGGTAGGCCCCGTGATGAGCATCTTGTCGCCCACTTTGAAGGTGTTGGCCTCAACGGTGAACTCAGCGACACCGAGCTTTGAGTAGTACTTTGTGCCCTTGCCGATATAGACCTTGCGCTCCGTGGCGTTGGAGCCATAGTTCTTGTTCCACTCACCCATGAGCTGACCTTGATAGTAACCGTCCCAGAAGCCACGGTTGAAGACGGTGGCAAGACGTTCATCCCACTCATCCTTGCGCTCCTCCGTAAACGTGCCGTCGAGCACCGCCTGGATGGCCTCCTTGTAGCACTTCACGACGGTATAGACATACTCCGGTCCACGGGCACGGCCCTCAATCTTGAAAACGCGCACGCCAGCCTTCATCATACGGTCGATGAAGCGGATGGTCTTCAGGTCTTTGGGTGACATGATGTATTTATTGTCGATGTCAAGCTGATAACCCGTCTCGTTGTCAGTAGCGGTGTATGAGCGACGGCACACCTGGATGCACTCCCCACGGTTGGCAGAGCGGTTGGCAGCGTGCAGGCTCATATAGCATTTGCCACTGATGGCCATACAAAGGGCTCCGTGACAGAACATCTCGATGCGGATCTGCTCACCACTTGGGCCACAGATATGCTCTGCCTCCACCTGACGATATATCTCTGCCACCTGATCCATATTCAACTCTCGTGCCAGCACTACCACATCGGCAAACTGGGCATAGAAGCGCAGGGCCTCGATGTTCGAGATATTCAGTTGCGTGCTTAAATGTACCTCCTGCCCCACCTTATTACAATAGGTCATCACAGCGACATCGGAGGCAATCACAGCCGAGATTCCAGCGGCCTTAGCGGCATCGATGATCTCATGCATCAGGGGAATATCCTCGCCGTAAATGATGGTATTGACGGTGAGATAGCTTTTGATGCCATGCTCGTCGCACTGACGGGCTATGTCGCGAAGGTCGTCAATCGTAAACGTAGAGGCAGAGTGGGCACGCATGTTCAGCTTCTCAATGCCGAAATAGATGCTGTCGGCTCCTGCCTGTATGGCAGCCACCAGCGACTCGCGGGAGCCGACGGGCGCCATGATTTCATATTCAGAATTCATAACCGAGATTGATATAAAAATAAGGTGTCTTGGTGTGGTTGGAGTAGCCAATGGTGCCACCCAATGGACCAAACATCGAGTTATAATAATAGGCAAACTGAGCGCCTAACACCGTTCTTGCCTTAAACAGATCCTCCATCTCGTCGGCATTCTGGGCGGCAGCCACCTTGAGCAGCACGTAATGGCTACGTCCGATACGCTGCTGTCCTTGCAACTGAATGGCAGCGAACTGGTCATCAGCAGCCTCCAAGTGGCCCATGCCGGCAAAGGGCAGCTGTTGCTCCACATAGTGTCCGAAGTTGTCGCCACCAATGAGATTGCAGAAGATATAAGGGATACACGGGCCGAAGAGCAGCCTTCCGTAGAGCATGGGGCGGAAGGTGAAACTCTCGCTCAGCGCAAACGACTTCCGCCATGAGGCACTCAAGTCGCCCAGACCACGACCGGCCACCTTATTATTGATGCTCATCTGGTAGAAATTCGTGGTGTGATAGGCATAGGCAGCCTGGAAGCGTGCCCCACGGGCGGGGAAATGCCAGTCGTCCTCAGAATTGAAATTCACGGAGGCGCGATAGCTGAAGTAATGATTATTCTCTACATACAAATACTTTTCTTCCGTCGACAAATGGTTTCTGAAGTTATAATAGTCCCAACGCAGACCAATGCGGAAGTTGAAGTTCCGGATGCTGAAGTTAAAGGGTTCTATAGCCGCCTGATGATGGTTGTAGAGCACACTGTAACTGCGCTCGCCCTCCAGATAGATGTCGATGTCGCTATGACGGTAATAGTAGGAGAAGGCAGGACGCGTGAGACGCAGGCCATGCGGGTGGTACAGGATCTCACCGCCAGCCAGCACCCGCTTACCTAGACGGAGCGTGATGTCGGAACTGAAGTGCATGGACTCCTTCAGCGGCAGGTTCGCATTCAGCTGCAGGGCCACCATCTCCTCCGTATCGAAGCGGAAGCCTAAGTTCAGCTGGCTCGCCTTTCGGTTGCCGGCCGTCAATACCAGACAGTAGCCATCTCCTTCTTCCACCAGCCGCGAGGTGGCCGTCTGAAAAAATAGGTCGACACGCATCGAGGTGGTAATGATCTCCTCGCCCTTGGAGTCGATGCTGTCGAGTCGGTTCAGGTGAAACTTCTGACGCAGGAACTTCTCGTCCTGTGGTGTCATGTTCTCAAACCTGCAGCCGACGATATGCACCTTATCCGTCATCACTGTCGGACGCAGCGGATTCAAGCGGACTGGCACAAAGTCTGGTCCGATGCCAATCTGTTCCTTCAGCGCCATCAGGTCGTCCCAATGCCGCATCGCCTCTTCCTCACCACGACGCAGCAGCGTGTCAACGGCAGACGGTGTGAAGCTGGCGGCACTGTAACCCTCTGGATTCACACGGATGGCCACATCGGTGATGGCGAGGTTCTCGTTGTATTTGTTCAGCGTGTTAAAATCCACAACCTGCATCAGGATATTGAGCGTACTGCCCAGCTCGTCGGCTTTCCTCAGCGAATCCTGTACGGTGACGCCGATCACAATGTCTGCCCCCAACTTCCGGGCAAGGTCGGCAGGATAGTTATTGCACAGGCCGCCATCGCAGAGCACCTGATCGCCAATACGGACAGGCGAGAAGACGGCAGGGATGGCCATCGAGGCACGCATAGCCTGAGGCAGGATGCCAGAGGTGAAGTCTATCTCGCTGTTATCGACGATGTTTGTCGCCACACAGGCAAAGGGGATGGGCAGACGGTTGAAGTCCATCGAGTCGGTATAGCCCATGCAGAGCTTCTGCAGGAGCACATCCAGGTTCTTGCCCTTGATGATACCACCGGCATTCGCGTTACGCTTGCCGAACGTCAGTCCCCGCGACAGCATATAGGTATTCTGCCGCTTTCGGTCTTCAATACTCTGACGACTCAGATCCTCCTTGTCTGAAAGCACATAAGCCCAATCCATATGACGGGCAATGGAGTCGAGGGAGTGGGCATTGTAGCCGATGGCATAGAGGCCACCCACCAGACTACCCATAGACGTACCCGTGATGATGTCTATAGGCAGACCGGCCTTCTCAATCACTTTCAACGCACCGATATGGGCGACGCCCTTGGCGCCTCCTCCGCTGAGCACGACGGCCACCTTCTTTCTTTCGCCGGCAGCTGCGCCCAGGGCCATCGTCGCTGCCAGCAGGAAACAAACCATCTTCTTCATATATCGACTGCAAAGATAATGTTTTTTTTCCACAAAGGACACAAAGGACACTAAAAAAAACAAATTTTGTGTCCTTTGTGTCCTTTGTGAACATTATTTTTATTATCTTTGCATGCAAGAACCAACAACCGTATGGTATGAAGAGAATCTGTGGTATGATACTGCTGCTCACGATGGTCCTGACCTCCGCAGCACAAACCGAAAAACGTGACTCGGTGGAACTGCCTACCCTGCGCGTGGGCTACTCCAAAGGGAACCTGAACACGCTGACTGGTGCTGTGGACCAGGTGACGGAGGCCCGTATGAACAAAGGTCTGATGACCTCGTCGCTCGACGCCCTGAGCGGTCAGGCGGCAGGTGTGCAAGTGACCAATGACGGTAATCAGGAGGCGATGGTCTCAGCAGTGCGGGTACGTGGTACGACGTCGCTGACAGGTAACAACAACCCATTGGTGATCATCGACGGTGTGACGGCAGACCTCGACGTCCTATCAACCATCTATCCTGCCGACATCGAGAGCTTCACCATCCTGAAAGATGCCTCAGAGACGGCCCAGTACGGCAGCCGTGGTGCGACTGGTGTCATCGAGGTGGCCACGAAGAAGGGCAAGAACCAAAAGTTCCATATCTCATACGACGGCAGCGTTGGCTTCGAGAAGGTGTTCAAGCGCACGGAAATGATGAATGCCGACGAGTACCGCCGTGCATGCCAACGTTACGGACGTCCTTATATCGATCTGGGCTATGACACGGACTTCCGCAAGGCCATCGAGCGCACGGGCTTCGTACAGAACCACCACGTCGCCTTCGGTGGCGGAACGGAAACCGCCAACTACCGTGCTTCGGTGGGTATGATGGAGCACAACACGGTGGTCAAGACCCAGAGCAACAAAAGCTATATCGCCAAGCTCGACATCACGCAGATAGCCTTCGACAACCACCTGACGGTTGACCTCGGTATGGTGGGATCGCTGCACCGACTCTCTTACCCGCCCTTCAAGCAGAAGCTGCTCTATTCGGCCGCCACTTTCAATCCCACCTTCCCTGAGACGAAGAACAGTGCAGGGGAATATGATCAGGTGACAGAGGCCATCTGGATCAACAACCCCCTGTCGTTGTTGGATATGGTACAGGATGAGGACAACGGGCACTTCAATGTCCATCTGAAGGGAAAGGTCATCCTCACCAGGGACCTGACACTGCGCGTCTTCGGCTCCTACTCGTTCAACAGCATTGACGACGCCCACTATTACCCCACCAGCGTATGGAACAGGGGCCAGGCCTACCGACAGCATGAGAAGACCGAAGACATGCTGGGTAACATCTCGCTCACCTACATCCTCAACCTCAGCCACTCCATCTTGAACGTGATGGCACTGGCAGAGGCGGAGAACACGAAGAAGAAAGGTTTCTACGTCACCTCGACAGGATTCAACACCGATGCCTTCGGCTACGACAAGCTCTCAGCAGGCGTCGCACGGCCCTGGGATGGCACCGACTCCTACTACGCCGACTCACACATGGAGTCGCTTCTGATGCGCGCCACATACACCCTCTTAGACAGATACACCCTGACGGTGAATGCCCGTGGCGATGCTTCTTCAAAGTTCGGCAAGAACCACCGCTGGGGTTTCTTCCCCTCAGTCAGTGGTGCCTGGGTCATCAGCAAGGAGCCTTGGATGAAGAAGCAGAAATTCATCAACAATGCCAAGTTGCGTATCGGCTATGGACTGTCGGGAAACCAGGCTGGCATCGACTCCTACAACTCCATGCAGCTCATACAGCCCAACGGTGTCGTGCCTGTAGAAGATGCACCAGCCGTAACCCTCGGCATCGTGCGTAATGCCAATCCAGACCTGAAATGGGAGATCAAACGCACATTTAACATCGGTCTCGACCTCACCTTCTGGCACAACCGTATCGCCATCACTATCGATAACTACTATTCGAAGACCACCGACATGCTCTATGTCTATGATGTGCCCGTGCCGCCATACACCTACGACAAGCTGCTGGCCAATCTGGGTTCGATGGAGAACTTCGGACTAGAGATCGGTTTCGGC
>Ga0247610_10006433_pt1 | contig 12205 bp, 18 predicted proteins | sample 174DNAGHGhighgp2_FD_193483 | JGI IMG/M metagenome (GOLD analysis project Ga0247610, IMG submission 193483) | Sheep rumen microbial communities from Palmerston North, Manawatu-Wanganui, New Zealand - 1742 DNA GHGhigh gp2 | ecosystem: Host-associated > Mammals > Digestive system > Stomach > Rumen...
CCAATTATAATATTTATATGCTTGGTATGGAAAAGCCTTAATTGTTGGCATAATAACTTTTTCAACTAAATCATCATTTATCATTCTATCAATATAAGCAACATTACAGGCATACCCTCTGGCACCGTCAGTGGCTTTTACAACGGTCCATCTATCACCATTATCAAAATCAGCAAATGCTTGATTAGCACTTACTCTTGGTTTTTCACATTTAATACCAATAGCATCATAATCTTCAATAATTTTTTTAAACTATTCAAGTCCTGCTTCTATTTTATTACAATAAATTATTCCTTTCATAATTTAATTCTCTCTTTCCATAGTTTTAAAAAAGTTTCAGGCCCACAGTCAATAGGACTGTCTTTATACCCTGTAATCATTTTTTTATCAAATATAAAACTTATATCTACATAATTTTTATATCTATCATTTATTTTTGTAAGATTATTTGTAAGATGTTTAAACTCTTTATCTCCAATTTCTTGGAACTGTCTATCAAATGCTACAATAATTTCTTTTACATTATAATCTAATAATAACTGTATTTGATAAGCTGAAATATTAGAACCACAACAAGCAACACTAATATCATTATCAATTCCAAAATATGACTGATATAATAAACAAGATTTTTCACCTTCAAAAATAATAGCTTTACCAATTCGTTCAATATTTTCTTTACTATTATTTAAATTATATAAAGTCATACCAAGAGGATGATTATATTGGAATGGTTTTCCATTCATATACACCATTAATGGGCGATACTTACCATACATATCAATATCTGGTTGACAAAGTGCTCTGCCTCGTAATCCAACAAAGCGTCCATTTACATCAAAATGTGGAATTGTAATCTGTGCTGATGCGGGAGCATAACCAATTCGCGCATGGTTCATTACTTCTTGCGTAATACCTTCTTTTAGCCAAGGTAATATTTTAACATTATAATTTAATCTATCTAAAATAGTATCATCATACTCTTTTAACTCAGCATGATAATCTTTAATTTCTATCTGTTGGATACGGTCATAATTATTAAAGGTTTTCCAGTCAATTAAACTGTCATCTTCAATTTCTTTTTCGCCAGCAAGTCCATAACGAATTGCTATATATCTTACTGCATCATTTAAATCATATTCTTTGCCCCACTGGATACGGGCTACTTTAATTAATAAATCAAATATATCAAAACTACCTTGACATCCGGTAAAACAGTGAAATAAATCTGTATTCTGATAATAATATAGTTTACGACTCCCTTCACCGGGTTTATTATGACAAATAGTAGTGGAGAGGATACCGAAATCTGTATACTCCGGGTCTCCTCCCCACTCTTGAAGCAGTTCAAATATATTCTCAAACTGTAATTTTTCTCTGACCTCGGATTTTTTATAGGTTCTCATTAGGTGGTGAGAACATGTATACAGTTTCCCTTAATGCCAAACTCTTCATTTACAACCTTACAGAGAAACTCTTGTGGATGCATATTCTGATCTGTACCTTTACGAGTAGCAAGAATTTGCTTTGCCATTTCCTTGCTCATTTCATACTCAATGTCTCCCTCAAAAGGCTTAGGGGATACAGTCTTAGATTCATTCTCAACATTCTTAATTTTTGTCATTTTATTTTTCTCCTTATTTTTTAAAATGCACTCGGTTCAGTTGTTAAAATTTTTAAATTATCAATTTGAATGATTTCATATGTATAAGTGGTTGCAAACATCGGTTTAACTCTACAAGTACCTAAATCTGCTTTACACCATAAATATATGCCTTTATATCTACCACGACGGTTTTTATAAACAGACATTTTTAAGTCTGGTTTTTCAAATGCATTATTTGTTAATATTTGAGCCAAATTCTCAATATCATCTGATGAAGTTGGCAGAAGAATCATACCAGCATCAATTTTATCAGCAATTGCTTTCGCTCCACGAAGTAAGTTTTGATCTGGTGTTTCACTTGTTTGATAATCGCCATTCAACTGAGTAGCTGACATAATAAATACACCATATTTATTACACAAATCTTTTAATCTAATAGATAGCATAAAAAGAATTGTATCTTCACGAAGTTTTACACCGCCAGAACGACGTGTAATTTCTTCCAAAATCTTTAAACTTGTATGAATATAATCAAAGAAAACATAACGCACATCATGGTCACGAATATTTTTCTTTATTTTATTTTCAACATCTTGAAGTGAAAAATCCGGTAATACTTCAATATAAATTGGGCTATTCTTTAAAATATTACCAGCTTCATATACTCGCTCACGTTCATCGCCTTCATATTTACCATTAAGGATATGCTCTTCATTTACATTAGAAATAAACGCAAGCATCATAGTTTGTATTTCCCCTAATTCTTGCTCTGTTGTAATATATAAAGTTGGCTCGCATACACCGTTCTTAATCCAACCAAATACATCATCATAAATACGATTACAACCAATATAACAACAGTCAGCAATCATACTACGAGACTTACCAACACCAGTAGGGGCAGAACGTAAATAAAACTTTTTCAATCTTGCCCCACGAGTTACTGTATTGATAAGTGGACCATACAGAGGAACTCCTACTTCTGGATTCTTCTCTAAATCATCAAGTAATTCGAGAATACCTTCACCAGCTTGTGTTGCCTCACCCCAAGAATCATCTACATATGTAGCTTTAATTTCATCAATTTTATCTTGTACTCTTTGGGCAAGAGCTTCAAGAGTTGAATTATCAAGTTGATCCTCTTGCAGTTGTCTTTTCTTTGTATCAGTGATGTTATCTGGGTCATAAATGTCACTTACATCAAATCCAAAATTATCAAATGCTCTTAATAGAGTCATTTTTTTAACTCTATTATAATAATAATCAAAAGAGGCTGTTTGAGCATTTTCAACTGCTTTGGTTAACCATTCTTCACCTTTTTGTTTAATAAAAACTGCTTCATATTTAGGACGAGCTGCAAGATAATCTAAAATACTATTCATAGAAATCTTTTCCGCACCCAATTCGTGCAATTTAAATATTGTACCAAAAACAATCTGATGAAACTGGTCAGGGAAATCTTCTTCGGTTAATATATATTTATCTGAATAATCCAATAGTTGTGGAACTTTACACACGCAACCAATTACCTGTATAATACTTGGCGTGTCTACATATTTACTCGGCATTGTTTATATGTTCCTCCTCATCTAAAAATGTAAACATTTTCCTTTTTTCGATTTGCCGTTGCGGTGAAGGAATAACTACAACTATATCTTTTGGAATGTAATCATTTAAATCTTTTGTTTTATTTTGTTCTTCTGCAAGCCAAAGACTATAATAATATTCATATGCTTGTTTATAAATATATGGGATAATCCCCATTCCTTTTGTTTTATCTACTGGATGTTTTTTTACTTCATACCAATATTTTAAGGCTTTTAACATTCCAGAATATGTAAAATTATATTCTTTTTCAAAGCTTGATAATTGAAGCATATAACGAGGTAAAATATAATCATCTTTTAGCCCATAAAGTTTAATAATATATAACATTAATTCATCCTTACTATCCTGCGGATGAACTTCAGAACATTTTTTATGAACATAACGACCTTTTAATTGAGGCATTTCAATTACATCATTTTGATTTGGATAAATAGCTTGATGACACCAAAAACAAGTTGTTGACAACTTTGGGTTCCAAATCTCATATGTACTTTTTTCAGTTTTATTATTTACTGCTTCTAAATAACATTCTGAATGCCCATATCGAAAAGTTTTACCAAGTGGAATTTGGACATATGCTTCTTTATCTCTATCAAATTTTTTTCCACAATATTTACAAGTTACTGTCGCCATCGACATTCCTCTTTCATTTCGATATTCTTCATATATATTATATCACTTTTTTTTAAAAAAATCAACCCTCGGCATTTTTTACCGAGGGTTGATATTCTATTTTTAATTACTTCTTTTCTCCATTTACAAGGTCATCCTGAATCTCAGTAACAACGAGATAAACAAGTTCTGCCTGGTCACGAGTGACACCGGACATCTTCTTACCCTTACCAAGATACTTTTCAATAACCTGAGTAATACGAGGAGCATAATAAGTCTGATCCTTAGTCATAAGGTCGCCCACCATCTGTTCAAACTGAGCTATAAGAGCATCAAAATCATACTCTTTAAGAACAGGAGCTACCTCACGCTCATTAGTAACAAACTTATTACCATTTTCTTTGGCTTCCTTATCAATGGCATCGCCGATAGCCTTAGTCAAAGCATCATAACTAAGAGGAATTTCAGATGCAATATACTTGAAACGACTACCGCAAGAAATACCAGAACCTGCGGGAGAACGAAGAGTCAATACACGCTTTTCTTCTCCATCAGCACCAAGGTACATGCGGGCAAAGCAATAAATGTCAGCCATATTCTCAATAATCTGTAAAGCAGAAGACTGAGTAGTTGGCTTAGTATATCCAAACTCCTTACCAGTCTGGTCTTTATCAGTACCAGTCTTAGAGTGAGAAATAAATACAACCGCATATCCCATCATAGTAAGTCCACGGAATACATCTTCAAACTCTTTCTTATATTTGCTCCAACTGTTGGTTCCCCAACCACCATCGCCCATATTATCAATACCAAGTTGATTACAAATATACTTCTGGCAAAGGTCAGCAGCAATATCAACAGTATCAACAATAATAGTCTTATAAACTTCCTGAACTTCGGGCTTCTTCAATTCACGGAAAATCTGCTTCATTTCACCCCAAGTATTAACATCTTGTGCGATAATACCAGGAATAGCATTATAACCACGCTCAAATGCGAGAAGCAAAGCGCCTGGCATCTGGGTCGCCAAGGTAGTTTTACCTACCTTGGGAGGGCCATAAATAAAAGTAATATATCCAGAAAGGTCACGACTGACCTTGTGTGGCTGTAAGCCTAAAAGATTAATAGCCATAAGATTTACCTCCTATTAAATTAGAAGTTAAATCCACTTGCTCCACCGGAAGTTGCGGCAGGAGCCTGAGTCTGAGCACGAGAAGCATTGTACTCATCCTGACGCTGCTTAATTGCTGCGAGAGCAACCTCACGGTCAGCAAGAGCAGTCTTCCACTCCTGAGCAGTAATAGTGCTATCATCATCCCAAAGATATGGATCGCTAGAAGCACCAGTAATAACAAAATCACGATTAGTGCGAGGAGTCTCAGTTACCTTCTGCTCACCAAAAGCAGACTCTTCAACAGTGCGAACCATAGTTACCTGAGACATCTGACGGCCCCAAACCTTGGTAAATACAGGATTTCTTTGAGTTGCATCAAGGCCAAGGAAGTAATCCATAGCACCTTCACTAAGAGCAGTAAAATCAACGGGAATAAGAGCCTTGCGGAAATCAAAAGTGTAACCGCTAACTCTTACCTGACGAGGACGATCGTGCTCTTCATCAGCCTCAATTTCAGTTGCCTTGGTAATAACCATATCGCACTCAAAAGTATTACGAGTCTTTTCGTCTGCGGCAAGAGTCTGAACTACATGAATGAATCCACCCTCGTTACGCTTTACAGAAACAAGCTCTTCCTTACCATTACGATTAGAATAAAATTCATTTACACCAATTGCAGAATCAATACGAACCTTCGCAGCCTTATCAATACCATGTTCAACAACATTACAAAGAGTTCCATTAATAATATTCTGAAGAGTAGCAAAAGTAGCATTATCAGCACCACTCTTTGCGTACTTTGGAGTTACATAAGTAAAATGAACACTTACAATATTAGTTGCGGCGCCATCAGTCGCAATATCAATAGTGCCATTAATAAACTAAGTACCAGGGTTCTTAGAATTCTCGCCAGAGGTCTTGAGACTCAAAGAATGCTGATACAGAAGACCCTCAATATGAGTTGCATTTTTCATTGTTGCTTTCATTATTCATTTTCTCCTTTAATAATTACATAATTTTTTCCTTTTTCTGTTAAACTATAAATAACAGGGTCTTGACCGATTTTTTCACAAAAACCATCATTTACAAGTTTTCTCATTGTGCCAGAGGCTCCACGGGAAGAAATACCCATCTGTTCTGCAATATCTTTTGCTTTCCACAGACGAGTTTCCAGATGATTTTGTAGGTAATCAAGAATGAGTTTACCGTTTTCGGTCAATTCCGGTTTCTCATCCTTAACTTCTTTTAGAACATCAAGATATGCTTTAACATTATCAGTCATAAGTTTTTCTGTGAGTTCAGGATTTGCTTTCATCAATTCATTTACAAAATTTAAAAATTCTTGTTTCATTTCAAATTCCTTTCTTGATTTTCTATAAATATTATATCATATTTTTTTTGGAAAATCAACTCACGGCGTTTTTCATGTTTTTTTACAGTAAAAACTTTTTTACTCAAGACTTAAAGAATATCCAATTAATTTAGCATTTTTATTATATGGGAAAAATGCTTGATTTATTAAACACTCTAATTCATCAATAATGTAAGTGCCATCTTCATCATAGTCGCCATCATGAGTTACAAAATCCCAATAGGAAATAAATTTTATACCATCAATTCCATATGCCTCTGCTTTATATCGCATAGCATTAGGATTCTCACAAACAAAAATAGCATTATTTTCTTTAGCCAATAGCATAAGACGACTAGTTTTACCAGTTCCACGGCCTTCAATAATTCTATACATATAAATTATCCTTTCTTTACTGTATATCCATAAGTTTGGGCTTCATAAAAATCTGTCCAATACTTTTCACGAGAAGTTAAATCATTTGCTTTACATTCTTCCAATAGTTCAAACATAAAGTTTTCTACTCCAATTTCTTTCATCGCTGGATATAATTTATTTTGCGTTACTGGTTCTGCCCCTACGCCACGTTTAATATGTTGACGCCAACGTTCTGGGACATTTACTGCCTAACCTATATAGCATTTACCATTCTATAAATTAGTAATTTTATAAATGCCCATGGGCTTCCTGGTCCCAAAAACTCTACCAATCAAATCAGTATAAGGTTTTTCATAATAGCATTTATAAATAACTTTATTTAATGGCTCTTTATCGCGCAAATAAGGTTCTACTGAACGCAATCTTTTTATTTCTTCTAAATCCACTTCTGGAATCTATAAACGATAAAAGTCTTTTTGCTGACGGTCTAATTCAGCACGTTTATTAGACTCTATCGCGGCCTCAGCTTTTGCTTGAGCCTCAGATAATTTAATTAGTACATCCTCTAATTCTTTAGACTTTACTCCATATTGAGCAGTAATCTCACTAACCATATCAGCTAAAGTTTCTAAATAACTCTATTTAGCTTCTTCTTTTGCTTTTTCATATTCAGATAAAAGTTCAGTTTTTGCTTTTTCAATTTGCTCTTGGGCAATTTGAATTTGTTGAGTTTTAAAAATTTCTCCAGATTCTTTAGCTTCTGTTTCAAGTGTTTGAATTATATTATTTCTGCGCTCCTCTAATTTCTAAACTTCAACTTTTAAATCAGATTCACGCTAAGACCAATTTAATAATTTTTCATTTTTTTCTTTTTCCCAATCACGACGAGCCTACTCCATTTCATTTAACTAACGAGCCGCTGAATCATGAAGTTCTTTATCTTGTTTTTGAATGTCTTGATAATATTGCTCATTTAGTTCATTATATTGATTTTCTAATTCATTTCGTTTCTCAATATATTCTTTTTCTAAATCTTTAATTCGTAATTGAGTTTCATTTTCTTTCTTTTCTAGCTCTTGGTTGGCGGTGCGTATTTTCTCCTTTGGAAGAAAATGACAAACCACAAGAGTAATTAACACACCGATTATCAAAGCACCAAGCGCACTAATAATCGTTATCATAGATATTAAAATAAGGGGTAAAATTAATTACCCCTTATAATCTATATGAGTTTTAATTACTCGGCGTCTGCATCAGGATCGAATTCCATGCCAGCGGGAGTGAGCTGGAGGAACTTAACAGCCTTATGAGTGCCGTCTTCAAGCTCAACCTCAGCAGGAACACGGATACCGAGACCCTTGCGCTGAATAGCAGAAGTGAAGATACCATCAACCTGGCGCTTCTCAAGACCGAGAGCCTCAGCAACATCACCAGAGGTAACATTCTCGCCAGCGATACCCTTCAAATAATTAAGAACGTTCTTGGAATTTTCTTTCATAGCCATAATTCATTTTCTCCTTTAATAATTAATAATTAATATTTTCTTTAACCTTTTGGTTATGTAAATATTATACAAAAAAATTTTTTAAAAGTCAAGACATTTTATTCAATATGTCTTGAACCATTTCATCAATGGTGTCAATGTCTTGGAAATCGTGAACTCGGCTTGAAAGTCGCATAATTTCTTCCTAGGCGGCCTACACCGCATCTTCGTCGCTACTATTCTAAATCACGTATTCACACTTAGCGATTTTTTCAGCCAAGTTTTTGAGTTCTTTTCTTTTCATACAAAAATCCTTTTCTTTTTTATTTACGATATTATTATACAAAAAATTTTTTTAAAAGTCAAAGCATTGCGATTAATTGTTCTTCTGTAATAATCGGAATACCAAGTTGCTTTGCTTTTACATTTTTACTAGAAGTGCTATTTATATCATTATTAACTAGATAATCTGTATTCTTACTAACTGACCCAGTAACCTTACCACCACGAGTTTCAATAGCAACTTTTACTTCATCACGATTTTTAAAAGTATGCACTGAGCCGGTAATAACGAATGTTTTACCAGCAACCTCACTAAATTTTACAGTAGAAACTGTTGCTGTTGGGTCTATCCATAAGCTATTATGAATAGTTAAAACTTTATAAGCAAGGTCATCTGCTTCTTTATAATCAAAATTATGGATAGAATCATTTATTTCATATCCAAATCTATCCCAAGTTGTAAAATCATAGTTTTTTTCAATACATTCACGGAAACTAAACCAATCATTACATCTTTTAGCAATTTCTTTCGCATATGTCGTACCGATGAGGGGAATACTTAAAGAAGCGATAAATTGCCATAATTCACAATTTCGTGCTTCGTCAATTGTTGCTAAAAGTTTATCAACAGACTTGGGTCCAAATCCTTGCTGTTCTACCCATTCATCACGGAAGTTAGATAAACTAAATAACTCTTGATAATTGCCAACCCAGCCCCAATCAACAAGTTTTTGAAGTGTTGCTTCTGATAAGCCTTTAATATCAAGACCCTTTTTACCACAAAAATGACAAAGCAAATTCACAAATTTCCCATCACAATGAGGATTGCCACAATATAAAATATCATCTTGAATATAAGTATCTCCGCCACAAACAGGGCATTTAGCTGGAATATCTATATAAGTCAATGCTGTATTTGATTTTTCGCTTCGTACAACTTGTGGGATAATTTCATTTTGCTTACAAACCCAAATTTTCTGTCCTTTATATGGTTTGCCTAAAAGCTGTCGCATTATATTAAGATTATGAAGAGACGCACGATTAATAATTGAATCATCAGTATCTACATCATCATAAATCGCTACTGGAGTAATCTGTCCAGTTTTACCTAATCCCCACTCAATATCTCTTAAATAAGTTTCATATTCTTCATCATAAAATTTGTATGCTAATCCTCCGCGAAAATGATGTTCTGTTGCTCCAAGAGATTGATAATAAGCACAATCATCATACTTAAATACAATTCCATCTATTGGATAAGAATATTCTTTTGCCATATCTTTTATTAACAAAATGGCATGGTTAACTTTATCAGAGGTATTTGCGGGTAGCATTAAAAATGGTACAATAATGAATCCTAAACCATCTAAACGAAAAATTTTTTCACTTAAATTTTTGCATTCATCGAGGCCGGCAATACAATCCCATGCCACAAATGTAAGTCTCCTTTGAGAGCTTGCGCGTGAATCCAGGAGACGTATAGAGCCACTGGCAAAATTGCGAGGATTCTTATAGGCGCTACTAAAATCTTCAAAATCTTCATATGTACAAATAACTTCTCCATCAACAATTAATTTATTCTTAAAGGGAATCTCAAGAGGAACTCCTTTAACTCGCACTATATTTTGGAAAATATCTTCTCCAACTTCGCCATTGCCACGAGTTTCGGCACTAGTGAGAAGGCCATCTTCATAACAAAGTGAGCAAGTTAATCCATCCATCTTTGCCATCGCAATTCCATCATTTTTACCAAGAAATGAAACCACTTCATCCACACTCTTGGTTTTATCTAATGATAACATCGGATGATTATGTTTTACTTTTTTTAATTGATTAACTACTTGATAATCAACATGAACTGTTGGGGAATTTCCAAGATATATACCAGTTTTTTCTTCTAATTCCTTTAGATGAAAATACATATCATCCCAATCTTTATCAGAAATTGATGGATGCCCTTCATCATATAATTTAGTATAATAATTTAATTTATCTATGAGTTCTCTCATTTCATCTATTGGATTCATTTATATTCTCCATATTTATATAAATATTTTCATTATCGTATTGTGGTTGTAATTCATACCACTCTCGATAACCATTATCAGGGTCATAAGAAGATAATTTTACAACAATATATTTAACTAATTTCATCTAAATGTCTCATTTCTTTTTCTCTTATAATCGCAAGTAAAATACCATCTGGTCCCATATAATCTATAAGTGGGATACCTTCTTCCACTAAATCAGCAATATGTTTCCAAGCAATAGGATGTTCATTTACAACTTTATTAATACGCTCAATATCTTCAAACTCTAAACAAATTAATGTAGATATTTCTTGAAAAGTCATACGAAAAAAATCTCCTTATATCTATTCTTATTTATATTATATCATATTTTTTTATTAATGTCAATTCTTTTAATATGGGCATTTTTAGATAATAAAAATATATTTTTTTTTAATAATAATAGAATAAATTGCAGAAAGGAGAAAAAAATTATGTCTTATACAAATAGTTCTTATGTAGAATATACAAGATTAAGTCCAAATAATAGTGGAACACGTACTCATTCTATTGACCGTATTACTCCTCATTGCGTTGTTGGACAATGTTCTGTAGAAGCTTTAGGCGCTTTATTTGCTGATAGTAAACGACAAGCATCTTCTAATTATGGAATAGGCTTTGACGGTCGTGTTGGTATGTATGTCCCAGAGTCAAAACGTTCTTGGTGTTCAAGTTCTTAGCCAAATGATTAGAGAGCTGTTACTATAGAATGCGCTTCTGATGCGACAGCCCCTTATGCTTTTAAAGCAGTCGTTTATAATAAATTAATTGATTTATGTGTAGATATTTGTAAACGAAATGGTAAAAGTAAACTTTTATGGTTGGGTGATAAAACTAAAACCTTAAATTATAATCCAGCTTCTGATGAAATGGTATTAACTGTTCATAGATGGTTTGCTAATAAGTCTTGCCCAGGAGATTGGATGTATAGTAGGATGGGAGATCTAGCCGAGTAGGTAACTAAAAAATTAAAAAATAATATAATAATACAACCTACTCCATCTCCATCTAATGATAAAACTTGTTCTATTACTCTTCCTATTTTAAAAAAGGGATCTTATGGAAAATCTGTTAAATCTTTATAGACTCTTTTAATTGCTCAAGGATATTCATGTGGTAGTTATGGAGCAGATGGAGATTTTGGCAATTCTACTTTAAATGCTGTTAAAAGATTTTAGGCTAATAAAAAATTAATTGTTGATGGTAATGTCGGTCCTTAGGTATGGACTGAATTATTAAAATTTTAATTTCTAATTGAAAAAACAAAAAAGCGGTTTATTAATTTTCTTATTATTGAAAATTTATGTTTTTTATAAGAAAATTAATAAACCGCTTTTTTGTTTTTTCAATTAGAAATTATCTAAATCTCCTATTGACTAAATTTCATGCTATTTTATAAAAGCTTCAATTAAATCTACTCTATCTGATAAAATCTCTATCTTTTTTAAAGCTGTAGCACTTAAAGATGGCCCGCAATATGGACACCACCAATAATTAAGAGGGCCATGATGATAGCGACCACAAACTGGACATTGACCACAATAATTATCAATCATTTCATTTAGCATAATTATTACTCCCTTTCTGTGCTCTTATAATATAAGAGCAATCCTCCTTATAAATTAAAGAGGATTGCTTAAAAATTATACTTTACTGACGCTTAGGATTTTATTTCCTTTTAACATAATATTTCCAAGAGAAA
>Ga0247610_10006435_pt1 | contig 12203 bp, 7 predicted proteins | sample 174DNAGHGhighgp2_FD_193483 | JGI IMG/M metagenome (GOLD analysis project Ga0247610, IMG submission 193483) | Sheep rumen microbial communities from Palmerston North, Manawatu-Wanganui, New Zealand - 1742 DNA GHGhigh gp2 | ecosystem: Host-associated > Mammals > Digestive system > Stomach > Rumen ...
GAGGGCTGATGGTGCGCCAATTCCACAAAATGCGGTGCACCGGTGGTGGTCTTATCCGTTATCTGCAGCGCATGATGGACGCCGTTCTGCGATATCATCTCCACACTTATCTCCCGTCCTTCGATAAACTCCTCCACGATCGCCTCGCCATGCAGGGAGAGGGCTTTGGCTTGGGTGATAGCCGCCTCGAGGTCTTCGGGACGCTCTACTTTCTGCACACCCAGACTGCCGCTTCGATCGGAAGGTTTGACGATGAGAGGGAATTGGAGATTGGAGATTGGATATTGGATATTGGACAAGGGGCAATCGACACCGGCGGCGGTGAGGATACGATGCATGAGTTGTTTATCATGCGCCTGCACAGCCGCTTCGTAGGGGTTGCCGGGCAGTCCCATCTGTTCGGCCACGTATGCCACGGTCGGTGCCGCTACATCGCTGGCTATCGTGCAGATGCCATCGATATGCTCTTCGCGGCAGAGACGCAGGATCTCGTCTTTCTCCGTGATAGACACGGGATAAAAGACATCGCATACGTCCTTGCAAACCGCGCCTTGAGGCCATGAGAAACAGATTGTTCTCAGCCCCATCTGCTTGGCGCGCTCCACAACCGGAAGCTGCAAGTAACTGGCTCCTATGATTGCTAATGTCTGGGACATTTCGATTAGGGATTAGTGATTAGCGATTAGGGATTTTTGATTTTGAGTTGGACGATGGCATAGCGGCCGTTGCGGACTTTCCATACGATCTCGGTCGGGACGCCGTAGTGTTTGTCTATCTGTTCGCAAACGCGCTGCAGGGCAGTATGTTCGCGGGTGTAGTTGAGGTCGGTGAAGATGTACATATCCTCGCGCAGCAGGGCGCGGTAACTGTGTCCGACGGGTTTATTGAACGGGCACCAGGTGAGCCATCCGAGCGTATATTTGCGGCTTTCGTACGGCCACACGTGCCAAGGGTTGGTAGCCTCCATGAACATCGATGTTCCGATGGTGGTGACGTACGCGTCTTGGGGCACATACTCGAGCAGGGTCTGCTGCATATGGCTCCACATGTAACGGTTGTATTCGGCGGTTGTACACTCTTCGTAGGTCTGGTAACCATACCAAGCGCTAAGACCGATCAGGGCGATGCCGATCCCCCAGCGCCGTTTGAGTCCGGTGGTGTTCGGCAAGAGCATGAAGTCGGTGACGATCATGGGTGCGAGCATGCAGAGGAAGACGCGGTTCTTGAGGAATCCGTCCAGACTCACATGCACGATGAGGATCATCATGAAGAGCGTATAGAGCAGCAAGAAGAGCCGTTTGTCGCGGTTCCCGGTGGTGAGGATCATGAGCACCAAGAGGGCAAAGAGAATGACGATCTCCACGGCGTATTTATCGAGTCGGTGGAGGTTGCGCATCTGTTGTTTGACCGGTACAGCGCCCACGACGGCACTGAGTTGACGGATAGCCGGCAAGTCGATCTGCTCGGCATCGGGTATGAACCGCAGCAAGAGTTGGTAATCCATCGGATCGATACCTTCGGGCAGTTGTGCGGTGGTCATGCGATAGGCGTTGGGGTTATCGTTGAGTTGTGCCCTAAGTTGGTTGTACTCGCGGAAATATTTCCACTCGGGATCGCGGTCATACACGGCTTTGTTGGCTATACGGCAGCCCACGACTGCGGTGAGCATCACAACGACCGCGATGTACTTGCGCCAGTTCAGACGATAGGTATAGACGATGATGGGAGCCATAAGGAGTCCGACGAGCCCGGCCGCCATGAAACGTATCAGTGCAGCGATGATGACGAGCAGTACTCCACTCCAACGGGCTCTTTTGCGTTCGCGCAGCAGGAGCATACAACCTGCCAGGCAGGTGAGACCGGCGGTGGTGGTGAACTGGAGCGCGATGATGATACGTGCCCAGAGGACATAGAGGACGATGAGCCATAGGATACGTTCCCAGCGCGCACGGTTGGGCGTAGTGAGGATGCAGTAACTGATGACTGACATCGAGAGGATATGCAGGATGGCGAACGAGAGGGTGTACCATTCGATGGCTTTGGTGAGGCTGTATAAGGCGGCGAGCACCGCCCCGTAGATGACGTTGATATAGACCAGATGGTAGTCCGGTGCACCGCTATAGGTACCGTTGGCGATCATCGCCATCATGACGTCGTCGTTCTCCTCAAATCCCAGAGGCAACGCCCACGCCATCACCGCGAAGAACACGATGTTGAACAGGATCACTATGTATTTGAGGCCTCTCATTCCCATTTTCTGTCTTTTGCGAATAGTCGGCTTGTGCCGTGCAGGAGTGTTGTCGCGACCAGATGACGTCCGTAAGCAGGACTGTACTGACCGATGCGACGGGCGTTGGCCATGCGCTGACGCATGGTGTGAAACTTACGTGCAAAACGTCCTTTGGGTGGGTTTTGCGTATGTTCGGGTTCTATCAGACGTCCCTCTAAGAGGTCGTTCAACAGGTGCTCGGCTCTAAGGGCTAAGTGCGCATCGTTCGTATAGAACAATGCTTCGTTCTGCGGCAGGCCAAGATGGTTGACGAGGATGAACATGTATAGTTGCCATACGTCCAGCAGGTGGAGAGACGTAAGGTATCGCTTGAGTCGCTTTGCGTCTATCTGCGTTGCGTAGTGATGCAGGAGCAGCGTCAAGTCGCATAACTGACGCAGGTTCGCCCCGCGCGTCATCATATGTTCCCACGAATGGAGCATGATGAGCAGGGCGTTGAAAGTGGGCTCGGGGATGGTAAGGGTTAGGGGTGAGGGGTGAGGGGTTACATGGACGGCATGAGCCATGCCGTATGCCTCCATGCGGGCATAACGGCGGTGGTCACAGGGATGCTGCAGATCGACCGTCACACGATGAATCTCGATGGATATACCGTCCGCGATGAGGTTGTAGTGCTTGTAGTGATCCAGTTCCTCGTCGAACTTAAGAGCCTTCGGGAAGGTCTCCCGCATCACGGCACATGCCGGATGGTACTGTGTCTGCCCAACGTACAGATCGATATCGCCATATGAACGCTGTTCGGGAGAGGGATAGAGGGCTGCCAGACCGGCACCTTTCATGAGCACGGGTTGTATGCCCGCGCGCGTAAGCGCATCCCACGCGAAACGCAAGGTATGCATGATCTTGACCTGCTGTTGGATGGTGCTGACACATACCGCCTTCATCGGCGGTGTCATAGGGAGCAACGGAAAAACCAAGGGGGCTGTGCCCTGTCGCATATGCCTATCGAGCAGTTGTTCGTCCAACGGCTGCTCCTCTACCGGTAAGCCCCAAAGGGCTGCTTTGACTTGCTCGAGATAGGTCATGCGCTATGCGTTTTGCGACCTAAGATAGACCGCATGGTTAGGAAGAAGTACTTCACATCCGTCCAGAACGGGTGCGCGAGGTACTCCGTGAGGTATTTATCTTCGCTGGCGAAGAGTTCGTCAAAGGTATCCGGATGGTCGATGTAGAACGGCGGAATCAGTCCGGGTTTGGACAGCGTACGTTTGTCCTGCAACCACTCAGGATAGGTCTCGAACATCGTTCGGCTAAGCGGCCGTACACCCACCAGTTTGACATCACGTTTGAGCCAGTTGATGAGCATCGGTAGTTCATCCAGCCAGTACTTACGCATGAACTTACCCCAGGTGGTAATACGGAAATCGTCGTTACTCTTATCGGCTATATCCATGCCCCCGCGGGCGTCGAAGACGTATTTCTGGATATACTCGGCATAGGGGTGCATGGTGCGGAACTTATAGAAATACTTGATCTCTTTGTTCTTGCACACCCGCGGCAGTTTGATGAGCGGGCCATAAACCTTGATCTGCTCCTGCGGGTACGGCTGCGAGTGACGATGGGCGAACACATACTCGATATGCCCCATCGGCACGATCTCATCCACCTCAAAACCGCAGTAATAGAGTCGTCCGAGTACCTCGGTCTTGGAGAGCATACGCTTGCGTCCCTTCGTCAGGTCGTAGTAGAGACGACTGGTGAGCATGAGCCGCGGTACCACGCGTTTGTGGAAGAAATAGAGGCAGTAGATGAGCCAATTCAGTCCCGGCGGGTATTTCTTGAGCAACTTCTGCTTGATGTACTCCTGCGGTCGGTAGCAACATACATAGCGTCCTTCGTCCGGCAGTTTTTGGTTAACGATACAGAACCGACGGTTGATGCCTTTGGCATCATTGAGCAGCGTCAGATCGACGAGCGTCTCATATTGGTAGTCAGGTATCTGCAGGAAAGCGAAGCGGTTGCGGTCGCACACCACTTTCGTTTGGCGGCTATCCAGACGCGCTTTCTTACGGAGCATGTAATAGTCCGCTTCGGTGGTGACAGAGAGCACAGACTGATGGATGGACTCGATGCTGCTCTTCTGCCGTTTCTCATCCGGCCGTAAGGCCTGTGCGTTCTTACGCTGCTCGATCTGCATCGCCGGTACCATCATGTTCGTGGCGTACTTCCAATAATGCTCCATGATGACGACGAAGGTCTCGAGTGCGCCGACGATAAGGATCGTCCACATGGCCACGCGGGGCGAGAGGTTATAGGGCAGTTGCGGCAGGATCCACCAGCATAGTCCGATCAGGATAGCGGCGTCGGCAATGAGCGACAACAGCGACTGCCAGAACCATGTATCCTTGTACGAACGATACAGTTGGACAGCGAAGCCCACGACTATCCATGCGGCAGTCAAGACGCCGAACAACGCCCAGTAATGCACGATCTCACTCTTGTCAGACACCCAGCGCCACAACATACATGTCAAGGCTGCCAGCAGCCACACCAGCACGTCCACCGCTATTCTCCTATGCCATCCTTCGCGTATCATTTATCATTCGCATCATTTGCATCATTCTCACCATTATATCGATTTTGCTTGCCGTACACCACCCATTTATCCAGCGCCACGAGGACGGCCGGAACCACGGTAAGGGTCAGCATGATCGCCACGAAAGCACCCACAGCGATACAACCGACGATGTTACTGATCATCAGATCATCGACGAAGATCGCCATCACACCGGGTCCAAGAACCATGATGAGACCGGAGGTGAGGATCGTTCGTATAGAGCCTCTGTAGGCCGCGCATATCGCATCGACAGGGTACATCGTCTTACGGTTCTCGCGGTAGTAGTTCGCAAAGAGGATACCATAATCGATGGTGGCACCCATGAGGATGGCCTGCACGATGAGGTATGCCAGATAGAGCATCTGACCTGTTACCCAACCGGCTACGACAACATTCATATACACCGCCGTCATCACTGTCACAACGAGGATCGTCGGCACAATGACGGACTTGAAAGTCAGCGCCACGATGAGGAAGATCGACAGGATGGTCAGCAACGATACCACACCCATCTCATGATCGAAGCCGCCCCGCATCTCGGCGTACATCACCGACTCGCCCACGTAATAGTGTTCGTGCGGCATACAATCGTCCGCCAACGCTGTGAGCGTATCCACAAACGCATAGGTCTGCGGCGACTCTTTGGGCAGCGACGAGAGGACGACGAGCAGCGAGTGATCGGGTTTGCGTAGTTGACCTAAACCATCCTGCATCTGCGCTTTGATATCCGTGGCTTGTGCTTGTATGCTATCGGGTAATATATCCGCCAGACGCGGGTCATAGACGAGGGTGTCGCACAGGAAAGCAAGCAGCGGTTCAAAGCCCAGACGGAGCGTATCACTGCGACCATTGACGGCACCGTAATAGTCGTATAGCAGCGACATCTGCGCCGGTGAAACGGGTTCTGCCTTGACGTTGGACAGCTTCATCAGACGCGCTAACTTATGCGCCATCTGCTCGGCATCGTAGGTCTTGCCGCCGAAGACTAACTCGGTGAATAACTCCGCCTGCAGGTCTTCGCGACTCGGTCCTTTGCGTTTTTTCTCCACCGGTTGCGGTAACACGCCCGTCGGTTGGGCAGCACGCGTCGTGTCGGTGCTATGCAGCGAACGCTGGAGGTCGGCTACCGCCCGGACAATCGCTTCCGTATCCAACTCCGAAGGCTGTTTGGCCTTGGGTTGTTCGGTCTTCTTGGGCGGGTTAGCAAAAGCCAGTAACTCTTCGTCCGTAAAGGAGTCTATTCCGAACGCACGAAGGAGTATATTGAGTTCTTTGGGCGTCAGCGAAGCGTTTGCATTCGCCAAGTCCATGAGGTACGCACGCTGACCTAACAACGTACGTTGTTCGTCCGACACCATTCCGGCGAGGCCTTTGCGGTTGAACAGGTCGTCCACCAGCAGGTGCACATACTGCAGCGGGCTCATTTTCTTCACCTTACCCGGTGCGTAACCATAGACGAGTTGGGTCTGGATGAGGGTTGAACCGATGAAGATAGACATCTCTTTCGTGGTCATCGGCAGACGGATAGCCGCCGTGTCCGTCAGTTTATGCATCTCTACGGAGATAGCGGAGGTCTGCACAGCGTTAAGACGCGTGATGAAGGGGATGAGGGCTATCTTATCGACCGTCACCTCGGGCATCGCCAGACTGTCGTCCACGATGGACAAGGGTGCTGTAGCAGCCGTCAGAAGGGCGATCGTCTCACGCGCCGGTATAACCGTGTCTTCGAGGACTTCCGGTTCTACTACCGGTTTCTTGGGCTCTTTCCGCACATCGCTAATCGCTAATCGCTCATCTTCTTCCTCAGCGGGCACATCTAACATCGACTGCAGATCTTCGATCTGTTTCTTCATGTCTTCGTCCAGATACGACGAGAACAAGGGGTTGGATGCGACATGCGTATGCAGGAAACGCGCCAGATCGGGGAAGGCTATCTTCTGTTCGGTCGAGTCCTTAGCCTGCATGTAATAGAGCAACTGCACCATCTCGGGGTTGATCATGTCCAGCGCCTCAGGGGGCACGGTTGTTCCCTCGGGCATGAAGTCCTCGAAATCCGTGATGAGCGAGCGTACGTGGTGCGCCATCTCGGTCGGCGTCAGCGGTTGGGACATCAGCGTCGGATACGAGATCACCGACTGAATACCCGGCTGCGCCATCAGGCTGTCCACCAGCCCGTAGATCGAGTCTTCGTCCTGCGTGTCATAGACCAGCACGAACGGATTCGGACTCGGGAACACTTTCTCTATCTGCGACTCGGCGGCCGCGGAGAAGAAGATCGTAGTCTGCCGACTCAGGTACCAGGATGCTCCGAAGAGCAGCACGGCGCCGGTGGTAATCGGCAGTTTATGGCGGGATATGAAGCGTGCCAACCGATCGGTAGGCGGCACATACGCCCGTTTGGCCGTTTTATTAATCGTGCGACGGAAGAGCATCATCAATGCAGGTAGCGCCGTGAACGTACAGATGAGCGAACAAACGACACCTTTGGCCAGCACGATACCCATGTCGGCACCTATCTTCAGGCGCATGAAACAAAGCATCAGCAGACCGACTACCGTCGTCAAAGCGGACGACAAGATAGACGGTGCAGCGCGTTTGATGGCGCGGTTAGCCGCCAAGACCGAAGTCTTTTTGTCCGTGTGCTCATCCTGCTCCTGACGGTAGCGGTTGAGCAGCACGATACAGTAATCGAGTGATAGCACAGCCTGCAGGATCGAGCCGATGAAGTTCGTGGTGATGGAGACAGACGGCAAGAGCGCGTTTGTACCCATATTCAGCAGGATAGCCAGCATCGCCGTCACTAAGATCACCACCGGTTCAAACCAACTCTGCGCCATGAGGAACAGCACGCCCATGATGATGAACGCCGCGACGATGATGACGGACACAGGCGGTGTCGCACCGTCCTGACTCGTCTCCACCACGCAGTTACCACCAAAACGCGTACTGATCTGCTTGCCTAAGGCTTTCTGATCAACGGACTTGGGCACATCCAGGTCAAAAACCGTGTGCGTGCTGTCCGTCGAATAGCGATAGGACACACCATGTACGTCCGGATAGGCCTCTAACAGCGTTCGGATACCCGGTACTTCTTTGGGAGTCACCCCTTCGAACATTACATGCACGTCCGTACCTGACATCTGTGCCGATGAACCGAACTCATCCATCACGATCTCCAGACCCCGCTTCATCTGCGAGTCATCCGGCAAGTACTTGGTCATGTCGGCATTAACGTTCGTGCGGAACATCATAAAGCCGCTAACGATAGCCAATGCCACCGTGATGGAGAATAATATGTAATGCAGACTTCTCTTCAAATTACCAATTTCCCATTTGTAAGTATGCTACCTCTTTCGGGGTAAGGAAACGCCATTTACCGCGACCGACATTCTTCTTGGTCAGACCGGCAAACGAAACGCGATCCAAGTTCACCACTTTATAGCCCACTTTCTCGAAGATACGGCGTACAACGCGGTTCTGGCCGGAGTGGATCTCCAGACCGATATGCTTGCGATCGTCCTTGGGGAACTCCAAGGCATCGGGGATGATACGCTCGTCATCCAGTACAACACCTGCACGAACGATCGCCTCGTCCACCTCGTCCAAGTCCTTATCAAGGGTCACGGCGTAAATCTTCTTCTTATTGAATTTCGGATGGGTCAGTTTGGCTGCCAGGTCACCGTCATTGGTGAGAAGCAACACACCCGTGGTGTTTCGATCCAAACGACCTACCGGATAGATACGCTCCGGACAAGCGTTGCGTACGATATCGATCACCGTGTGACGCTCCTGCGGATCATCGGTCGTGGTGACCGTGTTCTTCGGCTTGTTGAGCAGGATATAGACCTTGCGCTCGCGACGAACAGGCTGGTCATGGAAACGGATATCGTCCGTCGGCAGCACTTTGGCGCCGAGGTTATCTACCGTCACACCATTGACTGTGATCACACCTGCCTGAATGAAATCATCAGCCTCACGGCGCGAACATATACCGGCATTGGCCAGGTACTTATTGAGACGTACCGGCTTGGTCGGATCCTCCATTTGTTCACGATAGACTTGCTGTTTGTGGTGCGAATAGACACCATTGTTACGTTTAGGTTTACCGCCAAAAGGTCTCTGCGGACGTTCGCCACCGAACGGTCTCTGCGGGCGGTCGCTGCTGAACGGCCGTTGCGGACGTTCACTTCTCTCTCCGTCCTCACGACGGAAACGCGGACGAGCCGATACAGGCTCTCCTTCTCTGTGGAAACGCGGACGAGGTCTGCGCTCTCCATTGTTGAAATTGTTCTCGAACATTTTCTTTAATCGTTAATCTTTAATCTTTAAACTTTCCAAAGTAACTCTCCCGAGCTACGTACGTGCGTCACGCACGCGTTAATAAATATAAGGTGAAAAGGCAAAAGGGGCTATCCCTTTCACCTTTAACCTTTCACTTTTCACCGCTATTAGGCTTCTGCTTTCTCGATAGCCAATTTACCACGGTAATAACCACAAGACGGGCAAACTGTGTGGTAGATGTGCAGTGCGCCACAATTCGGGCATGTTGCCAATGTCGGAGCTTTCACTACGTCATGGGTACGACGCTTTGCTTGTCTGGTGTGGCTTTGTCTTCTTTTAGGATGTGCCATATCGCGCTGGCTAAGGCTCGCGCGACTTCGAGCTCTGCTCTCGTATAGCGCTACGCCTTGCCCTCGCTCTTCGGTCGGACTCACGAAGTCCTCCCGAGTTGAGAGGGCACCTCCTAGCCAGTGAGGAGGGGTTAATTATTGTACAATACGTTATTCTATATTAGATCAATTTTCGGGCTCCGGGTCGTCACAAAGGTGATCATGGAGGAGAAGTTCCATTTGCTTGTTGCACTCACCCGCTTGGTGACTGTGAACGATCGGAATATTGATACTTACTATTTCATACGCGAGCCAGGTCAGGTCTAATTCATCATTAGGAGCCTCCGGCTCATCATTCATCAATGCATCATTTGCATCTATTTCAAGGGGCATCGGGTCGAGGCATCTATCGCACACAACAAAGACAGTTCCGTGAACCGCTATGTTGAGCTGATAGTCCTCCTCCCGGAGATTAAGCGTAGCTTTTGCCTCCACTTGTCCGCTTAAGACTTCCGTTTTCTCCAAGCTCCGGAAGAACGCGTCATCCAGCGTAATATCAAAGCTATGACGGCCTACAGGAAGGCGTTTCAAGTCAATGATATAGTGGTCTTTTTCGCTCATTACGCAAAATCGGCTGCAAAATTACTGCTTTTTTTTGATATACGCAAATATTTTGCAATATTTTTTTTAGCACGCCTCAAATTGTTTGAGGAACCGCACGTCATTTTCGGAGAACAGACGCAGGTCTTTGACGCGATATTTGAGGTTGGTAATACGCTCCACACCCATGCCGAACGCATACCCGCTGTACTCCTTGCTGTCGATGCCGCAGGCCTCCAGCACATTCGGATCGACCATTCCGCAGCCGAGGATCTCTACCCAACCGGTGCCCTTACAGAACGAACAGCCTGTTCCGCCACAGATATTACACGAGATGTCCATCTCCGCGCTCGGTTCCGTGAACGGGAAATAACTCGGACGCAGACGAATCTTGGTCTCCGCGCCGAACATCTCCTTGCTAAAATACAGCAGCGCCTCGCGCAGGTCAGCGAAGCTGACATTCTTGTCGATATACAATCCCTCTACCTGATGGAAGAAACAGTGCGCACGCGCCGAGATAGCCTCATTACGATATACCCTACCCGGGCAGAGCACACGGATCGGCGGTTTCTGCGAGGTCATCACGCGGGTTTGAACGGAACTCGTGTGCGAACGCAGCAACACGTCCGTCGGCTTCTGAACACCGATCTCTTTCTCCACGAAGAACGTATCCTGCATGTCGCGAGCCGGGTGCTCCGGTGCGAAATTCAGCATGCCATACACGTGCTTATCGTCCTCCACTTCAGGTCCCTGCGCAATCGTAAAACCGATACGGGAGAATATCTCCTCGATCTCTTCGCGCACCAGCGACAGCGGATGACGCGTACCCAGCGCAATCGGATCCGGCGTACGGGTTAAGTCCAACTTCTCGGACTCGGCCTTCTTCGCCTCAAACTGCTCCTTGAGTTCGTTGATACGACCTTCGGTCGTCTGACGCAACTGGTTGAGCATCTGACCCAACTCGCGTTTCTCCTCCGGAGCGACGTTGCGGAACTCATTGAACAGCGCCGTGATCTCGCCCTTCTTACTAAGGTATTTGATACGCAAAGCCTCGAGTTCCTCGGCGTTGTTCGCCTTCAACTCATTCACCTGCCCAAGCAGCGCTTGTATATTATCTCTTAAAGCCATAATGACGTTAATTTACAAAATCGGGCACAAAATTACTACAAAAATTGCACATATGCAAATTTTGGGACATTTTTTTGATCGAAAATACGCCGGAGAGGAGTTTTATGGCGAGTATGGATGGGTGCAAGACGGAAGTTGATGGGATCAAAAGAGACGGGTTCGACGGGTGTGGAGCGCCGAAATCTCGGAAGAAGGAACAAAGTGGTCGATGGCTTTGTCCAAACCGAGAATTGTGCTTGTTTTGAGATGCCGTGCCATATGTTGTAAAGTATTGATATTATGTTAATTACAGCTATATAAATTTTAGTATGGTCTAGGAAAAGAAGGACGCGGGTACCAGGAGGGGTGTGTGCGGGTTGATTTCAAAATCCTAAACTCGGTGCATAGGTACAAAAAAAGATTTGGAATATGCAAATTTTGGGCGAGGGAAAATGAAAGAGAGATTGTCAACTCCGAGCACAAGAAAATAGCCAAGGCGTCGCCTGCAAAGTCGTCAAGAACTGAACTGTAAACGGAACTAAAACAGAACAGCAAACTGAACTGCAAACTGAACCAAATAACAAAAATTCCAAAGAAAATGGCATACAAATTTGCGTATGTCATTTTTTTTGTGTAACTTTGCAGCCGGAATAGATAACTAAATAGGATAACAAAACTATGGCCAATACGCTGAACGTACAAGGAACAGAGATCACAATCATCAAAGTTCATGCAGAAGATTATATCTGCTTGACGGACATGTTAAAGGCAAAGGACGGAGATTTCTTTGTTACCGATTGGCTGCGTAACCGAAACACTTTGGAGTACATCGGCATCTGGGAGAAAGTTAACAACCCCGATTTTAATTATGGCGAATTCGCCACAATTAGCAATAATGCAGGTCTTAATAACTTCAAGATTAGTGTTAAGGAGTTTGTTGAGCGCACGGGTGCTATATGCTTGCAAGCAAAGGCCGGAAGATACGGAGGAACTTACGCGCATAAAGACATTGCTTTTGAGTTTGCCATGTGGATTAGTC
>Ga0247610_10006436_pt1 | contig 12202 bp, 9 predicted proteins | sample 174DNAGHGhighgp2_FD_193483 | JGI IMG/M metagenome (GOLD analysis project Ga0247610, IMG submission 193483) | Sheep rumen microbial communities from Palmerston North, Manawatu-Wanganui, New Zealand - 1742 DNA GHGhigh gp2 | ecosystem: Host-associated > Mammals > Digestive system > Stomach > Rumen ...
TCGAATTTAAACCTCAAAACCCAAAACTTAAATACATTAAGCAGGTTGTTAAATTCGTTAATGAATCAATGGGTATCGATAACGTTCACTTTATCGCTTTCTATCCATGGCCATTAATTAAGTTAAGACTTAAATATGGTAAGAAAGTCCATTTGCAACAACTATTAGAAGAAGGGCATTATAAAACGCTTTATAAATGGGCTAAATTTTTCAAAATGGATATTGATATCGAGGATAGATTATTAACCATGAAATTAGTGGAAATTTTCCACAAGAAAAAGCTCAAGGTTAACTGTTGGACAGTGGACGATGAGCAGATGCTTAAAAAGTTAGAAGATTGGGGAGTTGATTACATTACGACCAACGTCTTTAATCAAAATAGCTAATTATTTAAGAAGATTCACTAAATCGGCGATTGAATCAATGATATAAGTGGGTTTTCTTTTGGCCTCTTGAAACTCTTTTAATGTTGTTTCACCAGATAACACCGCGACCGTATCAACTCCAGCGTTAATACCAGCGACAATATCGGTGTAATAGCGGTCACCCACCATCATTGTTTCTTCTTTGTTAACACCAAATTTTTCCATGACTTGATAAATCATCGTTGGTTCTGGTTTTCCTAAGAATAATGGTTCTTTATCCGTGCACATAGTAATCCATTTACAAAGACCACCACAATCAGGGATATATAAACCATCTTCAATAGGACAGCGATAATCCATGTTAGTAGCGATAAATTCACTGCCTTTTTGAATATATAAACAAGCGGTTTTTAACTCATCATAAACAAGTTCTGTATCAAATGAGGCTAAAACGACTTCTGGGATGTTTTTTTCATCATAAGCATCGATAAGATTAAAATGCTTTTTTAATTCATCCTTAAATGTTTTAACACCTAAAACATAGATATTTTTAATATGACGGTTTTCTAAATATTTAATAGTCGTCTCAATCGAGGAATAAAAATTGTCTTCATTACAATCAATACCCATGTTTTTTATTTTATTAACATAGAAAGGTAAAGAATGAGATGAATTGTTAGTCAAAAAAACAAACGAAATATCGTTTTGTTTAAAATATTCGAATGTTTCTTTGGCGCCTTCAAAAAGATAATCACCTAGATAAACGGTACCATCCATATCAAGGCAAATTAGTTTTTTTGCCATTAATTATTTCTTTTTAATTCTACCTTTTTGTGCACCTTTAGATGCGTGAACTAAAACTGAACCACCTTGGTTTTCTGCCATTTTCTTGGTGTATTCCAAAGCTTCTTTTTGTGTGGCGAATAATTTAATCGCTTTTTCACCACCAGCATATTTGACTTGCCATTTACCATCTGGACGTTTTGCTACGTGATAGTTACGGAAATCAACCGGTTTCTTTTCTTCTTTCTTTGGAGCAGCTTTTGGAGCTGGTTTAGCTTCTTTTTTTGGCGCGGCCTTTGGGGCTGGCTTTTTAGCTGGTTCTGCTTTTTTTGCAGGTGCTGGTTTAGCAGCGGGTTTTTTTGCTGGCATACTATGTTCCTCTTTATTTACCTTATTATAAAATAATTCTCAAATTTTGTTAAATTTTCAATCGCATGGGAAAAATACACCGATTTGTTTTCTAATTTCATCCATTATCTCCATGACGGCAACAGATGATTCTAAAGACACTAAATCGTTTGGTTTTTCACCCTTGATATATTCGGCCACTTTTTTAAATTGACGGGCAAATTTCTTTTCCTTATCTTTGAAGACCGCTTTTCTTCCATCTTTAGTTTTTAAGACAGCTTTACTAGCCATATGGAAGAAAGGCACTTTGATTGTTCCTTTTTCTCCAACGATATTGCAGTGCTCGCCCACTAAGGCGTTAATTTGGCTACTTACTCTAGCGGTAAAGCCTTCGTATTCAAACGTTGAAACATTAAAAAGATCGATACCGTTATATAGTTTGCCCTTCGATTCAATTGATTTTGGCTTACCAAATAATTCATAAACATATCTAACTGGATAGACACCTAAATCAAGAAGGGCACCACCATAACGGGCTGGTGATATGTAGCGGCCTTTAGCCTTGTTATAGCCAAAAATTGGCATATTGAAAATGCAATCGACAGAAATGATTTTGCCAATTCTTTCTTCTTTAATCCAGCTTTTAACTTGATTAGCAACAGGATTAAACCATGTCCACATTGCCTCTTTTAAGAATGTTTTATTTTGTTGGCTAATTTTGATTAATTGCTCTAATTCTTTTGCATTACCGGTAATAGGTTTTTCACATAGAACTGGTTTATGATTTTCTAAACAAAGTTTAGCGAATTCAAAATGTGTTTCATTTGTCGTAGCAATATAAACACCATCGACACGCGAATCATTAATGGCGTCTAAAGCAGTATCATAGACTTGTGAATTGTATTTTTTAGCAAACGCAAGCGCTTTCTTTTTGGTGCGATTGAAAACAGAGACTATTCTATGGCCATGATTGGTTACTAATTCTTTGGCAACTTTTTTGGCAATTTTGCCTGTTCCGATAATACACCAATTGAACGCCATATTAGTTGTGTTGTCCTTTAACACATTTGACTGCAGTTGCTTCAACTGGAACGGCGGCTTTATATCTTTCTAAGAATTTATTGAAACCATTAACTTCTTCTTTGGAAGCAACAGCGACATCTTCTTTAGCGTTAACGAAGATTTTATTTTGTAAATAATCTTCTAATGTTTCACCTTTTTCTTTTTCAATCATATAAGCGGCTAATAAGGCTTGACCATATGGGCCACCTTCTCCTGCGCTTGCAAGAGTGGCAACAGGGGCATTGAGCGCTGCACTTAATGCTTTGGCGCCGACAACTGGAGTTTTAAAGAAACCACCATGCCCATAAATCTTGTTAACTTCAACACCTTGCTTGATTAAGATATCAACACCAATTCTTAAAACAGCAAGAACGGCCAAGATATGAGATTTCATGAAGTTGGCTAATGATAACTTAGCGTCTGGTTCTCTGACAAATAATGGCCTACCTTCTTGGACACCAACAGCAGCTTCACCAGAGAAATAGTTAAATGAAACAAGACCACCAGCATCTGGTTCGCCTTCTAATGATTTATTAAATAATCTCACGAATAATTCGCCTCTTTGAATGGAACCGCCCGCTAGAACAATAGCTTGGTGTAACAACTCAACCCAAGCATTGATATCAGTTGTGCAGTTATTGGCGTGAACTAAAACTGCTGGATAACCACTTGGAGAAGCAATGACATCAATTTCTTTGTTCATCGCAATATCTTTATCTGTGACTAAGGTGATGTTACCGGATGTACCTAAGGAAGAATTACCATAGCCCACTCTTACTGAGTTAGTGGCAATCATACCTGTACCCATATCGCCTTCTGGAGGACAGAATGGAATACCAGCTTGTAAAACGCCAGATGGGTCAATTAATAAAGCACCTTCTTTAGTGAGGTAGCCAGCATTTTGTCCGGCAACCATACATTTTGGTAAGATGTCCAAAATCTTCCAATCAACTTTATCTTTGACTAAGTTATTAAACTTAGCGACCATATCATGATCATAATCTTTGGTGTTCTTATCTAATGGGAACATACCGCTTGCATCGTTAGCGCCTAAAACTTTTTGACCAGTTAATAAATAATGCATATAACCGGCAAGAGTTGTAGCAAAGACGATATCTTTAACTTCTTTTTCTCCGTTTAAGATAGCTTGATAAATATGAGAAACGCTCCAACGTTGTGGAACGTTGAAATTAAATAAGGCTGATAATTGATCTTGTGCATCTGGACAAATTGTATTTTTCCATGTGCGGAATTCCGCTAATTGTTTACCGTTTTTATCAAAAACAAGGTACCCGTGCATCATTCCTGATATGCCAATAGCGCCGACTTTAGATAATGGACGGCGATATTTTGTTTCAAATTTTTGCTTTAAGCCAGCATAACAATCTGCTAAACCAATTTTGGCTTGTTCTAATGTATAAATCCAAATTCCGTTTTTTAATGTTGATTCCCAAGCATAATCGTTAGAAGCGATAATCTCGTGATTTTCATCAAGCATAACCGCTTTAATGTTTGTTGAACCAAATTCAAGACCAATAACACATTTTTCTAAAATCATATTTTTCTCCAGGGCGAACGACGCCACAACAAATACATTTGCCTAATAGATAGTAGCAACAAATGTTTCTTTAATCTATTTATAGCAATTATTTATTAAATAAAATATGACAATAACAAAAAATATAGTCGTTATATTTGCGGTTTTATAAATTGAGAATTGATTTTAAATCTTTGATAGAAATTGATTTGATTGAAGAATCGTTATCGCTTATTACTTTATCAACGAGTTCTTTTTTCTCATTTTGTAAATTAATAACTCTTTCTTCAATACTATTTTCAGCAATTAATTTAATCACTTCGACACTTCGAGTTTGGCCAATACGGTGCGCCCTATCACTAGCTTGATTTTGTGCCGAATAATTCCACCATGGATCAAGGTGAATAACAACATCTGCGCCAACTAGATTCAAACCTGTTCCGCCAGCTTTTAAGGAAATAAGAACAATCTTATATTCTTCATTAGCGTTGAATTCATTGCATATTCTAAGTCTTTCTTTAGCGGGTGTATCACCGGTAATCATAAAGAATTTGATACCCATCTTATCAATTTCTTCTTTGACTATTTCTAAAGCGGTAACAAATTGAGAGAAAATTAAGAAACGATGCCCGTCTTTCATCTTCTCGTTAATAATTTCTTTTAAGGCGGTGATTTTACCAGATTCACCAGTAAAGTTTTCCACGAATGTTGAAGGATCAACGCATATTTGTCTTAAACGTGTGATAATGGATAAAACTTCCATGACTTTATGACCATCTGATGATTTGAGTTCTTCTTTGGCTTTTAAACGGAAAGCGTCATAAAGTTTTCTTTGCTTATCACTCATTTCGGTAGTCATGATGACTTCATATTTTTCTGGTAAGTCTTTTAACACATCTTCTTTTCTTCTTCTTAAGATGAAAGGCGCAACTTTGTTTCTAACAATTTGATAATATTCTTCATTACCTTCGAATGAATCTTTGAATTCATCGTAATCTAGAAGATAATGTGGCATTAAGAAATCAAAAATGCTCCATAAATCGTAGATGTTGTTTTCAATTGGTGTGCCTGTTAAAGCGATGGTATGAAGCGCATTCATCTTTTTAACAGCGCTTGTCTTTTTCGCGTGAACATTTTTAATATATTGAGCTTCATCTAATATAACGACGTCAAAAGTAAAATCTGCAAGTTTTTCATATTCATTTCTTAAAGAATCATAGGAGATAAAATAAACACCAAAAACATCATTTTTAATCTTCTTAATTACTTTCTTTCTCTCTTCAATTGTGCCGATAATTGGATACACGGGTATGTCCTTTGCGAATTTATTAAATTCACTTGTCCAGTTAAACACTAAAGATTTAGGAGAAACAATTAAGATAGGTTTGTTGCTCTTAATAAGGCTAATAAAGGCAATCGTTTCAATTGTTTTACCTAGTCCCATATCATCAGCGAGAATGCCGCCTAAAGAATATTTATAAAGAATCGATAACCACTTCACGCCATCGATTTGGTATGGTCTTAATTCGCCGTTTATTGTTGGAATAGCGACTCCGCTATTTGAGAAATCTTTTAATTCATTAAAGACTGTTTCTATATAATCATCCATTGATAAGAATGAATTATCTTTTCCATACGCTTTGAAAGCATAATAAAGTGGTAATTCTTTGTTTGTGGATAATGTATTTTCGTTAATTAAATCAAAATCTTTTGCTAGAGAATAGAAAGTTTCGGTATCGCTAGAAAGTAAGCTGATAAAGTTATCGCCAATTTTGACAAATTTCTTTTTGCGTTTTAAACCAATTAGGATTGTTCTTAATTCTTCTTCTGAATAAACGCTGTTATCCACTAAAACTTGTAAAACAGAGCCTTCTTTTTTAATGCTGATGTTTGGCGAAATAAACGAAGAAGTTTTACGCATCTCTAAACTCTTAGAGAAATATAATTCCGCTACTTGACGGAGATTATCTAAAGTACTGTTTAAGAAGTCCCAAACTTGACCACCATCACTTAAAACATGATCAAAGAAACCATATGATTCTAATATTTCTTTATAGTGTTTGATTTGTGATATTTCATAGAAATTAGTAATATCAGTTAGCACTACTTCTTCTTCGTTTTTAAAGTATTTAGTTTTCTCGTAAATATTATCTTTATCATAATCAAAATATACACGTATCTTGAGATTAGATGTTTCTAGCATTCTTTTAACTTCTTCGCCGAAAGTGAAATAATCGGGATATTTTTCAAAAAAAGAATATTTAAAATTATCAAAATTATTTTTAACAGTGGAAAGAGGATATGTGATAGCGGAATCGATTAATTGATTAATATAACGATTATTCGTTAATGGTTTAATTGTGTTCGCCGATTTGCAAATATAGTAATTGTTAGTCAAAGGCACAAAACCTTTAATAATACCGTTAACTTTTAAAGAATAATCATCATTGACGTCCACCACGATATCCATTGGTATTCTTTCTACTTGGTATATTTCATCGTTAATATATAAACTATCTTCTTTTAAGACGTTTAATAAAGCATCAAGATATTCTAATGAAGTTGCATTATTTAAATCGATAATATCCGCACCTTCATATTTATCAAGAATACGAAGAATCTTTTGACTAATTTCATCAAATGAAGATAAACGATGGACAATTGTTAAATCTTTACCATATCTAAACTCTTCTTCGTTATTAAAACGATTTAAGAAACGTTCAATCGAAGCGATCTTATATTGTTTGCCTTTAGCGATGGTCAAAGATAGAAAATAGGAGTTACGTGTATCTTCTAAGTACACTTTTAGACGTGCTTTAACGCCTGATTTATCAATCTCTTCTTTTCTAATTTCTTTAAATACGTTATTTAATTCATAGTCGAAAGAAGCTTGTTGTTCTTTACGGTCAATATCGCTTACTTCAAAGACAAATCTTTCCGCGGTTAGTTTTAATTGTTGATAATCTTCTTTCAATAATTTAGTGGCTAAAATTCTAAAATGTGAACATGGTTGTTTATCATGGCAAATAGAGCAAGAGAAATAAATCTTGCCTTGATAATCAATAGAAAAAGACATGATTTCAATACGTGTTATTTTGCTAAATAAACGAATGACAAAGAAAGGATGATTGAGATTATCGTTTTCAATCCCATAGTTATAGGCAAAATAGGCGAATAAGTCGTTTTCTTTTTCGTTTATTTCTTCTAATTCATAATGTTTCAATAACTCTAATACATTAATCATGCTTTAGCCTTCTTTGGTCTTCTGATATTTTTCTCCACTAGTTCATTAATATATGTACCATGTGGTATTTTTTTGCTTAATTCAATTGATAAACGAATTGTTCTTTCATCGATATAATCGTGTTGCAAAGAAACACCAACCAACAATTCTGAAAGAAGAGGATATTCATCTTTTATTTGATCAAAATACATATAAACAATTTGAATATAGCGTGATTTATCATTGCTATATCTCGATACTTTTAAGAAATATTCTAATGGGATTAAGCGACATTTCTTTTCATCGATTGGTATTTCATCAAAGAATAATAAATAGGTGCTTAAAAAGTTTTTAGCCGGACCATTTAATATTTCATTAATGTAATAACGATGATTGATTTGGTATAAATAGCAATCTTTTAAAGCGCATATTTCTTCAATTGTTAAATCTTGATATTTGAGATATTCAGTCATGACTTGGCTTGCAATTCTTTCTTCGCTGTAATTATCTTCAGCGCGTTTTAAAAGGGCCACTAAAGACATGCAGTCTGGCGAAAGAAGAATGTGATAAACATTAGCCTTTCTCGCATCCGCTTTTTTTCTTTCATATTCGTTATTTAAAGAAGTAAAAACAGCCTTTGCTTCTTCAATCATTAAAGTAAGATTAGGATCGTTTTTTTCTAATACTTTGTTAAACGCTTCTTGGTGTTTAGAAGAGAAAAATAAGGGAGCTAGTATATCATTTATGACTCTGGCCTTATATTGGCTTCTTTGATAAAAAGAGTAAGCATCATTAATAAAAGCATTAAATTTTTCTTCGCTTCTAATTAAGTAAGATAGCTTAGCAATAACTGTGGTATTATCCCCACCTTTTAAGTATAAAAATCTTTCTAAAATATCTCTGAATTCAGAGTTGTTATCACTTGAATAATCAATTGGCGCCGCTTTTGGATCTAATAGTTTTTTAATATTTACAAATACAGCGTATAAATGTTTACAAACACCATCGACTGGGCAAGTGCATGATAAATAGATGGAAGAATCCGCTTCAATTTTGATTCTAAAAGAATATTCATGCGTACCAATAATTGTCCCATAACATTCGTTTTCACTTAAATGCATATTTTTAATACGATTATTAAAATAATCTGAAGCGCGTTTCTTTTCGTCTTGACTAAATAAACCTTCATATAAACCAAGGTTTACAAATTTAGTTAAAGAAATGTTTTCCGCAACAGAAATAGAAGGATGAGAAAGAGTGACATTTTTCGTTGATTTCATGTCAGCGAAATAAATTTGTCCAATATTGTTATTGTCTCTTTTAACCAAAACACCAAATCCGAGCGAAAGATGTTTAACGATTAGATAACGAACTGCCATACCTATCCTTTATTATAGCAAAACATCAAAAAAGCAACCATAAAAAATATAAAATTTACAAACCGATTAAAAGGTATAGAATATTCATTGGAAATGAATAAAGCTCAGTCTATTAAAAGAATTACTAAAAATGGTATTTACCTCGCTATGTTGTGTGTCATAGGAATGTTTTCTATTCCTTTAGGCGACAATATTAAGGTTTCTTTACAATTATTAATGGTATTTATTATCGGTTTAACCGCAACATCAGTTGTGGATTCTTTAATTGTCACTTCTTTATATTTATTGCTTGGTTTATTTTTACCAATCTACGCTGGATTCAACTCTAATGTGTCACCCACTTTTGGCTTTGTTATTTCTTTTGTGGTCATTACTATTCCTTTATATTTTTTAAATAAATTAAAGATTAAAAATCAATTTATAAGAATGGGTATAGCATGTGCTGTTTCTTTAATTATTTGCTATGCGATTGGTTCTATATTTTTAATGTTTTATTTAAATTTAAGTATCGAAAAAGCACTACTCATTGCAGTAGTGCCTTATATACCTTTTGATATCGCTAAAATTGTTATAGCGGTATTAGTGGTTTCTTTATTACCTAAGAAGAATATTTAATTTTTTTGTTCTTGTGCTTCTAATTTATCCACTTTTGATTGTTTTCTAGTTCTTAAGAAATAGACTTGCGTGACGATAAAATAGGCAAAGAAATGAATAAAGATTTCCATTGGCATGGAGCCAAGTCTTTCTAATGGCGCCGCGGCAGAAACAGCGGATATGAAAGAAGAATCGTTCATACCAAAGAACAAAATGGCAATCATTAAGATAATATTTAAGGTCGAAATAACAAACACTTCGATAAACATGTTATGACGAATCTTGAACATATCAATCATTTTAATGACTAATAAAGCCATTGGAATTAATAAGAATAAGTAATAGACAAATGTGCGATTGAATGTTGACCACTGGACATAAAGTGGCATGAACAAAAAGGCACCAAATCTATTAAAGGCTAAAGCAGTAAGCAAATATAAACCAATCGTGTGGAAGACATGCTTCGCTGTCATTTTAAATTTTTCTTCATCTTCTGGCATCTTAAAAACGATTTTAAATAACGTAAATAAGGAGCCACCAATAATGACAAGATAAATAATAAGCATAATTACTAAATAACCAGGGAATGGATATGGTTTAAATAATGAATGCATATCAATAATCGCCGCTAAGATGACGAAAATAAGACCAAGAGTGCCTAATGCTAAAGCGATAAATAAATAGTGCTTACAAAGGGCTTTTCTTGATTTTTCCCTTTGATAGAAGCGGACGAGGAATAAAGGCGCGGCGAGTAAAAGCGCACCAAAACATAAAGCAGCAAAAGTGATAAATATCGTGGTATTAGAGAAATAACAACTCACATCGCCAAAGAAAAGGTTGGTGGCATAGAAAGTAAAGATTGAGCCAAATATAGCAATAATGGCTAGAGAAATAAGGGCAAATTTCTTACTCATAATGTCTCTCCTTTCCATCAAAACTAATTCTAGTTCTCTTCATTTCAAAACTACCATCGTCGTTAAGAGAGATTAATTTATAACCAACCATGTCATCATCATGATATAAACGATCAGTACTCTTTAATCCATAACAGAACAAAACATCGTTATAAACAACTTCAAAATTATTGACATGATCATGACCAAAGAACATACCATTTGTGGCGTTTTTCTCATCGATAACTTTAAAGAAGCCTAAATCTTTATCTGGTGGACATGATTTTTCTCTTTTTTCACCATAGATAATCTTTTCATTATCATTTCCATATTCATAAGCATCGTTAACTTCTGGAAGAGGAATGTGATAAAACATTAATGATTTTGCAGGTTCAGCGCTGCCATTGATGTCTTTTGTATAATCAACGATATCGGAATACCATGATATTTGTTTATCTTTAAAATAGTCATAGCCGCTATAATCGGTACCAAAGTGGTAACGGTTACTATCCATGAATATTAATTGTTCTTGCACTTTATCATCTTTCATCAGATGAATAACAAAGTTACAGTTTCCTTCTACATCGTCTTGCAAAATGTCTTTAAAGACACAGTTTTTACCATAATTAGTTATCCAATCAACAGGGCAATAAGTTTGTTCATCATGATTGCCAAAAACTACTGTCCAATATGCGCCATAACTATTTAAATGATCAAAAAACTTTTGCGCTGTCCATCTTGAAGCAAAGGTGAATAAATCGCCTGTAACAACGATTAAATCAACTCCATATTTATTTCTAGCATCCTCCACTAGGGTGTCGATGTAATCATACACGCGATCTTGATCGTCTTTGTCCGAGATGTGAATATCTGTTAACTGCAAAATATTAAAGCCGGTCTTATAGGGTAGCTCAATAACATAGTCAGAAAGATGTTCTTTGTAACTATATGTTTTACCGCCACAGGCAGTTAACGAAACCATCGCGGTAAAGATAAGAGGGAATATCTTCTTTTTCATAATACTGTGATTATATCACAAGCGTATAAAAATAAAAACTTCTGCCCAACTAACAGAAGTTTTTGTAGCAATCGCTTTTTAAAAGGAGATTATAGCGATTATCCAAGAAAAATCTTGGAGGTGAGAAGGAAATTTGTAAATAGTTTGTATTTACGTTAAATATTATCTTTTAATTAAAAAAGGCAAACATTTATTATTATGCTTTTATTTATATGACAATGTTTTTATCAAAAAGGCCAACCCATAACGGATTGACCTTGATGAAAATAAGCTATAAATCTAACTAAGCTTCCACCACTTCAATAGGAGCGCTAGCGAAGAAAGAAATGTTTCTAACATCTGGCATTAAAGCATTCTTTCCTGATTGACTTTTAATTTGAATAGTCACATTGCCTTCTGGAAGAGCAAAGCCTGCCATAACAAGATGGTGCCATTCTTGGCCATTTCCATCGTTAGTTAAATCAACGATTTCATCCATCTTTTCTCCATTGATAACAAAGTCAACGTTAGCTAATAAGTTTTCTACGCCATATACTGTTTCACCTTCCACAGTACTTTCGTTTCCTGAAGAGATGACAAAGTCAATGTCTAAGAATGCTTTTTCTTCTAAAGATAATGTAATGTTAATTTCTCCACCTTTTTCCGACAAGGAAACATAACTATCGAGTAATGAATCGTTTTCAATAAGATAGTTTTCTTGTGTGGTTTTAACATCTAAGTAGTTGGCCCAGAAAGTTTGTTCGTTTTTATAAGATGATTTTTTACTTTTTGTGTCACCATTACTTTTATAAGTAACGAAATCATCTTCGAATTCAATTCTTTTTGGTGCAGCAGGTTTTTGTGATCTAACTTCTAAATCTGTCGCATCATATCTTTTTTCATATGCTTGATATGATGTATAAGAATTTAACATTACTAAACCAATTACTAATAAAGTCACTGGAAAAACAATAAGGGCTAGAACAATAACGAGGTGATTTAAAATCCAATTTAATACTTT
>Ga0247610_10006437_pt1 | contig 12201 bp, 14 predicted proteins | sample 174DNAGHGhighgp2_FD_193483 | JGI IMG/M metagenome (GOLD analysis project Ga0247610, IMG submission 193483) | Sheep rumen microbial communities from Palmerston North, Manawatu-Wanganui, New Zealand - 1742 DNA GHGhigh gp2 | ecosystem: Host-associated > Mammals > Digestive system > Stomach > Rumen...
TTCCTGCCGGTCCGCCACCTATTATAAGTGTTTTCATTTATTATTCCTTCTTTAAAAAACTACGAACATTATATCTTATTTTTCTTAATTTTTCAACGATTTCAAAACGCAAAAAAGAGAACTGAATAGTTCTCTTTTTTTAATCTTCTAATCAATTTGTTTTAATGATACTGTCTCATATATTTCAAGCAAGTATTTTCCAATAAAGCTTGGGAAATAATATGTTTCTAAAGTATATGAAGGTGTTACTACTTCTTCTCCTTTATCATTAATAACTCCCCATTTACCTTCTTGCATAACTCCTGCAAATCCGTATTCATTAAACTCTGTTTCTATATCGTATTTGCAAGGGACTTTAACAGTTCCTGTTTTATCAACATATCCCCATTTTCCATCTTCTGATTTATATGTATATAGTTTAGCATCTGGATAAACTTCTGTATTCTTTACAATCTTTCCATTTGAATCCACATATTGTAGATCTTCTTGATTATATACTGAATAATATCCATTATTATTGCTAACTACTATAGCATCTTGCATCGTTAATGTCTTTTCTATTATGTTTGAATAAATATCAACTGTATTTCCAAGTCTAGCTTCTAGAGCTTTTGCTCCTTCTAAAACTATTATGAAATCATATTCTGGTTCAACTTCCATTCCAGAATATAAGTCTAAAATACCTGATTTTCCTTCAACATTTGTAACAACAAAGAAGTTGTCAAACGCATATTCTATGTTAGTATAGTTATTATCTATCTGGAAATCTTTTCCTATTATGCTATAAAAATTATTATCATCAACTGCTATAAAGAAGTTTGGATTTCCTGTTTCACGAATTGATTTATACTTATCTGTATTAATAAGGTTACCATGTTCATCATATAAGAACATTGAATCACCTTTGGTAGCTGAGATATAATTTCCAGCTATAGAATATGAATCAAAATCTATAGGTAATACTTCATTTCCTGAAATATTATAAAATCCGAATTTTTCTTTTCTTTTTACAACAAATATATCTGGCACATTGTAGTAATTAATTGATTGATATTTAGGTTTAATTAAAACTTTTTTGTTTTTAATTACACCCTTTTTACCATTTTCCATAAATACAAGATAAACATCATCCTCTGTTTCATCGTCATCAGAAAGTCTTGTGATTAATTCATATTTTGGTTCAACTAACATTTTTCCTGTATAATCGATATATCCATAAATAATTCCTGAGTTAGTTTTCTCTGAAATAATATATCCTGTCTTATTATATCCACTTGCTTCAGAAGAATATCCGTCTCCCTTTATAGAATTATATTTAATCTCTATTACTACTTTTCCCTTTGAATCTAATACGCCATATGAATTATCTTTCTTTACTAAGATAAAACCAGGCTTATTAGCCAAACTTGCGACTTCATCGTAGTCTGCGTCAGTTAATTTTTTCCCCGTAAAATCAACCAATCCATATTTTCCATCTTTTTCATAAGATAGTACTTCTTGCTCTGTTTCTAATGTTATATTTGAGATAAAGATTGGGCTTACGTTTTCATAACCAACGAAAACATCTTTCCCATTTTTATTTAAAATTGAATACTCATCTTCTTTATAACAAATAAAAACGTCTTTAGATTGGTTTGGTATATAAATATTTGTATATTCTTTTTTAATTATCTCATTTCCTTCTCTATCAGCTACACCCACTAGTTCGTCGTCATCTGAAGTTATTACGAAATAATTTAAAGGTTCTTTTTCTTTCGTTACATCCCCTTTATCTTTGGATCCATTAATAAGAATTGCAACTACTGCAGCCACAATAAATACTAAAATAAATATTATGACAGCTACTTTTGCACTTCCTCTTTCCGTGTCAAAATTCATATACCCGTATCACCTACCTTACCAAAACATTTTATAATAATAAAATGTTAATTTCAATAAAAAATATTTCAAAAAAGAGCGTAGTCATACTACGCCACTTTTATGCATTATCTGTCATTACAGGAACAACTTGTTTCTTTCTTGAAACAACACCTTCAAGTAATGCTGTGTTATCTTCTAAAGTAACTCCATAAGCTTTTTCAACTAATGAAGCATTTTTACCTAGAGCTATAACTTGTGAATTACTATTTACGATATCTGTAATTAATAGCATAAATAGGTCTAATCCTTCTTCATCTATTATCTCATTCATTCTTGCTTCTAAATCAGCTTTCATTTTCATTACTTCTGGGATAGATGCTGTATTAACTTGATTTACTATTGCTTTAACAGCCTTAAAATCAATTCTTTTTGCATCTAAATGTAAAATCTCATCTGTTGTGAATGAAGATAAATCTGTTCCAGCTTTTAACATATCTAATCCGTATACATTTGGATCAATTCCAGCGATTGCAGATAATTCTTTTACAGCAACTTTATCTTCATCTGTTGTTGTTGGAGATTTTAAAAGTAATGTATCAGAAATAATAGCTGAAACCATAAGTGTAGCTATTTTTTTATCTACTTCTACATTGTTTTCTTTATACATTTTATATAATACTGTTTCTGTGCATCCTACTGGTTCTGCTCTATAATATAAAGGATATGATGTCTCTAATGCAATTTTGTGATGATCAATAACTTTTAAGATATTTAAGTCATTTAAGTTGTCAGCAGACTCTGATGGGCTATTATGATCAACTAAAATTACGTTTGTTCCAGCTTCAAGCTCAGGAAGCATCTCTGGAGCATCAACTCCTAAATAATTTAATACATACTCTGTTTCTTTATTTACATTTCCTTGTCTACATGCAACAACATCGTTACCTAACTTTGTTTCTAAATTAGCCATAACTAAACTAGATGTTATTGAATCTGTATCAGGATTCTTGTGTCCAAAAATATATGTTTTTGCCATACTTATTCTCCTTTTCTCGTTTTTATTTATCTTGTGTAATATTATAACAAAAATCTTCAAAAATCAAGAATTTTCATACAATATACACAATTCTCTTTCATTTATTCATACTACTACTTATTACAAAATTGAATTTAATAAAAAAATTTGCTATACTACCAATATGGAAAAAGATAGCTATAACAAATTAAATGAATATCTTAAAAAGAAATATGGTGAGCGCACTTTAAAAGTATGTATAGATGGCTCCTTTACTTGTCCTAATAGAGATGGAACTATTTCTACAGGGGGTTGCATATTCTGCTCAGAAAGAGGATCTGGTGACCATTTAAAAAATGTTCCTATCCGAAATCAAGTTGAAAACCACTTAAATAGTTATCGTGGCCAAAGAGCTAATAAGTTTATAGCATACTTTCAAAATTACACAAATACTTATGATTCTGTGGAAAACTTAAAGGCAAAATATGATGAAGCTCTTTTTGACGATAGAATTGTTTGTTTAGCAGTTGCCACAAGACCTGATTGCATAACGGAAGAAATTGCTTCTCTACTTGCAAGTTACAAAGCAACTCATGATGTATGGGTAGAACTTGGATTTCAAACAGCAGATGATGAAATTGGAAAAGTTATTAATCGTGGATACAATTCAGATACTTTAAAAAATGCTGTTTCTATTTTAAATAAATACAAAATAGAAACTATAATTCACATTATGATTGGACTTCCTGGTGAAACCGATATGGCTATTGATTCAACCATAAATTATTTAAATAATTTAAACTATCAAGGGTTAAAAATTCATTCAACATATGTAGTCGATAATACATATCTTGCCTCATTATATAAGGATGGAAAATATACTCCAATTACATTAGATTACTATATTGAAAAAGCCTGCTACATTTTAACACATATTAACCCTAATATCATTATTCACAAGATTTCAGGTGATGCACCAAAAGATATACTTCTTGCCCCTACTTGGAACCTACATAAAAAATGGATATTAAATGGTATAGATAAATACATGAAAGAAAATAATCTTGTTCAAGGAATGTATTATAAAAAATAAAAGGAGAATAAAATGGAATTAGTTGATAAGTACGACAATAAAAGAAGACCTCTTAATAAAACTGGTGAAAGAATGGAAAAAGTTGATGGAGAATATCGTCTATCAACACACATATGGATAATTAATAGCAATGGCATTCTTATTCAAAAAAGAGCTCATGAAAAGAAGAAAAATCCAGACAAATGGTCTATCCATGGAGGAGCTGTTGATGCAGGTGAAAATTCTCTTGAAGCAGCAATAAGAGAAACTAAAGAAGAAATTGGAATAACACTTTCAGAAGATGATTTAGAATTAATGCTTTCTTATAAAAGAAAGTTCACAATTACAGATATATTCTTATGTCATAAAGAGATTTCACTTGATGAAATAACTCTTCAAAAATCTGAAGTACAAGATATAAAATATGTTTCTTTTGAAGAATTAGAAGAAATAATATCAAATGGAGATTTTGCAAATAACATAGAAGAACATTATTCATTCTTTAAAATGATCTATGATACATTCGTAAAATAAGAAAAGACTTATCTTAATTGATAAGTCTTTCCTTTTTTATTCAATTATTATTTTTTTATAAATCTTGCTATATAGAATCCTTCATATAAATCAGTTGGACAAACACACATTGTCCCCTCTATTTCAACTGGTAAAAATGGTGGATCTATAAATCCTTCTTCATCAAATGCTATTATTTCCATATTCTTATTTTTTAACACCTCTCTTACATTTTCTTCGTTTTCCTCTTTTAGTATTGAGCATGTGGAATAAATAAGTTCTCCACCTGGTTTCAATATTTTTACTGCTTTCTTAAGTAATTCTCTCTGTGACTTTACAGATTTCTCAATTAAGTTTGGAGTAAAATATTTCTCAACATTTTTATCATTTGAATTAAGTGTACCACTTCCACTGCATGGGCTATCTAATAATATTTTGTCAAATTTAAAGAAGTCATCAATTTGTCTTGAATCCTTCGGCATGACATACACAGAAGCTCCTTGTTTTTCGATGTTATACTTTAGTTTTTCGATTCTAATTTTGTTCATTTCGCAAGCAGTGATATGTGCTTTGTTATTAGAAAGGGCAGCCATTTCTGTTGTTTTTCCTCCAGGAGCCGCACACATATCTAAAATATCTAGTCCTTCAAGTTTTCCCATACATATTGGTGGCATCATAGAAGATAAACTTTGCATATATATCTTGCCACTTTCAAAAATATCTAATGCTTTAATATCTTCTTCAGTAGCATTCTCGATTATCAATGCATTCTTATACCAATCAACATCTCTATATTCAATTTTTTCATTATCTAAAACACTTTTAATTTCTTCAATAGAGCTTTTTAGAGAATTAACCCTAAGAGTAACTTTTCTTTTCGAATCATACCCTTTTAGAATTTTTTCTGCTAATTCATTCCCATATTGTTCAATTAATTTTGTTTTTAAAAAATCAGGTATAAAACTCATTTGTATCTCCTATTATTTATTGCCTACGCACTTTTACATTATACCACATTTATGTAAACTTTTCAAGTGTTTAAAAAAAGACTTGCTACTTAATATTTAATAACAAGCCTTAATCAAACAAATTCATTTGTCCCTCAAATTGAGTACTTTCCTTTGGCTCTTCTACCTTATTCTCACTTACCTCTGGGACTTTTTCTATTTCTACTTTTTCAATTTTTTCTTTCTTTGGTTTAGTTATTATATTTAACTCTTCTAGTTCTTCTTCAGTAACATTTTTAATCTGTCCTTTTTCTTTTTTAGGTACTCTTGGGATATTTTCTTTATAGTAAAACTTCAAATTGATCTGTTTAACTTTATAAAACTTTATTAGTTTTTGAACTCTTAAGTTTCCCCTACTTGCACTAAAACAAAAACCTTTTACTTTTTTATTATCGACTTTCAACTTTGAAATAAATTTTCCAAAAATACCGTATCTTCTATATCTAGTATTTATATATATTTGTGAAATCCAAAGAATCTCACCTTCGTTAGCCCAATATACTTTTGAATATATAAGCATTGCAACTGGTATTGAATCAATCTCAGCAATTAAACATTTGAACTTTGGATTATATCCAAAATAATCTTTTTCAATATTTTTTTCTAAGTTATCACTTTCTGGAAGATGATTCAATTTATTAACTCTTTTATTGGCTTCGATTATAAACTTTTTGTGTCGTCTTTCCGCGTATTTGACTACTACTTCTTTCATTTATATCCCCTATAATAAATTACTTCAGCTTTATTATCTTTGGTACGAACCTTAAAAAGTCACGCTTATTATAACACAATTTACATAATATTTCAAGTGATTTGCTTGATTTCTAGCCATTTTTATAAAATCGATTTATTTTTCTAAAAATTCTATTAGTTTTTCTTTATCTTTAAGTCCAATTGATGTATCAACTACTTTTCCATCTTCATATTTGACTAAAAATGGAATTAGAGAAGCTCCATACTTTTCTGCCAAACCACTACTACCAGGATCTTCTGGATTATCTATGTTTAAACGCAAGAACTTTACATCTGTTCTTTCTGCAGCAAGATTTTGAAGTATTGGTTCCATCTTTTTGCATGGACCACACCAATCAGCATAAAAATCAACTACAACAACTTGATCTGAATTAATTACTTCTTCCTCAAATTCACTTGAAACAATTTGTTTTATATCTACTTTCTTTTCTTCTTCATATTCGATTACTGCTGTATTCCCGTCTACAACAAATTCTATATCATGAGTCTTTAAACTATTTGTCTCGTTTGTAGGTATGGCTGCAGGTTCTTCTTCATTAAGTATTGTAAAATCTATTATTACCAATGCTAGAAGAAAAGCCATTAAAAAGAATAAAATCTTTCCTTTCTTCATATAAATCCCCCTAGAAAAATATAATATAAATCCCCATTCCTATAAGAACAATACCTGATAGGATTTTTACTACTTTATAGTGTTTCTTTATAAAACTAAATGCATTTTTTAGTTTGTCTATTAATAATGCTGAAAGGACAAATGGTATACCAAGTCCAAAACAGTAAACAAGCATTAGAATAATTCCTTGAACGAAATCATTTTTATCAGCAATTAGTACCAAAGCTGAAGCTAAAAAAGTTCCAACACATGGTGTCTGACTTACTGAAAACAACATTCCAAATATTATATATGAAATAAAGTTTATATTCTCTGGAACACTTTTTATACCATTTGAGACATTAAAAATTGGAATATTTATAAATTCCATATAGTTTAATCCCAAAAGGATTACTAGTGCTCCAAATATTTTTTCGATATATTTTATTTTAGAAGTTATAAATGTGCTTGCAGTTGTTGCCAAAATTGCTAGCAATACGAATACTATTGAATACCCCAATACGAATCCAATAGCATTTCTAACTGTTTTTGATGTTCTTTTTTCATCACTTCCTGCAAAATATGATATATATACTGGAAGCAATGGTAGAATACAAGGTGAAATAAAACTTGCAATTCCTTCAACAAACGTAAATACGTATTCCATAAAATCCTCTTTTAAATAATAATCTTATCCCCATCTACCGGGAACTCTATTCCATCCATTCCCTCTGTACTATAATCAGTTCTATGCAAAGCATAGAATTTTACTTCTGGATATTTTTTGTAAAACTCTTTAAACTCATTTATTCCTATATGTGCATCTGTAGTATCTGTTCTAGTTACATCTGAAAATACATAATTTGCTTTTTGGCACACTTTCTCATAATTATCACAAAATGTAGTATCCCAAAGAATACCTATTCTCTTTCCTTCTTTTTCCAAAATATAACCTTGTTCTTCACTGCATGCTTGATGATGAAGTTTATATGCAGTTAATTTAAAATCAAATTCTACTGATTCTTCATTTCCAAGTTCAATAAAGTCAATATTATTAATTCCTTCTATATCTTTGTATTTTTCATTATCTCCATCAGCAAATGCCATTGTTAGCATATCAACAACTCTTTGTCTTAATCCAACTGGTCCAATAAAAGTTACTTTCTTATCTCTATCTCCAGTTGCCATACGTTGTACTAAATAATTTGGAATGTCAAAAGTATGATCTGCATGAAAATGTGTAATAACAACATATCTAATTTTAGATATTGGAATTTTCAATCTGTTTAATTGCTTAGTAGTTCCCATTCCACAATCAAAAAGTATATTATCTATAAGCACACTCGTATTGCATCTTTCTAAACTTCCCATTGATCCTGTTCCAACAAAAGTAATTTCCATATTTCCTCCGTTTTATAATAATACTGTAAAACAAATCTTTTGATCTTTAGTAATGTAGGTAAATATTTTACCTTTATGCATATCTACTATGGATTTAGCCATAGAAAGTCCAATTCCATAGCCATCTTTTTTCTTATTTCTAGACTTATCTTCCCTATAAAATCTTTCATATATTTTCTTTGTATCGATGTTTTTAACATCGTCGCATGTATTTATAAATCTTAACTTGCAATTATTCTTGCCCTGCTTCTTAGCTGATATTTCAATTTTTCCATTAGCATTTGAATACTTAATTGCATTATCTAATAGAATTATAATTAATTCTTTAATATTACTCTTATCACCTTTTATTTTAATGTTTTCATTTTTCTCGACTTCAAATGTAATTTCTTTTCCTTTAGCTAATTTTTTCATCTCGTTAATTTGTTCTTGGATAAGCTCAGTTATTGAAAACTCCTGGAATTCTAAATCAATTTTTCCTTCTTCAGCTTTTGCTAGATTTAAAAGTGATCCTGTTAGTTCACTTAACCTTTCAGCTTGACTCTTTGTACTTCTAATAATTTCTAATTTTTCTTCATTGTCTTCTGTCATTTCTAGCACTTCTGCATTTGCTAAAATAACAGCAATTGGCGTTTTTAGTTCATGACCGGCATTTGCTATAAATTGTTTTTGTTTTTCCATATTTATACTTATTGGTGAAAGTACTTTTCTAGAAAAACCAGCAAATAAAATAAGTACACAAAAAAGACCTATACCAATAACATAAGCTCCTCTAATTGTTCCTTCTTCAAATGTATCTAATGCATCAGAACAATCAAGAAGTATTACCGTTTTTGCTCCATTTGCTCTTTGATAAATTTTGTACCTATATGTATCATAAAAGCCTTTGTCTGTATTTATTTTTAATACTTCATTTAGTACAAAATCCACATCTTCTGCTTTAATTGAAGAAATACTATCAGTATTAACCTTCGTTACTTTATTATTAAAGTCAGATTCAATGTACAAAAACCTGGTTGTATGACTTGCTTCCTTTGAAAATCCTTTTTTTAAATTTTCTCCCTCGCCAAATTTTGGCATTTCGCCATGACTTGCTTCTATCGCGTCTATTACCATATCAGCCTTTTCAGAGACAATGTTATACGACTCTAAAACAATAAATGCATAAATTGTGCCTGTTACCATAAAAGAAACAATCATGGCAATAATAACAAATCTTCTTTGCAATTGACCTATCATTATTTCAAAATCTCCAATTTATATTCTTTATTATCATCATTAATTGTAATGTTTGCATCTAACGCACTAAACTTATCTTGTATATATGTTATATACATTGGTACTATTCCCTCTTTTGCATCTTCTTGAGACCAAACTCTATTTTGAAGATCCATTTCTGAAATAGTTTTCTCTGGATTTTTTATTAAGTATTCTAATATGTCACATTCCTCAGTAGATAAATGTAAAACTGCATTATTACTTGCTAGTTCTTCTTCTCCTTTATCGAATACTATATTTCCAAGTTTATATTTTTGAATTTTATCTTCTCTTGTTCTAATTTGTGCTCTAATTCTTGCTAACAATTCTTTTTTATTAACTGGTTTAGTTAAATAATCATTAGCTCCTGAATCTAGTCCTTCAACTTTATCATCTACACTTGATTTTGCTGTTAAAAGAATAACTGGAGAATCAATATTTGCCTTTCTCATTTCTTTTAAAGCTTTAATTCCATCCATTACTGGCATCATAATATCAAGTAAAATACAATCATATGAATTCTCTTTTGCAAGTTCTAATGCCTCTTGTCCATTGTATGCTACATCTACATCATACCCACTAAACTCAAGTATCATCTTCGTAGCCCTTGTTAAATCTTTTTCGTCATCAGCTAATAGTATCTTATCTTTCAATATACTCACTCCTAACTGTTATTTATCATTTTTCTTATTGCCTGCATTTTAATATCTGTTGTGGCAATTTCATCAGCACACTGTTTTAATTCTGAAACTATAAGTTCAGGATTTTTTATATCATGTTTATATTTCATTTGATGTTCTAGATTTGACCAAAAATCCATTGCAATGGTTCTTATTTGTATCTCTATAAATACTGGATGAATTTCTCCTGCAATATCTAATGGTACTTCAAAAACTAAATGGTATGACCTATAGCCATTTTCTTTTGGATTTTTTATATAATCTTTTTCTTTAATTAATTTTAAATCACTATATTTTTTTAGCATTTCTACAACGCTGTATACATCATCAATGTATGAACAAATAATTCTAATTCCTGCAGCATCGTATATTTTTGTTAATGCATTCTCTAGAGTAACTTCAAATCCTTTTCTTTTTAATTTTTCTTTCATACTATCTTCTGATTTTACTCTTGAAAAAATATATTCAATTGGGTCTCTATCATTATGAACTTTTTTATATTGTCTAATTACATTAAGTCTAGCAACAATTTCTTCAATTACACCTTCTAAAAGTACAATTGAATCTTTATAAAAACCTTGTTCCATATCAATTCCTCTTATATAATTTTCTAGCTTGATTCTATCATATTATTTATATTTTATAAAGCTTAAAAATATCTTAATTAATATTAGATTACTACCCTATCATTAGATATTCAAAAGAATACTCATTATCTTTTTGAAATTGTATTTTTCTTTTTTATTTATATGATATAATTATATAAGATTAATATAAGGAGCTTATTTAAATGGACAAAAATATTGCTTTTTCATTAATTATTGATATATTAAATCGAAAAATTTCAGAGCTTAATATCAAGCTTTCAAAAAACGAATCACCAGAGTTAAGAAGAACTTTAGACGAACTTTTAGCTGATAAGAAAGCATTATACGAAGGTGACGCTGATACTTTAAAAGCAGTATTAGAAAAATATGGAGATTTAATTAATGAGTAATATAGATGAATTAACTAAAGAAATTGAAAAAATAATAATCGAAGAAAAATCAACAAATCCAGATCTTAAAGATATTTCGCCAAATCACGCAAGACTTCTTGCTCAAATAGTTGATAACTTTCATCTTACTCCTTCAGAAGAGGAACATCCAAATGGTAAAATGATTTATCTTGGTGCCCCAACTGGAGCTGGAAAAGACACATTAGTAAGAAGAATTATCCAAGAAGAAAGCACTAATGGTAACTTTGTTGTTTTAAACATGGATATGTTTAGACATTATCACAATGAAATCACTGGTAGTATGGAATCTATTGCTGACAAAGATTTTGCACATGTTACTAACCAAACATCATATGAAATTTACTATTTAGTTCAAGAAATAATTTTAAGATTATTCCCCGGAACTAACGTTATAGTAACAGGAACAATGAAAGATTTATCTTGGGTAAAAGAAATTGTTAATAGATATAAAAAAGATAAGAGAACAAAATATAGCATTACTTTATCAACACTTGCTGTACCAATTGTGGAAAGTGCATTTTCTATCTTTGAAAGATATCTAAGCATGGTACAAACTAGAGGTTCTTCAAAAGTGCCTCTAAGATACACTACCTTAAACTATCACAAGGACACAACTAGAGAGTTTATTTCCAATGTTCACTACTTCGAAGATGATTTAAAGACAAATGAAGATAGTTATTTTGAAGAGATAAAAGTATATAAAAGAAGCAAACACATTGAAGATATGGATGAAGACATCCTTCTATTTTCTTCTCAAAAACAAGATATGTTCTATTCACCTACTACAGCACTTAAAGCAGTTATGTATGCGGCACATAGAATTGATCCCCAAAGGCTATTTAAACTTTTAGGAATAGTTGAGGCAAATGAAGATTACTTAAAAGGGCAAAACTTATATAAAGAAGTACTAACTGGACTTGAAAAAGTATTACCATCACTGAATATTGATAAGTCTCAAACATCACCTAAAGAATCCGAAGATATCGATAAATAAAACAAAAAAGCTACCCATCTAAATGGGTAGCTTTTAAAA
>Ga0247610_10006438_pt1 | contig 12198 bp, 9 predicted proteins | sample 174DNAGHGhighgp2_FD_193483 | JGI IMG/M metagenome (GOLD analysis project Ga0247610, IMG submission 193483) | Sheep rumen microbial communities from Palmerston North, Manawatu-Wanganui, New Zealand - 1742 DNA GHGhigh gp2 | ecosystem: Host-associated > Mammals > Digestive system > Stomach > Rumen ...
GCCTTCAGTGCATCAGGGTCCGTGCCAGGCAGGAGTTGTCCGCTACCGTGTCCCAAACACTCATGCAGGTCTGTATGCAGGTCATCACACAAGTCGCCATACTTTTCAATCATCGCCAGCGTCTCCTCGTCAATGACAAATTCTTCTTTGAAGCCATTGCCGTGAGCGGCCTTATTATAGGCATCAGTGATGTTAGAAATAGTGATGCTCTTGCTACCATGTTGAGCTCGTATCCAGTCAGCATTCGGCAGATTGATGCCAATAGCCGTTGACGGATACTCATCGCCACCCAACATCGCTGCACAAATAGCATTTGCCGTCACACCCTTGACAACAGGTTTGCGAAATCTGGGGTCTACAGGCGAATGGTCCTCAAACCATTGGGCGTTCTGGCTGATGGTCTGTGTACGCTTCGTAGCTTCCAAATCCTTGTATTCCACGATGCCTTCCCATGAACCTTTCAGACCTAAGGGGTCACCATATACCTCGATAAATCCGTTGACAAAGTCTATGCGACCTTCATGTTCTGACACCCACTCAATGCAGTAGTCGTTGAACAGCTTCAAGTCGCCCGATTCATAGTATTTTACCAATAGTTCTATTACTCTCTTTTGGTGCTCATTCTCAGCTGCTTCCGAAGCCTTATTCAACCAATAGGTAATATTCCGTATGGCATTACCATAGCGCCCATTAGCCGACCATACCTCTTCCGTCAACTGACCGTCTTTCTTGGTCAAAGTACTGTTCAGACCATACGAAACGGGTTGTTCATCATCATTCGCTGCATCCTTCTTTTGCTGATAGAACAACTCTGCCTCCTCTTGCGTAACCCCTTCGTAAAAGTTACAGGCCGACGTCTTGATTAAGTCCTCACCATCAGTCTTGTTGACCCGTTTTGGCAACACCTTCTCGTCGAAGATGACTGGGAACAACTCATCACACAGCTGCGCTATGGTCTCACCAGAACGCAGGGGAAGCTTGGTGGTATCCGTCTGAAGTAAAGCCTCACGCAAGAATTGCGGCGTGAAATCAGGCTTAAACTTCTCCGAACCGTAATGATGATAAATACCATTCGAGAACCATACTCTTTTCAGATAGACCTCAAGAGCCTTGAAATCAGCTGTGTCGTGAGGAATCATGCAATTGGTATATACGGCCTCTAGCATCTTGCGGATACGCAGATTATAGCGTCCGAACTGGTCGAAGGTGATGTCGCGCCCATAGAGCGTAGCCTTCGACAGGTAATATACCAACCGTTTTTGCAATAAAGTTAATTGCTCAAACCCGTTTAAACGGTATCTGAGCAATTGAATGTCCGCGAAACGCTCGTCAGAATAGGTCATCGTCTACTCCTTTGACTTTGACTTAGTCTTACGTTTCTTAGCAGGCTTTACCTTCTCTGACGGATGGTTGTTAAGATGTTGCAGGCGATACTCACGTGGAGTCATGTTCATGATTTTGTAGAACGACGCATAGAACGACTGGCGATTAGAGAAACCTACCAGATCGCTCACCTCCTCCATACGGAGCTTCTGATACCTACGATCAACGAGAATCGTCATCGCCTCCTCGATTCTGAACTTATTCACGAAAGAAGTGTAGTTCATGTGGAATCGGACATTGACCACTGCAGAGATGTAGCGTGTGTTTGTTCCTAAATCTTCGGCAAGTTGTTTGGCTGAATAATCCTTATCCTTATACTTCTTTTGCATGACGATGATATCCAGAATCTTCTCCTTCATCTCGTCCATCAACGAAGGGCTTACTAGGCTTCTGTAATTAGCCTTCTTCTCTTTCTTTTCTGTAATGTTATACTTAGCCATACTCGTTGTGAAAGTATTAATACAATTATTTTCTCTGCAAAGATACAAAAAAAATTAATACGATTGTCAGTTTTCTCTAAAAAAATTATTAATTTTGTGCAAAAATCAGCGAAATGGATACAAAAAGTATTCTTAAACAGTATTTTGGCTATGATTCTTTCCGTCAAAATCAGGAAGATATCATTCATTCAGTGATGTCAGGACACGATTGTGTCGTCTTGATGCCGACAGGTGGCGGAAAGAGTATCTGCTATCAGATTCCAGCCATCGCCTTGCCTGGCACCACCATCGTCGTTTCTCCGTTGATTAGCTTGATGAAGGACCAAGTGGAGACCCTACGTGCCAACGGTATCGAGGCTGAGGCGTTAAATAGTGGTAACGAGTTCAGTCAGGATACCATCATCCGCAGGAAATGTATGGATGGCACGTTGAAACTACTTTATATTTCACCAGAAAAGCTCTTGACAGAAATCCCCTATTTGTTGAAACATATCAAAGTGTCGCTTTTTGCTATCGACGAAGCTCATTGTATCAGTCAGTGGGGACATGATTTCCGTCCGGAATACACCCAGTTGGATGTTCTTCACCGCGAATTCCCTGATGTTCCCATCATGGCGCTGACGGCTACTGCCGATAAGGTGACGCGTCAGGATATCGTCAAACAGCTGGGTCTGAAGGATGCGCGTTTCTTCATTTCCAGTTTCGACCGTCCTAACCTCAGCCTGACCGTCAAGCGCGGCTATACCGCTAAGGAGAAAGACCAGTACATCCTGAACTTCATCAAGGCCCGTCCCTTGGATTCAGGCATCGTCTATTGTCTGAGTCGGAAGAATACAGAGAAGGTAGCCCAATTCCTGCAGCGACAGGGTATCAGGGCAGCCGTCTATCATGCCGGTCTCACTCAGGCAGAACGCAATAAGGCGCAGGAATTGTTCAAGCAGGACGATATTCAGGTGGTCTGTGCCACCATTGCCTTTGGTATGGGCATCGACAAGAGCAATGTCCGTTGGGTGATTCATTACAACATGCCCAAGAGCATGGAGAGTTTCTATCAGGAGATAGGGCGTGCCGGACGCGATGGTGCACCTGCCGACACCGTATTGTTCTATTCGTTGGGCGATATCATCCAGCTGGAGCAGTTTGCCAAAGAGAGCGGCCAACAGGAGCTGAACAAAGACAAGCTCCGCCAGATGCGTGAATATGCCGAGTCTGGGGTTTGCCGACGACGTATCCTGCTCAACTATTTTGGCGAACAGATGGACCACGACTGCAACAACTGCGACATCTGCGAGAACCCACCCAAGCGTTTCGATGGCACCCGTTATATCCAGATGGCGCTGAGTGCCGCCAAGCGTTCCGACGAGCAGATACGCAACTCGACTATTATCGAGATTCTGAAGGGCATCCCCTCGCCTACCGTCAAGCGTATGGGCTTTGACCAGCTGAAGACCTTTGGTGTAGGCAAGGAGCTTTCAACCAACGACTGGCAAGATTATATGCTACAGATGCTTCAGATGGGTTTCATCGAGATCGCGTACGACCAGAAGAACATCGTGCGCATCACCCCCAGCGGACTCGATGTGCTCTACGGACGCAAGACTGCCGAGCTGTGCATTATCGATCGCAGCGTGAAAGAAGGCCCTCAGCGCAAGAGACGTCTCCACCTGGAAATTCCGTCTATCACCATTCCTGGCTTACCCTCCACTTCCGGCATCGAAGATCCGAAGTTGTTCGAGGCGCTCAGAACCCTGCGCCATCAGTGTGCTGAGGAGGAAGGCTTCCCTCCGTATATCGTGTTCAGCGACAAAGTGTTACACTCTCTGGCCACCATCAAGCCCACTACCCTGGAGCAGTTTGGTTACATCTCAGGCATTGGCGAACACAAGAAGCAAAAATATGGGAAACGTTTTGTGACGTTGATTCAGAAATTCCTATAAGTCCTTCAGCTGGATATTGCGGGCATCGCGCAGGAAATTGCTACGCAGGGTAAGGGCTTTGGCCCACTCTTCAGTGAACAGTTCACTGACGTCCAAGTCGATTTTCCACTTACCCTTCGACTCCAGCCTGTCCATCATCACACCCAGCGACAGATTGCTCAGGTCTTCAGCAGGCATGTAGCGTGATGTCTCGCCCTTCTCATCGTTGGTAATTTCCACGATCAGCCCTGCTTCTGTCAATTCGAACAGCAGCTCGTTGACGAATCGGATGGGAATGGTGGTCTGCTCTCTCAGTTCCAGTGCAGAAAGCGGTTTCTGACCATTGGCAAATCTGCGACAGATACGACTCATCAGCAGCGTAGCCAACATGATTTTGTAGCGATGGCTCACCTCGCCCGTATTCGCGTCGTAGTCGTAGTAGTCCAGATTCTGATTCGTATAGCAGAGTTCAGCGCCAAACAGACAGATGGTCCATGATATCTGAAGCCACAACATGAATAAGGGCAGCGCCGCAAACGAACCATAGATGGCGTTATAGCCAGAGAGGAACATCTGCGCATGGATGTAGAATATCTGCAATCCCTGCATCGCGATACCTGCCAGGACACCAGGAATGATGGCACTCGTTACCTTCACATGTGTGTTTGGCATGAAGACGTAGAGCGCGATGAACATACCCGACATCAGTACGTAAGGCAGCAGGTCTATCAGGAAGCGGATCGTAGGTCCCAAGAGCATGAAGTCAGGCATCGAGTCGGCTATCGTAGCCATAAAAATACTGATACCCGATGTAATCACGATGATGATGGGAAACACGAAGAACATAGCCAGATAGTCCGTAAACGTACGGAAGATGCTGCGAGGCTTCTTCACCTGCCATATCTCGTTGAAGGCATCCTCCACATTGCTGACCAGCATCAGCACCGTATAGAGCATAAATATCAAACCGATACCCAGGAATACACCGCTCTTCGTATGCACCAGATAGCTGTTCACGAAGCCGATGATGACCTCAGCCACCTGAGGCTGCGACTCGAAAGCATTACGAAACCAGATTTCAATGTACTTATTGTATCCGAAACCTCGCGCAATAGCAAAGACTACGGCCGATATGGGCACGATGGCCAACAAGGTAGAATAGGTCAGCGCCGAAGCCTTCTGCAGCACACGCTTAGCCGTGAAGAAACGGATAGCCAGCACCACCTTCTTCAGCACCTCCAGCCACAGGAACCGGAAGGACGAGATGTCACCCTCCGTGATGCGCCAGATGTCCTTTTGGAAGAATCTGATAATCTGTTCTATCTTTGTTGCCATATCTTGTCAAATAAAAAAAGAAAGCACTGCCGCTGTAAGCCGGGTTCTGTACCCCTCTTGCGAGAAGCCTGCCATTTATCTACTCTGCAAGTTACCCTGCAGCTCTAGCATTCTACCCTCCATCGTATAAACGTAAAGAATATTCGGACGGACAGCCCTCAGCCGATGGTATACGCGAACTTGCAGCCTCCAGATGGGACAGCCTGACGATCACCCGCCAGCTGGTGGTCTCTTGCACCGCCTTCTCACCCTTACCCTAAAAAGGGCGGTCATTCTCTTCTCCCATATCCTACTGTCGCCAATAGCTGGCATTTTCACCAGTGGAGTGTCCTATGCTGCCCGGACTTTCCTCTCGTGTCTTCTGACACCAGCGGCAGGTCGCAGCACTGCTTTCAGCGCACAAAATTACTAAATAATTTCGAAAAAAGGCGCCTGTTTCGAAAATAATTCGTAATTTTGCACTCGTTTTATAAATAGGTATATGGAATTAGCAAGTAAATATGACCCTAAAGAGGTCGAATCAAAATGGTATCAGTATTGGCTGGACAACAAGTTGTTCGCCTCAAAACCTGATGGACGTGAACCTTACACGATTGTCATTCCCCCGCCCAATGTTACTGGTGTGCTCCACATGGGTCACATGCTGAACAACACCATTCAGGACATCCTGGTGCGTCGTGCCCGCATGGAGGGCAAGAACGCCTGCTGGGTACCTGGCACCGATCACGCCTCTATCGCTACTGAGGCCAAAGTGGTGAAGAAGCTGGCTGAGCAGGGCATCAAGAAGCACGACCTGACGCGCGATGAGTTCCTCAAGCACGCGTGGGACTGGACCGAGGAGCACGGAGGCATTATCCTCAAGCAGCTACGTCGTCTGGGTGCCTCGTGCGACTGGGACCGCACGGCATTCACGATGGACGAGAAGCGTTCGCAGAGTGTCATCAAGGTCTTCGTCGACCTCTACAACAAGGGTCTGATCTATCGTGGTCTGCGTATGGTCAACTGGGACCCCAAGGCGCTGACCGCCCTGTCTACCGAGGAGGTGATCTATCGTGAGGAGAAGTCGAAACTCTATTACCTGAAATATTACGTCGAGGGTTCCGACAAGTACGCCGTTGTGGCTACCACCCGTCCTGAGACGATCATGGGCGATACCGCGATGTGTATCAACCCCAAGGATCCTAAGAACCAGTGGCTGCGCGGCAAGAAGGTCATAGTTCCTCTAGTAGGTCGCGTCATTCCTGTTATCGAGGACCGTTATGTGGATATCGAGTTTGGTACAGGTTGTCTGAAGGTGACTCCTGCTCACGATACCAACGACTATATGCTGGGTAAGACGCACAACCTTGAGACCATCGACATCTTCAATGCTGATGGTACCATCTCCGACCAGTCACCGCTCTATGTAGGTATGGACCGCTTCGCCTGTCGTAAGCAGATTGCCAAAGACCTCGAGGCTGCCGGACTGATGGAGAAGGTCGAGGACTACACCAACAAGGTGGGCTATTCAGAGCGTAATCCTGATACAGCCATCGAGCCACGACTCTCCATGCAGTGGTTCCTGTCTATGCAGCACTTTGCAGACATCGCCCTGCCTCCTGTGCTCAACGGTGATCTGAAGTTCTATCCACAGAAATATGTCAACACCTATAAGAACTGGCTCGAGAACATCCAAGACTGGTGTATCTCCCGTCAGCTGTGGTGGGGACATCGCATTCCTGCCTACTATTACAACGAACAGGGCGACTTTGTGGTTGCTGAGACGCGCGAGAAGGCTCTCGAGTTGGCGCAGCAGAAGGATCCTAACGTGAAGGATGCTGACCTGCGTCAGGATGAGGATGCACTCGACACTTGGTTCTCCAGCTGGCTGTGGCCTATCTCGCTATTCGATGGTATCAACAATCCGAAGAGCGAGGAACTGGCTTACTACTATCCCACCTCCATTCTCGTTACGGGTCCTGACATTATCTTCTTCTGGGTAGCCCGTATGATTATGGCTGGATACGAGTATGTAGGAAAGATGCCTTTCAAACACGTCTATTTTACGGGTATCGTACGCGACAAGCTGGGCCGTAAGATGTCGAAGTCGTTAGGCAACAGCCCCGACCCCATCGAGCTCATCGAGAAATTCGGTGCCGATGGTGTCCGCATGGGTATGATGCTTTCTGCTCCGGCAGGCAACGACATTCTGTTCGACGAGAGTCTTTGCGAGCAGGGCCGTAACTTCAACAATAAGATTTGGAATGCCTTCCGCCTCGTCAAAGGCTGGCAGGTAGCTGATATTGCTCAGCCTGAGGCCAACGCTATCGCCATTGCCTGGTTCGATGCCAAGCTGAAAGCAGTCAACGAAGAACTGCAAGACCTCTTCTCGAAGTATCGCATCTCTGAGGCCCTGATGGCTGTCTACAAGCTCTTCTGGGACGAGTTCTCCTCATGGTATCTCGAGATGGTTAAGCCCGCCTACATCGATGGTCAGGCTCAGCCTATCGACCAGCAGACCTACGATGCTACGTTGCGTTTCTTCGATGTGCTGCTGAAGATGCTGCACCCCTTCATGCCGTTTATCACTGAGGAGTTGTGGCAGGCCCTCTACGAGCGCAATGCTGGCGACAGTATCATGCGCGAGAGTCTGACGCTCGCTGCTCCTACTGTTGCCGAGCTGAAGCTGTTGGCTGACATGGAGCAGGTGAAGCAGGTTGTCAGCGGTGTGCGTATGGTTCGCAACCAGAAGAATATTGCTCCCAAGGAGGCGTTGGAGTTGCAGGCTGTTGGTGCCAACAACTTCGCCCAGTATAACGCTGTGGTGACTAAGATGGCCAACCTCAGCGCCATCAATGTGGTGGTCGAGAAGGACGCTACGGCTTCTGCCTTTATGGTAGGTACCGACGAGTTTGCCGTTCCCCTGGGCAATATGATAGATATCAGCGGTGAGATTGAGAAGCAGGAGGCACAGCTGAAGCACCTCGAAGGCTTCCTGGCTGGTGTCATGAAGAAGCTCTCCAACGAGCGCTTCGTCGCCAATGCCCCTGAGGCTGTCGTTGCTTTGGAGCGTAAGAAGCAGAGCGATTCTGAGGAAAAGATTGCTGCTCTGAAGGAGTCGCTGGCTGCCCTTCGTGCCCAGCAGTAAACAGCAATAGCATAAACATCAAGAGAGCCAACCCTATGCGGAGTTGGCCCTCTTTTTTTATTTGATGTATGCTATAATCTTCTGCATATATTCTTGCGGATGCATCTTGTAGGATAAGGCGTGTTCAGCCCCCTCGGCTATCCAGAGCTGTTTCTTCGAGGGCTTGGCGTCGTAGAGCCGATAGACCATCCCGGTAGGCACAAACGTGTCGCTACCCCCATGAATAAACAGCATCGGGTGTGGCGATTTCCTTACCTCTCCGATGGCCGAAGCCTCTTGGAAACTCCATCCGTTCAGTAGTCGGCATAGCATGCTGGTGCTATACATCAGCGGGAATTCAGGCAGCCCGAACTGGTTCTTCAGCTCACCGGCAAACTCATCCCAAACGCAGGTATAGCCACAATCCTCGACGAACCGGATATCACGTACGCCTTTGGGCAACGCCTTTGCCGATGTCATCATCGTCGTAGCAGCACCCATCGACACCCCATGAACCACCATCGTGTCTGTCAGGAATATAGAGAGCCAATGCACGATATCCCGACTGTCCAGCCACCCCATTTGTATCATGTCGCCCTCACTCAGCCCGTGAGCATGCAGATCGGGCAACACCACGCGATAGCCCGCCTGTTCGTAGATTCTCGCCAGAAAGAGGAAGTCGATAGAGCAGTCGCGCCACCCGTGAACCACCACAGCCGTCTTCTGTCCGTCGGATGGAATCACCAGCGCGTGATGTCGTTCGCCTGTAGGCATCGTCACCATCGTATCGCGCAAGGCGTCACGGCTCCTCAGACTATCCACCCAAGGGCGCAAGTCGGGATAGTTCTCAAACAGCTCCTTGTAGCATTTTGCCGTATCCTGCCTTTCGGGGTCAGGCGACAGCGAATAGCTGAGCATATAATAGCTGCCCCCGATGGTTATCATCAGGAGCAGCATGAGCACGAGGGCTATCCCCCAGCCTATTCGTCTTTTCATCACTTCTTACGTTTCCAGGTCTGTGTCTCGTAGAACGGGCCCAGATAGCCGCGCACCTTCAGCTCGTCGCCGTCAGGCCAGATGGCACACTTGTAGGTCTTACCATTCTTGGGATTGTAGATCTTGCCACCTTCCCATTTCTTCTTACCCTGCGACAGCCCTGACAGAATGTTGACACCCAGCAGCTTACGCGACTGAAGCTTCTCGTCAGGATTATGCTTATCCTTCGTGTCAGGACCTTTCTCCAGCCAGATGATCTTGCCGTTCAGCTTGTCGCCCGACTTATAGATTTCCACCTGGGCATCGCCCGACTCCGTGAACCACTTACCCAGAATCTTCTCCTGAGCATAGCCGCTGGCTGCCATCAGCATCAGCGCCATCATCATCATTACTTTTTTCATTGTTCTCATTTTATTCGTCTGCAAAAATAAACATTTTCTGCGAAATCAAGAAGGAAATAGTGAGAAATATTCATTCCTATGCGCAAACATTATAATAGACAAAAGATTTGGTTCATTTCATTCCAGAAATCTTATGAACGGGAGTTAAAACACTACGACAATTTAAATTAAAGCAGTAGAGCGCAAGCTCATGTTTACGAAAGATGAAAACAATCCTGACGTATATCGCTACATGATGCATGCCTGCAATAAAAAGAGGCTGTATCTTCATCACTATGAAGTCAGCCTCTTTCAACAATCTATTAGTCTTCTAAGCTATCTAATCCTGTCTGCTGCACGCACCAAGCGCTCGTCAGACAGTATTGCTTTGCGGGCCATGAAACAGAGGATGGCTGCTATCAGCGGGAAGCAGGCCGTGATGGGCATCTGCTCGGGTTGCTTGCCTTGCTGGATGAGTACGACCATTGCGATATACCAGGCCAGATTGACCAGTACGCAAATGAGTGCGAACGTAGCTTGGAGCGGGCGCTTCTTGTAGAGGAACACCGTCACCAGGCCTAGCACGACAGACAACGTCTGAATGGCGAAGAGCACCCAATGCAGATTGAAAAGCAGCACGAGGATGCACGCCAAGAGCAGGAAGAGGGTTTGCTTACGCTGTATCATGACTCCGATATGATTTAATCGACTGACTCCTGGGCCTCACGCAGAGGGTCGCGCCAGTAGATTTTACCTTCTACAAACTCCTGGGTAGCCAGCAGTGATGGTTTCGGCAGCTTCTCGTAGTAGCGTGAAATCTCGATCTGCTCGCGATTCTCGAAAACTTCCTCGAGCGAATCGTTGTAGGAAGCAAACTCAGCCAGCTTCTTCGACAGGTCTTCTTTGATCTGAATGCTGATCTGGTTGGCACGCTTCGAAATGATAGCTACGCTCTCGTAGATGTTGCCGGTCTCTTTGCAGAGATCCATAATGTTACGTGTAACGGTATTAACCGGTGCTTTTGATTTCTTGTAATCCATATTTTAACCTTTAATCTTTAATCTTTAACCTTTAATCTAGTCTCCCGTGATTCGCTTGCATTTGACGATGTACTTCTGTGCGGTCTCTACCTCCTTCGACTCAGGGAACTCGTTGAGGAATCCGTAGCACTCATCCTCAGCATCGCGGTAGCGCTCGATGCGCTTCTCCTCGGAGCTATTCTCAGCCAACTGGAACTTGCTCTTCATGATGAGGATGCTGAACTTCTCGCGCAAATCGGAGAAGGGATAGGCCTTCAGCGCATTCTGGGCGGTGATGATGCACGACTCATAGTTCGACTCAGTATTGGCATTGATATTGCCGAAGTAACCACCCAAATTGTAATAGAGCTTGGCCGACAGATACTCCTTCTGCACCAGATTGTCCTGGAGACGGAACAGCGCCTGCTGGGCTTCGTCGCGGTGGGGCGAATCGGGATAGTTGTCAAGGAACGTCTGATAGGCATTGATGGCAGCTATCGTCGGGCTCTGGTCGAGACGGGGCTCAGGAGCACTCTCATAGAGCGAACGGCCGATGAAATAGCAAGCCTGCTCGGCAAAGGTGCCCTTGGGATAAGTGCTATAATATTTACGGAATGTAGCGCTGGCCGCATCGTAGTCGCGGTTGCTATATTGAGACATACCGAGAAGGTAGAGACTCTCCTGAGCATTGGTGCGACCTTTCTGCACGGTAATCAAGTCTTGCAGCAAAGCGGAAGCCTGCTGAAACTTGCCCATAGCGAAGCACTCCTTAGCGTATTCATATTTATATGCGTTGTCCGTCGACTTGTAGACGCGGTTAAACTGCGTAGCACAACTCGAAAACAGAGCCGACAGGCATAATATGATGACATACTTTTTGTTCATATGATCAAATTTGACGTGCAAAATTACACATTTTCCATCAAAAATCAAAGTTTTTTTGATAAAAATTAGGGAATCAAGGCCGAAATTATGATTTATTTCGTACCTTTGCAACATATGAACTTCCATTTAACATCAAGATACAAGCCTACGGGTGACCAGCCAGAGGCCATTCGCCAGTTGACGGACGGACTGGAACGCGGCGACAAGGCACAGGTGCTGCTGGGTGTGACGGGATCGGGTAAGACTTTCACCGTAGCCAACGTGATAGCCAACGTGAACAAACCCACGCTCATCCTGTCGCACAACAAGACGCTGGCAGCCCAGCTATATGAGGAGATGAAGGCTTTCTTTCCGGAGAATGCCGTCGAATATTATGTCAGCTATTATGACTACTACCAGCCAGAGGCCTATCTGCCTGCTACGGATGTATACATCGAAAAAGACCTGGCCATCAACGAAGAGATAGACCGATTGAGACTACGTGCGGTAAGTAGTTTAATGTCAGGACGAAAGGATGTTATCGTTGTATCTTCAGTTTCATGTATTTACGGTATGGGAAGTCCGGTGGCCCTGAACGAGAATATTATCGAGATTCATCGCGGACAGATACTAGACCGCAATGCGCTGTTAAGAAAATTAGTCGGTGCACTTTACGTCCGCAACGACATCGAACTGAAGCGCGGCAACTTCCGCGTGAAGGGCGACACCATCGACATTGCAATGGCTTACTCTGAGGTG
>Ga0247610_10006439_pt1 | contig 12197 bp, 6 predicted proteins | sample 174DNAGHGhighgp2_FD_193483 | JGI IMG/M metagenome (GOLD analysis project Ga0247610, IMG submission 193483) | Sheep rumen microbial communities from Palmerston North, Manawatu-Wanganui, New Zealand - 1742 DNA GHGhigh gp2 | ecosystem: Host-associated > Mammals > Digestive system > Stomach > Rumen ...
ACCATTGACCAGGCAGATTTCTCGAAGATCACTCTAACGATTGGTGCTATTACGGCCCAGACCTATACGGGGTCGGAGATTAAGCCAACTCCTACAGTGACGTTTGCTGGTACTCAGCTGGTACCAGGCACTGACTTTGACTACAGCTACGCGAACAATACGAACGCAGCCCTGTCGACAGCTACACCTGCTCCAACGGTGACCTTAAATGGTAAGGGTAACTTCACGGGTACGAATAACGTAACCTTTACCATTGATCCGAAGAGTGTGGTCGGTATGGAAGTCAATGTCAGCGGTACCTATACCTATACAGGTTCCGCCATTGAGCCTACAAACATCGAAGTTAAGGATGGTTCCAAGACTCTTACGGTTGGCACTGATTATAACATTACCTCGTACAGCAACAATACGAATGCTGCCGATGCGAATGACCCGACTGCGCCGCCTACTGTGACAATCACAGGTATAGGCAACTATACGAACAGCACTTCTGGTACGTTTACGATCATGGACCGTACGCCGGCAATTGCTTTCGCCGCTGGACGTACCTATATGACCTTCTGCGACCCAAGCGAGACGTTCCTGGTGCCTAATAATGTGACGGCCTATATCGTAACCAGCGTCAGTGGCAACACGGTAACCACAAAGCAGGTGAGTTACATCCCAGCAGGTACGCCCGTATTGCTGGAGTCTACACCAGGTACTACGAATACCAAGAACACGGGTGATTCGTTCGCTGGCAACATGCTGAGCTTCGCTGCGGCAGCTGTCACTACCGACGGCAATCAATACGTTCTCTATAGCGATGAGTTTGTGAAGGCTACGGGTACAATCCCGGCTGGTAAGGTCTATCTTACCTTTACCAGTCCTGTCCGTAGGCTGACCATCGACCGCAATAATAGCGCTACGGCCATCGAAGCCATCGTTGAAGAGGCGGCTGACGGCGAGCAGTGGTATGATATGCAGGGTCGTAAGATCAACAAGCCTACGAAGGACGGACTCTATATCAAGAATGGAAAGAAAGTGGTTGTTAACAATAAATAAGGAGGACGCGGTATGAAACAGACAACGAAATATATTTTAGCCCTTATGGTCATGATCCTGTCGGTGACTGGCGTCATGGCAAGTGGTAATGCAACCTATATCAAGAAGATTGACGGTGTGACAACAACAACTACCAATCCTGGTAGTGTGTCGTTAAGCATAAGCGCTGGGACGGGTACGATTACCGTGACGCCTGCTGCAGGCAATTATCTAACTGCCGCAGACCTGACAGTGATTAAGACCGTCGACGGCTCGAATGCGGAGGCGCGCAGACGTGTCGCTATCAACGATCCGATTACGGTGACACCTACGGATGCTACTGCAGATCCCAGCCTTGCGACGTCGTATACCTTTACGGTGACGGATGCAACTTTTGATTATGAGATCACGGCCGACTTCCATTCGAGGGCGGATATCTCGGGTGCGACGGTGACAGTAGTCGGCGGGCCCTTTGCCCATACCGGTGCTGCCATCGAACCCAGCGTGACAGTCACCTTAGGCGCAGCGACATTGACCGAGGGTACGGACTATACCCTCAGCTATGCTTCGAACATTAATGTCGGCACCGGTCAGATTACCGTGACTGGTATCCGTACTTATACCGGCACCATTGGCACTACCTTTACCATCTACGAGGCCAAAGTACCTGTGACGGCTACGGGCTATTACGGCGTCTACGACGGCGAGGTGCATGGTATCACTGTGACGGCGCCTGCCGACGCAACGGTGAAGTACGGCGAGACCCCAGGCGTGTATGATCTGGAAGTATCGCCAACGTATGTGAATGCCGGCACTTATACCGTCTACTATCAGGCCACGATGGCCGGTCTGAACGCCACAACAGGCAGCGAGACGGTGACGATTACCAAGGCGCCTGCGGCCATCAGCTATGCCACAACGAGTGTCAAGAAGACCTACGGCGACAGTGAATTCACCAATGCGCTCACCATGACGGGTGACGGTATAGAGACCTATTCATCCTCTGACCGCGATGTGGCTGTGGTGGATGCGAATTCGGGTGAGGTAATGATCGTCGGCGAGGGTACGGCTACCATCACGGCGACAGCTGCCGACGGTATGAACTACGCCTACGATCCCAATACGGCTTCGTATGAGATCACGGTGGAAAAGGCCCGCATGACGGTGACCTCTGCCGGCTGGACAGGCGACTACGACGGTCAGCCGCATAGCATCACCGTGAATGCGCCCGAGGGTGCGAAGGTGAGATACGGTAGGGCAGAGGATTCCTATAACCTCAACCGACTGCCGACCTACACTAATACCGGCTCTTATACCTGCTATTACCAGGTGACGATGGATAACTATTATCCGGTGACGGGCCACGAGACGGTGACCATCAACAAGGCTGCGGCTGTCATCAGCTTCGAGACGGCCACTGTGGAGAAGACCAAGGGTGATGACCCCTTCACCAATCCGCTCACGAATACGGGTGATGGTAAGGTGACCTATTCGACCTCGAACTCGAGCATCGCTGCCGTGAACGCCACAACGGGTGAGGTGACCATCAAGAACTATGGTACGGCCACCATCACAGCGACGGTAAAGGAGGGCGTGAACTACGTCTATGCCGAGAATACGGCGACCTTCGACGTCGTGGTAGGAACAGCCAGCATGGAAGTGACGGCTACGGGCTATGACGGCATTTACGACGGACAGTCGCATGGCATCACGGTGACGGCGCCTGAGGGTGCAAAGGTGAGGTACGGCGAGACGGAAGGCGAATACACCCTCTATACGTCGCCCAAATACACCAATGCCGGTACCTATACCGTCTACTATCAGGTGACGAAGACCAACTATACCACAGTGACGGGCAGTGCGACGGTGACCATCGCAAAGGCTGATGCCAAGGTGGAATTCGCACAGAAGGAACTTACGGCGAAGATCGGCAAGGACTTCACGACGCCCCAGCTGACGCTGGATCCCGCCAACCTCACGGTGACCTACAGCTCTTCGGATGAGGAAGTGGCTACGGTGGATGCCGAGACGGGTGAGGTGGAGCTGGTATCGCCTGGTGAGGTGACGATCACCGCCACGTTTGCAGGCAATGACAACTACAACGGCGCCAGCGATGCTTATGTCCTCACGGTGCTGCAGCGCGACATCGAACCCATCGACGAGGATGTGGTCTATACGATGGACGAGAAGGACTTCTTCATCTTTGACGATGAGGGTAACCTGGTGGAGCTCAAGCTCGACAACACCGTCATCTTCGATATCCTCTATACCCTCGACATCACAGGCGATCCTGCCGAGAGCGACGGTTATGACGAGACGGAGCACTGTATTGTGCTGAATCACCCGATGGCAACCAACGATGTGGACCGTATCATCTTCAACGGTGTTGAGCCTGGTACCGATGAATACGCGGGCGAATATATCGGTCTGACCTTCAAGGTGCCTGCCGGAAAGGGTTATGTGATCATCGACTCACAGACCGACGGCGACTATAAGATGATGGTGAAGATCGGCGAGCTGGATCCGATAGCCTTCAACCACACGAGTCGTGAGAAGGACAGCGTGTTCTATGAGTGCACCACACCGACCTGGGTCTATGTGTATAACGGCGGCGAGGTGAGCAAGGCCCGCATGGCCGATCACAGAGCCAGAAAGACGAAGGGTCGTGTGAAGATCTATTCGGTCACCCGCTCGAACTCATCGCAGGCGCCTACGGGCATCGAGATTATCAACGCCGACGCTCTTGAGTCTGGCAGATGGTATGACCTGCAAGGCAACAGGATCGGACGTCCGACGAAGAAGGGACTCTATATCCTGCGAGGGCAGAAGGTGATTGTGAGATAAACAAAATAAAGGCGCTCAACGATGAGCGCCTTTATTTATTTAGGTTGTTCGGCCTCGAGCCTGTCAACGGCTCCGGAGATAGGATTCATCCAGATGTGGGTGGCGTAGCGCTTGTTGAACAAGGCACCGCTCAGCAGTTCGATATTGCCGAACTGTCCGGCAGGCAGCTCCTCGACGTGGATGGGTTCAACGGCATCGTAGAGCGTCACCTTCATCTTGCCCGGTACATTGATATAAAGGCCCGGCTCCTGCTTTTTCTTCTTCTCGTTGGTCTCGGGCATCGGAACAGTGCGGAGATTAGCCACCCTAATATAATAAGGTTCGCCCGCGAGGTCGTCTTTATCCACAAGGCCCAGTTTCTTGGAGAAACGGAACAGCAGCTCGCGCTCGATTTCCTTATCGGGCATGACGGTCAGCACCTGTTCGGTGGTATCCTTGACGGTCTGACCTGAGAAGAGGCTGCTCAGCGTGCGGTCCTGCATCTCCAGCTGATTCAGCATCAGACGGAGCTGCTCACCGTCCTTGGGCATGTTGTCGGCCTGACCTCGGATCAACAGATTGCGGCTCTCGCGGATCTCATAGATGTCCTGTGCCGTCAGCTCTGCCATCTTCGCCGTACTGCCGGCAGCGAGAATCTCCTCATTCATGAGCTGGCGGGGATTCATCATCGCAGGTTTGGGAGCCGGTTTGAACAGGGGGGCAGAATCGGCACTCTTGGGAGTCGCATTGACGGCCAGCAGGATGCCATCGTCGGAGAGTGCGATGTTGGCAGCCACACTCTTGGGATCGAACTTCACGGCGAAGCCCTTGGTGGTATCGGCCATCGCAACCGGTTCTACACGGAGCTTCGTGATGCGGTAGCTGACAGACGGCTCTGAAGACACATCCTTCAGACGCAGATAACGGTCGGCGTATTTGCAGAAATCGCCTGGGGTGTAGCTGGTCTTCTCAACTTGTACGACGACACGGACCGCAGTCTTTGGCAGGAAATAGACCATGCCATCGGGTGTGACGCCTGGCTGATAAGCGCTGGTGCTGGTCTGGGCGGTAGAAGTGAATAGTGAACAGTGAATAGTGAATAGTATCGCTATCACTCTCACTATCAACCTTGCATTCACTTCGCATTTACTCATTAATCTCATAATTCTATTATTCTTTATTCATTATTCACTATTCATTATTCATTATTCATTATTCATTATTCATTATTCACTATTCACTCTTCACTCTTCCTCAATCTCTGAGCTTTTTAAAGGCCTGTGGCAGATATTGGATGAGGTCGCTGGCTATCAGACTTTCCTCGCCCAGTTCGCGGGTAGCAATGTCGCCAGCCAGACCATGCAGATACATGCCGACAAGGCAGGCCTCCTTTTGCTTATAGCCTCTGGCCAACAAACCGGTGATGATACCTGTAAGTACATCGCCGCTTCCCGCTGTCGCCATACCGGCATTGCCTGTGGAATTGAAGATGACATGTCCGTCGGGCAGACAGAGCGCCGAATGATGCCCTTTCAGGATGACGAAAGCCTGCAGGCGCTCGGCAAGGGTGCGGGCCTTGGTGAGCTGTTCGTAGCTGTCGGTGCTGTGACCTTCCAACCGCTCCAGTTCCTTGGGGTGGGGGGTCAGGATGACACCCTTCGGCACCTGTTGCAGCCAGGAGCGATGGTTAGCCATGATGTTGATGGCATCGGCATCGATGACGACAGGACACTGACAGCGTCGGATCTGTGCAATGACGGCGATGGCCGTCTGCTCGGTGGTGCCTAACCCAGGGCCGATACCCAGTGCGTTATAGTCCTCGGTCTCGACGGCTTCTGAGAAGATGGTCTCGTCGCGGTCTAACTGGATGATGGCTTCCGGCACACTGACCTGCATGATGATGTTATTCTGCTTGGGTGTGTGGGCCGTCACCTTACCGGCACCTGCTCTCAGACAGGCTCTGGTGGCCAGCACGGAGGCGCCTCCCATACCGTAGCTGCCGGCAATGATGAGGGCGTTGCCCATATTGCCTTTGTGGGCGTAGGGGTTCCGTTTCTGGAGCAGGGGACGGATGTCGTTTTCTTCGACAAGCGTATAGTTGGCCTCAATCTTCTCTATGCCCTCCTGACTGAGGCGGATGTCCAACACCTTCAACCGTCCGATATACTGTTGGTTCTCGGGGAAGAGAAACGACAGCTTTTTCTGCTGCAGGGTCAGCGTCAGGTCGGCACGGACGATGTTGGCGCGGATGTTATAGGTGTTGTCGTCGGTCATCAGACCAGACGGGATGTCGATACTGACAACCTTTGAGGGCGAGGCGTTGATGTATTTCGCCAAGGAGGCAAAGCCGCCGCCAAGGGGTTTGTTGAGGCCGGAGCCGAAGAGGCCGTCGATGACGAGCGTGCTCTCATCCAGGCGAGGTGGCTCGAATTCCTCCTTCACCTCAATCAGCGCCTTGGCTCTCTTCTCGATGAGGCGGGCCTTGTTGGCGGCGCAGTCTTCCGACAGGTGACCGGAGATATTAAAGAGGTAGGCCGTCAAGCTGTAACCCTGATCGAGGAGCATCCTTGCCATCGCTAAGGCATCGCCGCCGTTATTGCCCGGGCCGGCGAACACGATGATGGGTGTGGCGGTGCTCCATTCCGACATAACAGCTACCGTGAGTGCCTTTGCCGCACGCTCCATCAGATCGATGGAACTGATGGGCTCATGTTCCATCGTATATTTGTCTAACTCATGTATCTGAGCGCTTGTAAAAATCTTCATTGCTGCAAAAATACGAAAAATATGCTAATGAATAGCAAAGTTTAGCAGATTTTTTGTAATTTTGCCGAAAATTTTAGCTTTTGTATCTTATGAGCATCGTAAAAATCAAAGACAAACAGTTTAAAGTCTCTATTCCGGAGGCAGAGATCAAAACCCGTATCAAGGCGCTTGCCGCCCAAATCAGTAAGGATATGGAGGGTAAGAATCCACTCTTCCTGGGTGTGCTGAACGGCTCGTTTATTTTCGCTGCCGATTTGATGCGTGAAATGACGATTCCTTGTGAGATCTCGTTTGTGAAACTGGCCTCTTATCAGGGAACCATTTCGACGGGAAAAATACAGGAGGTGATCGGCTTGAACGAGGACTTGACAGGACGAACGGTGATTATCGTAGAGGATATTGTGGACACGGGCCGCACGATGAGACAGATGATAGAGTCGTTGGGTACCCGTCGTCCGGCATCGTTGCATATCTGCACCTTGTTTGTCAAACCTACCAAGCTGGAGGAGCCGATAGACATTGATTATGCGGCTTTCAGCATTCCCGACGATTTTATTCTGGGTTATGGCTTGGACTATGATCAGGCAGGGCGGTATCTGAAAGACGTTTACACTATCGTTAATGAATAATGAATAGTGAATAATGAAAAATGAAAAATGAATAAAGGATAATAATGAAGAATATAGTGATTTTCGGTGCGCCGGGCTCAGGCAAGGGCACACAGAGTGATAAAATGATAGAGAAGTACGGCCTGAACCATATTTCTACAGGTGACGTGCTTCGCAGTGAGATCAAGAAAGGTTCAGAGTTGGGCAAGACGGCCAAAGGCTTCATCGACAACGGTCAGTTGATTCCCGATGAGCTGATGGTGAGCATCCTGGCCTCTGTCTACGATTCTTTCGGACGTGAGCATAAGGGTGTGATCTTCGATGGCTTCCCCCGTACTATTCCGCAGGCAGAGGCTTTGAAGCAGATGCTCAGTGAGCGCGGCGACTGTGTGGCTGCGATGATTGAGCTCGATGTGCCTGAGGATGAGCTGATGAAGCGCCTGATCCTGCGTGGACAGCAGAGTGGGCGTGCAGACGACAATGAGGAGACCATCAAGAAGCGTCTTGTGGTGTATCACTCCCAGACACAGCCGCTCATTGAGTGGTATAAGAAGGAGGGTGTCCATTATCACATCGATGGTCTCGGTGAGCTTGATCGCATTTTCGCTGATATCTGTGCCGTCATCGATAATATCTGAGTAATCGGAGTAATCTGGGTAATCAGGGATTATGGAGAGCAATTTCGTAGATTATGTCAAGATCATGTGCCGCTCAGGTAAGGGCGGTAAGGGCTCTATGCACCTGAAACATGTGAAGTATAACCCCAATGGCGGTCCCGATGGTGGCGATGGCGGCAAGGGGGGAAGCGTCTATCTGCGTGGCAATCATAATTACTGGACCCTGCTCCATCTGAAATACGAGCGTCATATCTTCGCCGAGCATGGTGGCAATGGCGGTAAGGACAAGTGTCATGGTACTGACGGTAAGGATGTGTATATCGACGTGCCGTGTGGAACCGTTGTTTACAATGCCGAGACGGGTAAGTATGTCTGCGATGTGACCTACGACGGACAAGAGGTGCTGCTGCTGAAAGGCGGACGTGGCGGACTGGGTAATTTCCAGTTCCGTACAGCTACGAATCAGGCGCCCCGTTATGCGCAGCCTGGAGAACCCATGCAGGAGATGACCATCATCCTCGAGTTGAAACTCCTCGCCGATGTGGGTCTCGTTGGCTTCCCCAATGCAGGTAAGTCTACGTTGGTGTCTGCTTTGTCGAATGCCCGTCCTAAGATCGCCAACTATCCCTTTACGACGATGGAACCCTCGCTGGGTATTGTGGGCTATCGCGACAATAAGTCGTTTGTGATGGCTGATATCCCTGGTATCATCGAGGGTGCCGCTGAGGGAAAGGGACTTGGCTTGCGCTTCCTGCGACATATCGAGCGCAACTCGCTGTTGCTCTTCATGGTGCCTGGTGATACGGACGACATCAAGCGTGAATACGAGATTCTGCTCAACGAGCTGAAGCAGTTTAACCCAGAGATGCTCGACAAGCATCGTGTCTTGGCAGTGACCAAATGTGATCTGCTCGACGAAGAACTCATCGAGATGCTGAAAGAGACTTTGCCTCAGGATCTGCCGGTTGTATTTATTTCCGCAGTGACAGGATTTGGCCTCGAAGAGCTGAAGGATGTACTGTGGAATGAGCTCAATGCCGAAAGTAACAAACTCGCTGCCTTGACGGCTGAAGACAGTCTTGTGCATCGCGACAAGGATATGACACGCTTTGCCGAAGAAATGGCTGAAGAGGGTGAAGACGACGACATTGAGTATGTTGATATCGACGATATCGAGGATCTTGACGATTTTGAATACGAGGAGGCGGAAGACGACCAAACCTAACTATCGCAAGTATTTTTATTATTTTTAAAAATAGTTGCATTTTTATAATCCTATATGGATTATTTTTCTTATCTTTGCAAACGAAATAACCATTCAATTAATTTATAACAACTAAAAGATTATGCAGAAAAGATTGTTCTTTCTGGTTGCTATGCTGTTAACGCTCTCGTTGACAGCGTTGGCCCAAATCACAACGTCAAGTATGGCAGGAAAGGTGACTCTCGACGATGAGAATGGCGAGGAAGTCATCGGCGCAACTGTCATCGCAGTGCATGAGCCTTCAGGTACCCGTTACACTGCCGTGACAAACACCACTGGCCGTTTCTCTATCAATGGTATGCGTACCGGTGGCCCCTACGAGGTGACTGTCTCTTACATCGGCTTCCAGCCGAAGACCATCAAAGGGATCACGCTCCAGCTGGCCGAGACCTACAATCTCTCCGTATGGCTCTCTGAGGATGCCAACGAACTGGCCGAGGTGGTGATTAGCGGTAAGGCTTCGAAGTTTGCTGCCGAGAAGACAGGTGCTGCTACCAACATCACTAGCGCGCAGATTACTAACCTGCCTACCGTCAGCCGTAGTATCACGGATGTGACGCGTCTGTCTCCTTATGGTGGTAACGGCATGAGCTTCGCTGGTGCTGATGGCCGTACAGCTAACTTCACCGTCGACGGTGCCAACTTCAATAACAACTTTGGTCTGAGTTCCAATCTGCCTGGTGGTGGTAACCCCATCTCTATCGATGCCATCGAGGAGTTGCAGGTGGTGATCTCACCTTATGATGTTCGTCAGACCAACTTCATCGGTGGTGGTGTGAACGCCATCACGAAGTCGGGTACGAACACCTTCAAGGGCAGTGCTTATGTCTATCATAAGAACGAGAACATGCAGGGTGACGCCGTGAAGCGCCAGCAGATTCAGGGTGCCCGCGAGAAGGCACAGACCACGACTTGGGGTTTCACATTGGGTGGCCCGATCATCAAGAACAAGCTGTTCTTCTTCGCCAATGGTGAAATGGTGAAGACACCTACGGTTGTCAACCGTTGGAGAGGTTCTGAAGATGGTAAGGAAGATGTTGCGAACTACATCTCACGTACAAAGAATTCCGACCTGGAGGCCGTTTCCAACTATATCGCCAACAAGTATGGCTATAATACAGGTTCTTGGACCAGCTTCCCTGCTGACGAGAGCAACTACAAGCTGTTGGCCCGTATCGACTGGAACATCACTGATAAGCATCATCTTGCACTCCGTTACAACTTCACCAAGAACCGTTACTGGAGTTCACCTAATGCTACGTCAATGGACGGTGGTACCCGTATGTCAGGTGCCCGTATGTCGCAGTATTCTATGTCGTTTGCCAACTCCATGTATGCTGGTGACAACAAGATCCACACTTTCTCTATCGATCTGAACAGCCGTCTGACGGACAATCTGTCTAACCAGTTCCTGGCTACTTATTCCAAGATGCAGGATCCTGTTCGTTATACAGACTCAGCCGAGTTCCCCTTCATTGATATCACAAAGGACGGCAACAACTATATGGCGCTTGGCTATGAGTTGTTTACCTGGAACAATGCTGTAAACAATACGGTTTGGAACTTTAAGGATGATGTGACCTACTATCTTGGTGCTCACAAGATTATGGCAGGTATCTCCTTCGAGCATCAGATGGCCGACAACCAGTATATGCGTAATGGTACTGGTTACTACCGTTACAACTGGGAGGATGGTATGAGTGTTGAGGAACTCTTCAACCAGACACCAGAGATCTTCTGTCTGACCTATGGTTATGATGGTGAGACGAAGCCCGCTGCCCGTGTGCAGTTCAACCGTCCTGGTTTCTATATCCAGGATGACTGGAACGTCAACGATAAGTTCAAGCTGACTTATGGTCTGCGTATCGACGGTCTGTTCTTCAACAACAGCGATCTGATTACCAATGCTGCTATCTACGAGCTTGATTATGAAGGTCGTCATATTGATACTGGTAAATGGCCCAGCAATAGCATCACCTTCTCACCACGTGTTGGTTTCACCTATGATGTGTTTGGTGATAAGAGCCTGAAGATCCGTGGAGGTTCTGGCCTCTTCTCAGGCCGTCTGCCCCTTGTGTTCTTCACTAATATGCCTACCAACGGTGGTCTCGTGCAATATCAGGCACAGCTGAACGCCAAGACAAAGGTATGGGATGGTAAGACGAATTCGCCTGTGAAGGGATTCGAGAACTATACCGGAACCTATACGACCGATAATAATGGCAACCGCTATCTTGATATGAGTCAGTTTGCTGGTGGTCCGATGACCTCCATCGCTCAGATGCAGGAAAAACTGTTCGCTTTGGGTTATCCCAATCATGTAACGCCTGAAATGGGTACTGTTCCTTCTGCTGTGAATGGTGTTGATCCCGACTTCAAGATGCCACAGGTATGGAAGACTTCACTGGCCATCGACTATCAGCTGCCAGTATCATTCCCCTTCTCTATAACGGTTGAGGGTATCTTCAATAAGAAGATTCATGATAACTGCATTTCCGACTGGGCTATCCCCAATGTAGGCGGTTTCTCACGTTTCAACGGTGCCGACAATCGTCCTATCTATCCTGCAGGCTTCCGCACCAATACCAAGGCCTTCGTGCTGGAGAACACCAGCAAGGGTTATGGATGGAGTGCCAACGTGACATTGAATGCTCAGCCGTTTGAGTGGCTCAGCCTGATGGCAGCCTACACACATACCGTCTCTAAGGAGGTAACAGGTATGCCAGGTTCTGCTGCTGAGTCTGCATTTACCTATGTACCTACTGTGGAGGGTCCGAACAACATCAAGATCCACAACTCTCAGTATGTGACTCCTGACCGTATCGTGGCCAGTGCTACTATCAACGATAAGAGCGGTAACCACTACAACTTAATTTATGAGTCTTGGCGTGGTGGTGCCAACTATTCTTACATGATGGTGAACGATATGAACAGCGATGGTTATAACTACGATGCGCTTTATATTCCTACCGATGCACAGGTGGCCAATGGCGAGTTCCGCTTTGTTTCTCAGGATGATGCCCAGCGCTTCATGGACTATGTCCACAACGACAGCTATCTGAGCAACCATCAAGGTGAGTATGCAGAGCCTTACAG
>Ga0247610_10006442_pt1 | contig 12197 bp, 12 predicted proteins | sample 174DNAGHGhighgp2_FD_193483 | JGI IMG/M metagenome (GOLD analysis project Ga0247610, IMG submission 193483) | Sheep rumen microbial communities from Palmerston North, Manawatu-Wanganui, New Zealand - 1742 DNA GHGhigh gp2 | ecosystem: Host-associated > Mammals > Digestive system > Stomach > Rumen...
ATCTGAGGGGGACGTCTTATTTATTGATGAAATTCACAGATTACCACGCTTCGTTGAAGAGGTTTTGTATAGTGCAATGGAGGATTATGTACTTGATATAGTAGTTGGTAAGGATAGTCAAACAAGAACTATTAGAGTTGACCTTCCACCATTTACACTTGTTGGTGCCACTACTAGATTTGGTGATATTTCAGCTCCTCTTAGAGATAGATTTGGTGTTGTTTTAAGATTAGAATATTATACATTTGATGATTTAAAAGAAATCATTACAAGAACTGCTAAGGTATATAATACTAAAATTGATTTAAATGCAGTTAACGAATTAGCTATTAGAAGTAGAGGTACTCCTCGTATTGCCAATAGATTATTTAGAAGAGTAAGAGATTTTGCAGATATTAAAAATGAAGGTGTAATATCACTTGATATTTGTAAGGAAGCATTATCTAAGCTTGGTATTGATTCTAGTGGTCTTGATTATACTGATTATAGATATTTAAAGGCTATAGTTGAAACATTTAAGGGAGGACCTGTTGGTGTTGAATCTTTAGCTGCTACAATATCTGAAGAGGTATCAACAATCGAGGATGTTTATGAGCCTTATTTGTTACAAGAAGGCTATATAAAAAGAAGTAATCGTGGTAGAATTGCCACAGAAAAGGCATATAAAATATTAGGAATTAAGTATTTTAAAGGAATTTTTGAATGATAAAAACAAGTGATTTTGATTATTATTTACCAGAAGAATTAATAGCTCAGACTCCATTATTAAATAGATCTGAGTCAAGATTATTGGTGGTAGATAGAAATAATAAAACATATCAAGATAAGCATTTTTCTGATATATTAGATGAACTAAGCTCTAATGATTGTCTTGTACTAAATGACACAAAGGTCATTCCTGCAAGATTATATGGAGTGAAAGAGGAAACAAATGCGGCAATAGAATTATTATTACTTAAGGATTTAGGTAATAACGTATGGCAAACCCTAGCTAGACCTCAAAGAAGAGTAAAGCTTGGTTCTATTATTTCTTTTGGTGATGGCCTTTTAAAAGCTAAATGTGTTAAGCTTTTAGAACAAGGTGTTTGTGAATTTAAATTAATTTATAATGGTATTTTAGTCGAAATATTAGATAAATTAGGTGAAATGCCACTTCCACCATATATTCATGAAAAGCTATTAGATAAAAATAGATATCAGACTGTATATGCTAAAAATCCTGGTAGTGCAGCAGCACCTACAGCAGGCTTACATTTTACAAATGAATTATTAGATAAAATAAAAGCTAAGGGTGTTGAGATAATTTATGTTACACTTCATGTAGGTCTTGGTACATTTAGGCCTGTAGATGAAGAAGAAATTGAAAATCATAAAATGCATACTGAATATTATGAAATCTCAAAGGAAGCAGCAGAAAGATTAAATTTAGCTAAGAAAAATGGTAAAAGAATTATTTCTGTTGGTACAACATCAACAAGAACTCTTGAATCAAATTATAAAGATGGTATAGGATTTAGTGAGGCTTGTGAGGATACAAGTATATTTATTTATCCAGGGTATAAATTTAAAGCGATTGACGCCTTAATTACAAATTTTCACTTACCTAAATCTACTTTAATAATGCTTGTTAGTGCATTAGCAGGAAGAGATTTAATATTAGATGCGTATAAACATGCCGTAGAAGAAAAATATAGATTTTTCTCATTTGGTGATGCGATGTTTATAAAATAATGGAGGAATTTATGAAAAGCTATAAAGAATATTTAAATGATAAGAATCAAAAAGTAGAAATTGAAATAGTAAAATTTGGTAATATCGAAATAGAATTATTTGAAGAATGTGCCCCAATAACAGTAAAGAATTTCTTAAAATTAATTGATAACAAATTCTATGATGGAATTATTTTCCATAGAGTTATTAAAGATTTTATGATGCAAGGTGGAGATCCTAAGGGAATTGGAATCGGTGGAAGCGATGAAAAGATTAAAGGTGAGTTCATTAATAATGGTGTTAATAATGAATTAAGCCATGAGCGTGGCGTAATATCTATGGCAAGAACACAAGATCCAAATTCAGCATCAAGTCAATTCTTTATTATGCATAAGGATGGAGATTTCTTAGATAAAAGCTATGCCGCATTTGGTGTTGTTACAAATGGTATTGAGGTTGTCGATAAGATTTGTAATTTAAAAACTGATTTTAGAGATAGACCTTTAGAGGATGTTAAAATTAAAACTATTAGGAGAATATAATTATGGCCTTAAATTTTTGGTATGAATTAAAGCATATATGTAAACAAAGCGGTGCTAGATATGGTATTTTACATACACCACATGGTGATTTTGAAACGCCAATATTCATGCCAGTTGGAACTAAGGCAAATGTTAAAACATTAATACCAGAGGAAATAAAAGAGGTATCAGATGGTTTAATTTTAGCTAACACATATCACTTATGGCTTCAACCAGGTGATGAGTTAATTAAAAACTTTGGTGGCGTAAGAGGATTTATGAATTGGGATGGTGCCTTATTAACGGATTCGGGTGGATTTCAGGTATTTTCATTATCGAAAATTAGAAAAATTACTGAAGAGGGCGTTGAATTTAGACATCATAAATCAGGTGAAAAATTATTTTTATCACCTGAAAAATCAATTGAAATTCAAAATAATTTAGGTGCTGATATAATCATGTCTTTTGATGAATGTCCTCCGTTTGACTCCGATTATAAATATTTAAAGGATTCAGTTGATAGAACTATTAGATGGGCAAAAAGAGGTAAAGATAGTCATAAAAGACCTGACGAACAAGCCCTATTTGGAATAGTTCAAGGCGCCGGAAATAAAGAATTAAGAAAATATTGTTTAGAAAAGCTTATGGAAATAGATTTCCCAGGATATTCAATTGGTGGCTTATCAGTTGGTGAATCTAAAAAGGAAATGTATGAAATGCTTGAATATTTAAAAACAATAATGCCAGAAAATAAACCAAGATATTTAATGGGAGTTGGATCACCAGATGATTTAGTAGTAGGAGCAATAAATGGTATAGATATGTTCGATTGTGTATTACCTTCAAGAAATGCCAGACATGGTACAGCCTTCACATCAATTGGTAAGGTTCAGGTTAAGAATACTAAATATATCAATGAAAAGGGTCCTTTAGATCCTAACTGCGATTGTTTTGTTTGTAAAAAATATAGTGCTTCTTATTTAAATCATTTAGTTAAATCAGAAGAAATTTTAGCTATGAGATTATTAACATATCATAATTTATATTTCTTAAAAACTTTAATGAAAAATATTAGAGAAGCTATTAAAGAAGATAGATTATTAGATTTTAAAAATCAATTTTTTAAAGATTTTGGCTATACAAAATAATTTTAACTTTAATTATTAATTAAATAGTGATACAATAATCTCAAAATAAAGCGAGGAAAAATATATGAGTATCGAAGAAATGTTAAAGCTATTAGGTGTAAGAACTCAATCTAGAGAATCAATAGATTTATGTTATCAGGTTGATTTAGAGGCTTTCAATATGATGTCATCAACTGAATATGATTATGAAACTGAGCGTAAACAATATGAGGCTGTTTATTTTGTCTTATTAGATGAAATAGGATATCAAAGTCTTGATTTAGATAATAAGCTTAAATTTTTAAAAATAATTGATACAATCAATTATAAAGAAGAAGATACAGAATATAGAGATTTATATTTTACTGGCTTAGAAAGAACATTACTTCGCTTCAATAGATTTGATTTAATTAGATTTCAACGTATACCAGAATCAGATCATGATGGTATTGCAAAAGACGCATATTTATATGAATTAAGAAAAGATTATGCTAAAGCAATGAGATATTATAACATGATAGGTGAATCTGATAGATTTGATATATGTATACAAAAAACAATGATGTAACGTTTTCACATTGAAAAATTATCTACTATAATTTACAATCATATTGGATAAAATATGGAGGTAAATTTGATGGTAGATATTTTTTATAATCACATGATGGAAAATCTTGTAGACAAACTTTATAAATTAATACCTATTTATGAGCAAGGTACTATGGAACCTTACGAAACTATCAATTTAAAGGATTGGAATAATATTAAAGAGACAATTGATTCAATCAAGGATTATGTCCCTGAAAATGGAAGACATAATAATCTTATGAAGTATTACAATAATACTCTATATCCACTATTAATAAGTGGTAAAATCATTAAATCAGGATTTAAAAAATTATATGCATTCAAGGTGTCAGATTCAGATTTTAGAGGTATGATATCTAGAGTAGATAGTTTAATGAAATTAGACATTTAGTTTACAAAGGGAAATTATATATTTCCCTTATTTTTTTATTGAATTTTTTTTGTAAAAAATATTATAATAAAAAGAAGAGAGGTATATATTATGAAAAAAATTGAAACAGAAAAAGCTCCAAAGGCAATAGGACCATATAGTCAAGCTATTTTAGCAGGTGACTTATTATTTATTTCAGGCCAAATCCCAATTAATCCAGAAAATGGTGAGATAGTTTCAGGAATTGAAAATCAAGCAAATCAATCATTTAAAAATATTAAAGAAATTTTAAATGAAGCCAATATGGATTTTAATAATGTAGTTAAGACTACAGTATTTTTAAATGATATTAAGAATTTTGGTGTTGTAAATGAAATATATGCTAATTATTTTATTTCAAAGCCTGCAAGAAGTCTAGTAGAGGTATCGAATTTACCTAAGGGTGTCATGATAGAAATAGAAGTTATTGCCAAAAAATAAGTAATCACATATTTTCACATAATTTTAACAAAATTATTACAAAACATTTTATTAAAATAAAATTAGAAAAGAATATAGATATGTCAACTTTTCCCTATGACATTTATTCTTTTTTAAACTATAACTCTCCCAATTATGGAATAGGAGCCAATTAATTTTGGCTCCTATTTCCATTTTATATAGAAATATAATATAATATTATTTGGTGAAATTTATGAAGAATGTAGATATAAAATTCTTAACTAAATCGTCAATAATTGCCGCCTTATATGTCGTTTTAACATGGGCATTATCTCCAATTAGTTATGGGGCTATTCAGTTTAGAATATCTGAAATTCTAATACTTCTTGTAGTATTTAACAAGAAATATGCTATAGGATTGATTTTTGGGTGTTTCATAGCTAATACGATATCCCCTTTAGGATGGTATGATATGGTATTTGGTACTTTGGCAACAATTTTAGCAATAATACCAATGTTATTTGTTAAAAAGGTCTATATTGCAGGTATTTTTCCTGTTATTTCAAATTCTATAATAGTATCACTAGAATTAGGATTAGCCTTTGATTTATTTTATCCTTCAGCAATTCTATATAATATGGCAACAATTTTTATTGGTGAATTTGTAGTAATTTATCTATTAGGTATTCCTACATTCTATTCATTTGGCAAAAATGAATATTTAATAAATCTGTTAGAATTAGATTTTAAAGATAATTATTTAAATAACAAAATATTTACAAATAGAAATCTAATCTGTTTTATAATAATTGTATTAACAATTGTATTTTTCTTTGCGTTTCCTATAGGAAGACAAAAGGAAATAATAGATGGTGAAATTAAAAGTCAAAGATATAGACCTATTAATTTAATAATAGAAGATCATGCAAATTATTTATTTATGTTATTATCTCCTGTATTATTATCTTTAATTTGTCTTTTTTGTAAGGCACCTATTTGTAAATTTATTTTAGGTATAATATCATCATTAATAGTAATAATTACTATAGTTATTTTTGGTATTTCATATCAAGAATCATTAAGATATATTTATTTTTATGGATATTTATCATTGCCAATTTTTATATTATGTATGGCATTTATAGAATATAATTATGAAATAAGTTAAGTTAAATTATAATTTAACTTTTTCTTTTTTAAAAAAAATTATATAATTAAAGTGATTTCGAGGTGTTTTTAATGTTAAGGGAAGATATAAAAGAATTTTTAAATACAATAGATAAAAATGTATGTGTTGTTGCCGCTACAAAATATGTTGGATCTAGTGATATGATAGATTTATATAATTGTGGTATACATACATTTGGTGAAAATAGAGTAGATTCATTTTTAAAAAAATATGATGAATTAAAGGATTATGATATTAATTGGCATTTTATTGGTCACCTTCAAAGAAATAAATGTAAGGATATTATAAATAAAATTGATTGTTTAGAATCTTTAGATTCATTAGATTTAGCAAAAATGATAGACAAATATAGAGAAAAGCCACTAGATTGTTTTATTGAGGTTTCAATTAATTTAGAGGAAAACAAAAATGGTGTTGATTTTCATAATATAACTGATTTTGTAAAAGAGGTTATTAAATATAAAAATATTAATTTAAAGGGATTTATGATGATGGCTATTAAAGCAGATAGCCACGATGATTTGATTAATCAATTTAGTGCATTAAGATTATTAAGAGATAAGGTAGAAAAAGAATTAAATATAAGTATTCCATATTTATCTATGGGTATGTCTAATGATTATAAAGAAGCAATTGAATGTAAGGCTACACATATTAGATTAGGTAGAATTTTATGGAATCTTTAGAGGAATTTAAAAGAAAAATATTATCACAAATTAATAGATATCAAAATGGTCATGTTATATTGTTGCCATTTATTGATGAGAATAATTCTTTAATTTTAGAAGAATTATTAAAATCAAATAAGGTAAATTATTATAAATTTGGGGGCTTTAAAAATAGTGATAGAAATAGATATTTATTAAGTCAATATGATTATTTAGATGATGATTTTAAAATAAATGTTTATAAAATTATTTATAATAAAAAATTTAATGAGATTAATCATAGAAATGTGTTAGGCTCTTTAATGTCTTTAGGTATTAAAAGAGAATCTATTGGTGATATTGTAATAAAGGAAAATAAAGATATTTATATTGCTTTAACTGATGAAATATCTAAATATGTATTAAATGAATTTAATTATATCGGAAAAGCTAGTGTAGAATTAGAAAAGACAAATGAAATAATTGAAAATGTAATTAATTACGAAAGTAAAGAATATATATTATCATCGCTTAGAGTAGATTGTGTTATATCAAGTATATACAATATTTCAAGAAGTGAATCACAAGATAAAATAAGAGAAGGTCTTATTTTAGTTAACCATCAGGTCAATTTTAATCATTCATTAATTCTTAAAGAAGAAGATATTATTTCTTTAAGAGGTAAAGGAAAATATAAAATTGGCTTAATATCTGGTTTAACTAGAAAAGATAGAATAAAAATAATAATTGAAAAGAGGATATAATATGAAAATTGGAATTATAGGCGCAATGGAAGTAGAAATGAATTTAATAATTGATGAAATTGAAAATGTTGAAACAATATCTATTATGTCTTCTACCTATTATCAAGGGTTCATTGATGATGTTGAGGTAGTACTTGTTAAATCTGGTATTGGAAAGGTTAACGCAAGTATAGCAGCAACAGTATTAATTAGAGAATTTGGTTGTAACTATATTATAAATACAGGTATTGCAGGTGCAACAAAGCCACTATGTCATAGAGATATAATCATATCTGAGTCTGTTTCATATAATGATTTTGATTTAAGATTTTTTGGTTATCCTTTTGGGCAAGTACCTGAATTACCAATTGAATTTGTTCCATCAATTGATTCAAAGGTTATGATTAAGTCTATTTTAAATAAATTAAATATTAAATATAAAGAAGCTAAAATATATTCTGGTGATATGTTTGTTACAAGTATGGATCAACTAAGTAATATAAAAAATAATGAAGGTATTGTTCTTGAAATGGAGGGCGCTGGTATTGCCCATACATGCGTTAAGGGTGGAGTTGATTTTATAATTATTAGATATATATCTGATGTTGTTGGTGAAAAAAGCCAAGAGGAATATTTTAAATTTGAAGAAGATATGGCAAAAATGAGTGCAGAGATTTTAATTAAGGTAATTAAAAATTTGGAGTAATTATGGATAAGATTAAATACTATGCAATAAAGGATGACAATAATAGTACTATTGTTACATCATGGGATTTAGCTAAAGAAATAATTAAACAATATAATAAGCCAGTATATAAATCATTTTCTATTAAGGAAGAAGCAGAATGCTTTATAAAAGGAATAGAATATGATGATGGTATTAAAGAGCCTAAATGCTATATCGATGGAAGCTTTAATGAATCAAATAATACATATGGCTTTGGGTGTATTCTAATAATTGATAATAAAGAATATAGATTCAAAAAAACATATGATAAAATTGATGAATATACAGCTTTAAGAAATGTATCAGGAGAAATTAAAGCAGCTGGATTTATAATAAATTATTGTTATAAAAATGGAATTAAAAAGCTTCATATATTTTATGATTATATGGGAATTGAAGCCTGGTATACTAAAAAGTGGAAGGCTAGAAGCAATATAGCAATAGAGTATCAAAAATTTGCAGATGAAATTAGAAACGAAATAGAAGTTGTTTTTCATAAGGTAAAAAGCCACACTAATAACAAATATAATGAAATAGTTGATAAATTAGCTAAAGAAGCTTGTGGATTATAATTTTAAAGTGTTTTCATAATAATATTTGTTGATTATAGTTATAAATTTTTATAGAATATATTATGGGAAATCTTTTTTCGGAGGTTTTTTAATAATGAATATTACCCATTTGGTTAGTATTTCACTTGATTTTGGTAAAGGTGGAGTTTCCAATTTTGTTGCGATACTATATATCCTTTGTGGACTTGGTATTTTCTTATTTGGTATTAATATGATGGGCTCATCATTAAAGGCAATTGCTGGTAATAAGATGAGAGTTATCATTGAAAGAAGTACCAATACTCCAGTAAAAGGTATGTTGGTTGGTTTTGCGACAACAATGCTAACTCAATCTGCATCAGGAACATCTGCATTGGCTGTATCACTTGTTGGTTCAGGTTTGATGACATTTGGCCAAGCAATTGGTGTATTATTAGGTGCAAATATTGGTGGTACAATACTTACAATTATTTTGGCCACATTCTCTCAATTTAAGATCATGCCAATGGTATCTGTTGCATTAGTTTTTGTTGGTGCTTTTATAGTATTCTTTTTTAAAAGCAAAAAAATTAACGCTATAGGTTCTGTTGTTTTAGGTTTCGGTTTTATATTTTTAGGTTTAGCTATAATTGATATGTCATTTGATCATTTCCTTGAGGGTGATTATAAAGATGACATTGAACATATATTTGATTTCATATCTAAAATTCCAGTTTTAGGTATAGTTGTAGGTACATTATTTACAATAGTAGTACAATCATCAAGTGCAACTATTGGTATTGTTCAAGAAATGTTTAAAGCAGGCACTATTAGCTTAAAAGGTTCTTTAGCTATTATGCTTGGTGCTAATATTGGTACAACAATTACAGCACTTTTAGCATCACTTGGTTCTACTAAGAGTGCTAAAAAGGTTGCTTTAGCTAATATTTTAATTAAATTATTTGGTGTAATTTGCTTTGGTATATGCTTTAGCTTTGCATATTATCCTATTGTTAAATTCACAATGAATAAATTTAATATGGATAATAATCCTATGATTATTGCTCTTGCTCACTTAGGATTTAATGTAATTAACTCACTTATATTTTTATTGTTAATTAGACCATTAACTTATGTTTGTAATAAAGCAATTAAGGATGATCCAAATATTTCAATTGCTGAACATTTACTTGACTATTCACTTATTCAAAAGTCTCCATCTTTAGCATTATCATTTGTAAAAAGTGCTATAGATTATATGTCTGAAACAATGAAAGATTATGTATATTTAGCAAAAAAATATGCATTTGAACAGGATGATAAGTTATTACAAATTGGAGCAGAATATGAAAAAACTATAAATTCATTAGATAAACGTATACACGATTATTTAATTAAATTAACAATTGCAAAAATGGATGATAATTCATCTGTTCAATTATCTAAATATTTAGATCAAATTAAGGACATTGAACGTATTGGTGATCATTGTACTAATATATTAGAATTCTTTAATGATAGAAATAAAAAGGATATGCATCTATCAAGTGATGGTATTCAAGATTTAGAGCAAATCTTTGGTGCACTACTTCAAATGGTTGATGGTACAGTTTTAGCTATTAAGAAGTGGGATAAAGAAATTGCAAAAGAAACTTCAGTATATGAAGATCAAATTGATTTATTAGAAGAAGTATTACATGAACGTCATGTTCATAGAGTTAACTCTGGTGTTTGTAGCTTTACAAATACAGAGCATTATGTAGAAATATTATCTAATATTGAAAGAATGGGTGACCATTTATTCAATATATTAGATTCTATTATGATAAAAGAATATTCAAAATATGATGAATTTAATCATTAATTAGGCATAGGTTTCTATGCCTTTTAAAAACTAAAAGGAGTATTATTTATGGATTTTGAAATTGTTTCAAATTATAAGCCAACTGGTGACCAACCTGAGGCAATTAAAAAAATTGTCGATAATTTTAATAACGGTATAAATAAGCAAACTCTTTTAGGTGCAACAGGTACAGGTAAGACATTTACTATGGCAAATGTAATAAAAGAAATGGGAAAACCAACATTAGTTCTTGCACATAATAAAACCCTAGCAGGTCAGTTGTATAATGAATTAAAAGCATTATTTCCAAATAACCATGTTGAGTATTTTATTTCATATTATGATTATTATCAGCCAGAAGCATATGTTGTATCTAGTGATACATATATAGAAAAGGATGCCAAAATTAATGATGAAATTGATGAGCTTCGCCATAATGCTACAGCATCATTAATGAGATATAATGATGTTATAGTAGTAGCGTCTGTTTCATGTATATATGGAATTGGTGATCCTAGTGATTATAAGGATTCAATGTTTAATATTAGATTAGGCGATAAATTATCAATGAGAAAAATTGCAGAAACATTAGTTGAGATGCAATTTGAAAGAAATGATTTTGAATTTAAAAGAGGCTCTTTTAGAATAAGAGGAGATGTAATTGATATTATTCCTCCATCAGAGCATTCAAAAGGAATAAAAATTGAATTATTTGATGATGAGGTCGATCGTATTAGGACATTTGATGTTGTAACAGGTAAAACAATCGATGATATTACTTTTGCAAACATTTTTGCGGCAACACATTTCGTTACTAATAAGGAAAAACTAAAAGAAGCAATTAGAAGAATAAAAAAAGAATTAGAAGAAACTGTTTTAAACTTTAAAAATGAAGGTAAATATTTAGAGGCTGAAAGAATTGAAGGAAGAACTAAATATGATTTAGAAATGCTTGAAGAAACAGGTTTCTGTTCTGGAATCGAAAATTATTCTAGACATTTATCTTTAAGAAATGAAGGTGATACACCTTCAGTTTTAATAGATTTCTTTCCAAAGGATTTTTTATTAATAATAGATGAATCACATGTTACAGTACCACAAATAGGTGGAATGTATAATGGAGATAGATCAAGAAAACAAAATTTAGTTAATTATGGATTTAGATTAAAAAGTGCATTAGATAATCGTCCTTTAAAATTTAATGAGTTTGAATCTAAATTGAATCAAGTATTATTTGTTTCAGCAACACCAGGTGATTATGAAATGAATTATCCTAGAGTTGAACAAATAATAAGACCTACTGGTTTATTAGATCCTATTATTGAAATTAGAAAAACTATAGGCCAAGTAGATGATATTTACAATGAAATACTTGAAAGATGTAAGAAAAATCAAAGAGTTTTAGTTACTACTTTAACCATAAAAATGAGTGAAGATTTAACTTATTATTTAAAAAATTTAGGTATTAAGGTTGCATATTTACATTCAGAAATTAAGGCTTTAGAAAGATTAGAAATATTAAAAGGCTTAAGAATGGGTAAATTTGATTGTTTGGTTGGTATCAATTTATTAAGAGAGGGATTGGATTTACCTGAGGTTTCTTTAGTCTGTATTTTAGATGCGGATAAACAAGGCTTTTTAAGAAGTGAAAGAAGTTTAATTCAAACAATTGGTAGAGCAGCTAGAAATAGTGAAGGTAAAGTTATATTATATGCAGATACTATATCTCCCTCAATGGAGGTTTCAATATCTGAAACTAAT
>Ga0247610_10006443_pt1 | contig 12197 bp, 7 predicted proteins | sample 174DNAGHGhighgp2_FD_193483 | JGI IMG/M metagenome (GOLD analysis project Ga0247610, IMG submission 193483) | Sheep rumen microbial communities from Palmerston North, Manawatu-Wanganui, New Zealand - 1742 DNA GHGhigh gp2 | ecosystem: Host-associated > Mammals > Digestive system > Stomach > Rumen ...
TACGCCTTGTTTATATTTTAATAACCATTTATGAATTATATCATAAGCATCTTTTAATTCTATTGAATAAGGGATTAAAGGGTAATCAAATTTCTCAAATGAACCATTTGAATGAACTATTACTTTACTTCAATTCTCTATAAAATCTATGTGTTTAATTTTATAATCTTTTCTTACACTTTCTTTAAAATAAATGCAAGGTTCCTCTTCAACTTCTTTAAATGTATCTCCATTAAATCTATCACTTACAAATGATGATATTGCTTCATAGCCTAAATCAAAGATAAAGTTATCATTAGTTATACAATACGCAATTCTAGGGCAAGAAACATAATTAGTTGTAAACACTATATCTTGCCCTATTTTTTCTATTCTTACATAATCACCAAGTATATTTTTATTTTCATAAAAGAAAGCATCTTCATAAAAGGTGAAACTATTTATATAATTTGACACAATAATCACTATTCCTTCTTTAGTAAATCTACTTCTTTACTTAAACTTATTTGACCACACAATGTGCAATAACCATCTATTGTTTTAGCACACTTAAGAGGTTCTCTCAAAGGATGAAAATTAGCAAGGGGTTGTAGGTCTTTACAATTTTCTGGGTTCGATACTCTACCCATATGATTTGTATATTCTATATATACATAGTCATAGTCTCTTGAACAATAATAAGGTGAACATTTATATGTAGGGTAAGGGGTATCATAAGTATCTGATGTTAAGAACTCATTTCTAGTCTTAAATAAGAGTTCCTCATCTGACCAAGTAATTATCTTATATCTATCTTTCTTTTGTTTAGATGCCTTACAAATTAGTGTAGGTTGAATTTTTTTATCTGCAAAGAAATCTCTTTCAATAAAATAAGAATAGTTGTTTTTCTCACATATATCAATTAATCTTTGTATTTCTTCTTGATTATTTACTCTTGATACCGCTTCTATTCTTATACCTTTTTGGTTTGTAGGTGACTTAATTTTAGAAAACTTTTCAATAAACTCATCTAAAGATATAAAGTCACCGTGCCAACTACAAGTAATTCCTATCTCAGAACCATAATTATAACATAGTTGAGTTAAATCATTATAATAATCAGCACTCATTGTCATATTAGTAGTTAAATTAACTCTCTTTAATTTTTCACCACATTCTTTAAACAATTTTTCTAAAATAGAATGTAGGTCAAGAAGTGAGGGTTCACCCCCGATTAAATCTAATTTAACTCAACCGGGAAGTTCTTTAATTACCCTTGCCACCTCTGAACAAATACTTAAACAATTTTCCTCATCTTTTTTATAATTATCTAAAGATTGATGTTCTCTTCACTTTGTAATCTTTCTAATGCAATAACTACAATCGTAATTGCAATCATCTGTCATTCTTCATTTTATTGTAGAAGGACACATTCCATTTAGGCTTATTATAGCCTTCACATCTTCCATATTCATAGTTTATTTTCCTTTTCCTTTCAACTTTTAAACTAGCAACTAGACCAACTTAGACTGCTTCCTAAACAACCGTGTTCATCACTTGTTCTTGCTCCAGAAGAAGATGAATTATCTGTATATAATCACGTAAATTTGACAAGGTATGCAGAACCATAAGTTATGCTCGGACTTCAATTAAAAACGCTATAATCATTTCTACGAACTATGTTTCCAACATTTCTAGTAGTACTTGAACCTCCAGGTTGCGTTCTATATACCACTTGTGTTATTTTTACTGCAGGGTATATGTTGGAGTTATCAAGTCTTAAGTAACCATTCTGACTTGATGGTTTCAAGTAATCTTGAATAGAACTACAGAATTGATGGTCTACTGTATCTGTTCTGTTTCCATAAATATTAAATGTAGTATTATTTCCTTTACCAGAATGATAGCCATTATAGTAAACTTCATAACCTATCGGACCACCACCAGCAACTTCAGTTGTTCCACTAGGAAGTAATGAATAGTATATGGTTAAATTATCACCATAATATACTGTTGCTGAACCATTTCCTGTTAAAATTCTTCCTGTTCCTGCTCCAGCATAAGGTGAAGAATTTCTATTTACATACATAGAACAATAAGTAGTTGAATTTGTATTAAGTGTATATGTAAATGACTTGACACTTCTACTTACTGTATGCACAGAAGGTGAACCAGCACCATCACCTAAAGTAACACTACCTTCACCATAATAGTTATAAATTGTAGTGTTTTTATTATTAATAGTTAAACTTGTAGTACTTCCACTATAAGATGTATAAACCTCATAATCACTTGAACTAGTATAACTCTTTGATGTATTTGAATTTGTAATAGTTACACTTAAACCATTTGTTATAATATCACCAGCTCGTGAATCTACTGCAACAACACTAAATGTATAATTGTTTGCATTAATTGTTTGACTACAAGTAACTGTTTTATATCCTGTTCCGTCTCCTAACCACTTTGAACCTAAACTTTCATAAGATGTTGCACCTGAATAACTTTTTATTACTCTATCATCTGCACTATATCCTTGTGTACCAGCATAAGTAAGTCTTGAATAGTATACTAAACTTATTGCCAAGTTTCCAGTATAATATACTGTCCCAAATTGATTATTGCCATTAATTGTCTTGATAGAACCAGTAGTATTAAATGTCAATGTTCCCTCTGTATGTGTACTAGCGTCGGTATAAGTAAATGAATAATAAAGGTCAGTAGATGCAGTTATAGTGATATCATTGTTTGCAGTTCCGGTATATGTTAAAACCTTATATTTAGTTTGAGTATTATTTAAGGTAAAAGAGTCACTTTCAGTAGCACCAGAGGTATAACTTGTGAAGTAATAACCTGAGTTTGCAGTTATTGTTACTGTATAAGTAGAACCAGCATCTACCTCACCAATATCTCCTGTTATTACACAATTAGGAGCAGTAACAGTAATGTTAACTGTACCTTTCCAAATGACATTACCATTTGCGTCTGCTATTTGTTTAACAGTTCCTTCTGGAATTGTAATAGATTTTACTTTTGAAAAATCCATATAATCCCTCCTTTCACTAGTTACTATTATCTATAAATATTTTCTTAGTTACAGTAGATGTTGTGCCATTATTGTCTACTGTAAAAGTTCAAGTTTCTATAGTGTACCCTGATACATTAGCAATAGGTAATTTATTGGATGAATTTATAGTATTTTGTTTTCCATTCCATTCAGTAGTAGTAGGAAGTTTATATCCACTTGCTACATTAACTGTTGGTGTTGTACTTGCAGTGCCACTAATAGATAAACCTGTACCTGCACTTACACTCGTTACTGTTCCTGTATTTCCTGTTAACTTAGTAGAACCAGCATATACATTAGTAGCATAAAAATTACCATTAAGGTTAAGTCTATCTGTTCTAGTAGGTGTTGTAGTTGATGTATCAAATGATAATTTTGATTGTTGAGATTGGTAAGGAGCATAAGTTATTTGGGTACCACTATTTGAACCATCAAGAATATTATCTGCTGCAGTTGCAGTGTTACTAGATGAAATAGTAATTGTCTTAGCACTAGCATCACCTGTTACTGTTACATTAGAACCTGCAGTTATTTGAACTGCATCATTAGAGCCAAAGGTAACACTTGATGTTTTTACAGTTTGGTTTGTATTACTTGGTATAGTTATAGTAACATTACCATTAGCGTCAGGGGATGTATTATTAACCTTTTTAACAGTTCCTGTACCATAGCCACTAGGATTACTTGCTAGATAATATTTACTTGACAACTGAGTTCCATTTTCACTAATAGTTGCACCTTCAAGATTACCAGACACATTAGCGTCTGAGGTAACTCTTAACTTACCATTTACTATCGTACTTTTTAAATCTGCCATAAATTAATTCTCTCCTTTTTAGTTTTCTATTAGTTGATTTGTATAAATTACATTTAATTTATTTAATTCAGGACCAGCGGTAAATGTGCCAGTGCCTTGATTAGTATAAAATTGTTTATTTACTATATCATACAAGCCTAATGTATTATCTGACTTACGTTTTGCAGGGATGAAGTCTCTAATAAGGATATCATTGCTTATAATAGTAATTTCATAAATATTACCACTGTAAAACCATTTTGCTTCAGTATAATCAGTTTCACTAAAAGCACCAATTAATAATTCATAATTTGATGATTTATTATCAGTGTTATTTGTAGAATAAATAACTTCATTATCTCTTAAAACTCCTGTTCCACTTCTTATTTCTACGGATGTTTTGATATTATCTGGTGCAGTATAATTATCAGTACGAACATAAACGGTTTCATATGTATTATAATAAATATTTGGATATTTACCTAATCCTCTTTGACCAACTAAACTTTGGTCTCTAGTTTCTGTATTTGTTTTATTATAAACAGTTCTTACAGAAAATGGATGAGTAAGTGTGGTTATTCCCGTTCTTATAAATTGCCCAGCACTACTTGTTCCAGAAAAACTAATATACTCCAACTCAGTATAACTCTCTTGTAGACTTGTCTTGCTTCCGCCTTCAACGAAATGATTTGCTTTGACTATACCAGTCTTAGTTGGTAAGGATATATTATTAGCAGTTTGACTAAACTCACCACTATAAATATTACCATTCTTATCTATACTGGCTTTTCTATTATATTCTAACATAATATCTGAAGAAGATAAAGCAGTAGCGTAGATTTTAAAGTCTGCTATATCACAAATACTTCTATATATAACTGCAGTAGTATTATAATAAAAACATCCCAAACCCAAACCAGTTCCATTTTCATAAGTAGGAAGTGAAGCTGCTGTTCCTGTTGCTTTTTGAACACCATCTAAATAAATTGTCTGAGTTAGTCCAGTAATAGAAACCGTTAATAAATGCCATTCTTCTTTAGGAACATCTACAGCAACTTCAGAACGTTGTGCCCAATAACAACGTATTTGAGTATCAGAACTTATTCTAACACCATAACCATACCCAGTTGCGTCTGCCCTACCATTTGTAAATAACCAAGTCCAATTATCTGTTCCTAATCCATAGTGTCTAAACCATATAGAATAAGTTAGGGCATCAGTTCTATCGAAATTATTTGTTAAATATCTTATAGTAGAAGTAAACGGAATGTGAACATAATTAGCACCACTTGGAGAACCAGATAGTATTTGAACACCATCTGTACCATATACTGTGGCATTATTATTATAACCTGAGTTATCATAAACAATTTGAGGTTCCGAATTTGATGTCCATACAGTTGGTGTTGTTCTTCCTTTTTCTAATTTTGCAAATTTAAAATAACAGGTTTCCCTAGTTGATATATCAGAACTAGAATTATAATCAATTATCAGTTCCATTTCGGCATACCCTGAACGCACTGTTCCAGAAATATAAGTTAAACCTTCACCATTAGTTATTGCTATATTACTTATATCACTAACTCTACTACTGCTATCATTATAAAATTGAACTCTTGCTTTTAATGTTTTTGTAGTTGTTGGAACTTTAACATATACTGACCAACAATATGTATCCCCTGCAGATAAACCAAAATTAGTTGTTGAGGAGGCAAGTATACTATAATTACCAACAGCGTTTAAATTTATATAACTACTTGAAGAATTAGTTGTTAGTAAATTCCTAGATAATGCAGGGTCTTCAAAATTATAATGCAACATTAAGCCCTTAGATATTTCTCTTATTTCCTTAACTGATAAGGCGTGATTGTAAATACGGAAATCATTTAGATTAATATTTAAGTTTCCTTCACCTAATAAAATAGTAGATGATGTTGCACTATAATCTGAAACAGTCCTTGAATTAACTAATACACCATTTTTATATAAAGCAAAAGTATGATTAGTAGCATTATATATGTGGGTAAAATGAATCCAAGTATTTAATGGAACTTCAGTTCCACTTATTGACCCAACTTCTCCACTATAACCCGTCCACAATAAGTTACTATTATAAATTTCTGCCCTGAAAACTGAAATTTGAAATATATCTCACCAGTTCCCTGATGGACTTTCATTTAATTTCAACCAATAAGAAACACTTATATTTTGGCTAGAATTAAATTCTGTTGTATTAACAGATAATGATTTTCCAGCAGTAAGGTCATAAGTTTTACCGATTTTTCCATTATTACTTACTGCCGCACTACCCTTATTAGTCAACGTTAAATTCGTTCCACACCCATAATCCTTTGTATCTCCGTTAAGCGGCCACCAATGTATTAAACTCATAAGTTAATCCTCCTAACTAAAGATAAAATCTATACAATCATCTGTCGTATTATATTGCATTGTGCATTTATTTATTTTTACTGAATTACTTGCATATACATTTCCTGAACTATCAGCTCTAAATTTTGAACCACCATCTCCAACTTGGAATTGACCATCTGTTCTTACTATAGAATTTCCAATATATACACCACTTGAAAATGCGTTACCACCATTAATTCTTAACCAAGAATCATAAACATCAAATGTTCTTTTACTATTCAAATATATACAATTAGGAGCAACTAAGTTAATAACATCATTTGAGTCATTTGCCTGTTGAATTCTTAGTTCTGTTCCTCCTGCAACTCCACCAGGTATTAATCTTATAGATGCTGCATCTGAAGAGTCTGAAGCACTTTCAACATATGGGTTCCAATAAATACCACCTGTCTTTGATAAGTTAGTAATAGAACCATCTACTTGTAGATTTGATTTGAAATGACCTGCCCCATTTACAGTTAAATCACCTGTAACTGTTCCACCTGATAATGGTAGATAACTACTTAAATCAGTAGCCTTGGCATAATAACTAGCACTTTGACCATTTAATTTTGATGAGTCTGCTGCAGTTCCACTAGTTGTTAAGTATGAATTAGTATCAACACTTATTACTCCAGTATTACTTGTTTTTAAGAAACCAGCACTACTAAAATCTGACCATTTAGCAGTTCCACTAGTAGTTGTAGATAATAATACTTTATTAGCAGTTGTTGTTGTTGGTATTACATTTGTTGCTGGAATAGTTGGTTTATCAATTAAGTCAGGATAACTACCACTAAATGAAGATGTTCCAGCACCTATATTACTTCTTGCTTGTTGTTTTTGAGTATTATTTAAAGATTGATTAGCATCATATCTTACACAAGTAATATCTTTTTCTTCTATCTTTGTTACTTGTCCTAAAGTATTAGTAGTTATTTGAGGAACTTTAATTGCAGTTCCTTTTGCTGAATAAGCAGTTTGAGTAGATAACTTATCTTGTTTCTTCTCATCTAAGTCTACTATTTCTTCGTGTAGTCCTATCAAGCCACTAGATAGACTATCCAATCTTGGAACTACTCCTTCTCCTGAATAGAATAGTATTTCATTTGAAGTGTTCATATTATAAGTATTTACTAGTGTTACTGTTCCATTTGGTTCACAATGTTGTCTTACGAGTTTACCACTTAAATCAGTATTGCTTGTTAGGTGTGTTGCTCGTTCGAAGTTTAAGATTTTGCCACTCATAGCAGTTTTAAAGGCTTCGACAGTTGCGTAATCATTATTTACGAAAGCAATATAATCACTATTCACTTCCCAAAAACTCATATCTTTATCTGTCCAAGTAGCATTTATACTAACAGCATTATAAATACTTGATAAAGCATTAATAATGGCACTTTGACTAGCAACTGATTTAATAGTTGTTAAATGTGTTCTAAAGATATTTCTACCACTTGAAATTGTTAAGTCATAATTCAAACTACCTAAATCCACCTTATCCCAAGCACTCTCTTGATATGTAGGGGTTATAATATCTTGCACATTTTCATTACCTTTAATACTACCATCAGCAAACAACTTGTTGCCACCACTATCTTCTATTGAAGTTAGGTCTATTGGTAGGGTTTGTGATACATAAGGCTCGTATGGTAATGCAGTGCTTCCCTCATTAATCATAATGTTGTTTATTTCATTATTTCTAACACCATAAATCACTTTTGTTGTATTTGCAGGTGTTATATAAGTTCCATTTTCAAATCTTCCTATTGTAGAAATAAACGTATCGCCATTGTAAGCATTAAAGCAAGAGTTTACTGATGAATTTACAATTCCACTAATAGTATAACTTGTGCTAGGTTTTGCCTTAAATTCATAGCAATTCCAACTCGAATTATTTTCATAAGTTCCATCATTTTTAGGATATTTACCACTTTCAATAATAACATTATTAAATCTATTCGCACCATCAACCTTTACACCACTTAACTCTAGGTTGTGGATACCTGAATAGTATGGCTCGAATGGTAGAGCTGTGCTACCTTTATTAAGCATTGGCTTGTAAATAACGTTTATATTTGTTCCATTTTTTATGATTATTTTTAATTTAAATGGATATTGAGCAGCATCTGAAGAAATAGAAATGTTTTTATTAATCATACCATTATATATTGACATTCCTCTGTTTACGCTATTAGTAAAATCTAAATAGAATGTTGAAGTTGTCTCAGGATTAGAATTATTTAATACATAATAATAATTTCCCTCTTGCATACTGAAATTTGAAAGCACAATTATATTTGTTTCAGCAGTTGCAGTTCCATTTAAAGTAATAACACCATTATTAATATTATAAGTAATTCCATTTATAGTAGTTTCAGCAACATTAGGTATATTAAATAAATTCTCACTAACCTCACTAGCACCATAGACAGTATCAACAGTCATTGTCTTAGCATTACCAGGAACTGTCTTTATATGAGAAGATGTAGTATCACTAGATAAATAACTACCATACATATTTTCTTCGTTAATGTCATATACTAATTTCTCACTAGGGTAATGCGTATTATCTGGAGTTGATTGAAAAGAAGTCACTTTATTACTTTTATCTTCTTTTAAATTTAAAGCATTTTGAGTTGCTGTGCTTATAGGCTTATTTAAGTCACTTGTATTGTCTACGTTATTTAAGTCTAAATTCTTTTTAGCATTTCCTTTTTGAGTTGCATTTAAACCTTGAGCATTAGTATCTGTTCTTACAGTAGGTAAATCAACTTTCTTACTTGCATCTGGGTTTATAGTAGTTCCAGTAATAGAAATGTTTTCAATCTTATTAGTTAATTGACTTACATTAGCACCACCATCTTGAACGTGATATCCATCTGAACCTCAAGTAACAACATTTCCACTTGTAGTGCCACTTGTTAAGCCTTGAACTTGTTTAGCATTGTCTACATTACTTAAACCTACATCAGTTTTATCTATTGTAATGTTTATTGTTGTATTTGAAGTATCATTAGCACCAAAAGTATCTATTGTTGTACCATTCTTTTGAATAGTTAGTTCACCTTCACCTATTGTTAAGTCTACATTCTTATTTGTTATTGTTTGTGGTGTGCTATTTACAGAGATAGTGTCTATCTTTCCACCATAGTCATCTACATAATCTTTAATAGCACCTATGTTGGCATAGCAATCATCTTTTGATGTATTTGTAGGTATAGTGCTCTCTAAGGTCTTATTAGATACATTACCTAGTCCTACTTGTTGTGCTGTAACACTATGTGGGTTATTAGTATCTGTTACGTGGTCATTTAAGTCAGTAGCATTTTCATCTACTTTCTCTTTGACTACTGTGAACACTTCTTCTGTTAATTTTTCTAAAGCATCTTTTGTTTTCATAAGTGCTCTCCTTTATAAATAAAATTTATTTTAATGTGTAGGCTTTTCTTGTAAGATTTCCCTTAATATATTATACAAGAATATTACCAAAAACTCTTTTTAGTCTTATCTTAAAACTTTGTTTAACCACTAAAAAAGAGAATAAATAATTCTCACTAAATTTAATATAGTAATCACTTATCTATTCCCTTTCATCATCAAGGAAATTATCTAACTCATTGTCTTGTGGTTTATAAATCATCTTTCCTTGCTTTTGTATTATATGTCCTGAACTATATATCCCATCTTCATCAATAGTTCCTTTTAAATTATCTGGTTCATAAATATCTACTTGAATTCCTTTATTGTTAAAGAACTCTTTTGCCTTAGTGTCAAAGTATCTATGGTCGTGAGATAAATCTCCATAGTCAATATTTCCTCTCAATACATACTTCTTATCGCCCATATCTTCAACACTTATGTCATAATACTTAGGTATCTTTTGGTCTTGAAAGAATTTAGCCAACTCACTAGGTAATGTTTTTATCTCTTCCTTAGTGAAGTATTCACTCTCATCTCCTGCTACACTCTCTGTAATGCCCCTAGAATTGCTTTTTATTGTCTTACCTATATTCTCTACCATCTTAGAATTATTAAGCGATTGTAGGCTTTCTGTTAAAGCACTCTTAGGGAACCAAGCAAGAATAGTCTTCTTATTCTTTCCTGTTCTTTCTTTATTCCAAGTATAGTAAGCAATTTGTAATAATATTGCTTTATCAGTAACTTTAACTAATGTTGCTTCCTTGTCTATTGAGGTAGCGAACTTAAAATCTAACCTTGCCTTAGATGTTCCTTTATAACTAGAATTAACTAGTTTCTTAATCTCACTATCGTGTAAATTAGATATATCTATCTTATGACATTTAGGTTGTTTTACCTCTTCAGTTAGAGAACTATTTAACTTACCACTTAATACTTGTTCTATTCTTTGAATGTCTTCTTCCCAATCTTCTAAATCAGTTTCATCCATCATATCTCTAGTAAGAATAACACAGCCATCTTCTACTCTAGGTATAAATACCTTAAAGCCATTCTCATCAATGTAATATGGAGTAGTAGATTTAGATTTATTAATCATAACACTATTTGCATTACCTTGAATTTTAGCCTTAGGTAATTTAGGTTTCTCTGTTTTAGTTCCTCTTTCTTTCTTAACTTCTGTTCCTTTAGGAATTGCTATTGTTATGTCTTCCTTTAAGTAAGGATTAATATTCTCTTTTATTCTTGACATATTATCACCTCTAATATTATTATAGTCATTAGAATTAGAATTGTCAATGTCTTCTTTTAAATAAGGGTTTACATTTTCTTTTATTCTATTTTTATTATTATAACTATCAATAAGGTATTCACTTACATATCCTGTTTTCATTGCAGGTTCTACTAAGAAACATTCATAAACAAATGGTGCATTTTTAGATTTTAGTTTATTTTGATTTAGTGACCAACCTTTTTTAACTAATTGGCTACTACCACCTATGTCTTTTATTTTATCTTTATCAAATGACATAAGACCTTTGAAACCACCCTCATTTCATTCAGGAACTTCTTGTGTATCTACATAAATATAACCAAAGAAATTTGGGTCTTTCCAAAGTATTGTTTCTTGATTTAATTTCTTTCCTATTTCCAAAGCATCTTCTTTAGTAATGTTATATACTATAAGTGAATTTTCTTCACCTAATCTACCATCATCATATACATACTTACCTAGTAATCAATTATAACCTTTTACTTTACCTTTTCTTGATAGGTCACCTACTAGATTAAGTAATTTATCACTTCTATCTTCACCAGTGTCTTTATCTTGACTACCTATTACTGCAAAAGTGTTTTGGTCTTTTATATGACCATATAGTCTTGATAGACCACCTTCATCTATTCTTTTATGTTCTATCTTTTTTATTCTATTTTCACTTACTCCATTTGCTTGGTTAATAGTTGCTATTGAACCTAATGGGTTTTCTGTATATTGTATTTGATTATTTTTCTTTTTGTTTTCCATTATATCACTTACCTTTCTTCCCACTTATCACTTTTAGGAATATCATATAATTTAGCATTTGATTTAGTATAAAGACAAGAAAGAGAAAGGTAATTTTACTCTTCCTCTTTTATTATCTCATATTCTGTTATACCTTGTTCTAGTAAATAATTCATTATTAATTCTACTTCTTTGTCTTCTAAAGTAGTTAATTGCTTATTTGCTTTAATGATATTATAAGGGTATACCTTAGCATATTTCTTATTGTATTCTACAAATATTTGTTTTGTTAATTCCTTTTCTTGTTTTACTAAGTATAATGTCTTATCTCTACCTTGTGGTAATTGATATACATAACCTAATTCCTTAAATTGTTCTAACATAGTTACTTTTCTTCCTTCTCTAATTCATATATTCTTCTTTCAATATACCAAATTGCTTTCTTTAAATCTTCAACTTCTTTATCTTTATATTTCTTACCTGCTCTTGAAATATACTTTACTGCATTTCCTAGACAG